>Ga0114956_1003828_pt1 | contig 11584 bp, 6 predicted proteins | sample MaitaG_FD_87304 | JGI IMG/M metagenome (GOLD analysis project Ga0114956, IMG submission 87304) | Marine algal microbial communities from Maine, USA - Maine_Asex2 metaG | ecosystem: Host-associated > Algae > Red algae > Unclassified | place: Maine, USA | collected 2015-01-05 | reverse complement strand
CGATTGCCTCGATGCACCGAACAAACTTCCTCGTGCGCCGACATCTGCGGCTGGTCGAGAAGTACTCCGAGTCCGAAGCCTGGAGCGATGCCGAGGGCGTTGCCGGTGATCGGGTTGTGCTCGTCGAAGATCTTGCTTCGTTGCCGGATCAGATGGAACCGGAGCATCAAGACTCGAAACGTTTCGATCTGATGGTGCTGAACGCTCAGCTCGCCAAACTGAATCACGAGCCGTTCGAGCACATCCGCCAACGCATCGTCGCGATCTGCGAGGTGCTCGAAGGGCAGTCCGCTATCCCGGCGATCGCCGAGCAGATGCAGCTCATCACCGAAGTGCAGACCGACGAGTGGTGGACCGACGTGACCCACCAGATGCTCGAACAGATGCGACGCCGTTTGCGTATCTTGGTGCAGCTAATCGAGCGGAAGAAGCGGGACCTCGTTACGACGGACCTCGAAGACGTTCTTGGTGAGGTCAAGATCATTGACTTCGTGCCGGCCACACCATTCGCCGACTTCAAGAAGCGGGCCGAAGCTTGGCTCACCGAACACTTGGGCGACGCTGTGGTGGCCAAGGTGCGATCGGGCGAGCCGTTAACGGTCGACGACGAGGCCGAACTGCAGCGACTGCTGATCGCCGGGGGCGTAGGCACCGAAGACAGCTTCGAGGAAGCCGCTGAACGAACCGGCTCATTGGCGCTGTTCGTGCGCTCGCTGATCGGCCTGGACAGAACTGCGTGCCAAGCGAAGTTCGCCGACTTCCTCGACGACAAACGCTATTCGGCAAAACAGATCCGCTTCGTCACGATGCTGATCGACGAGTTGACGAGTCGTGGTGTCGTCGAACCCAAGCGCCTCTACGAGTCGCCGTACATGGGCATCGCCCCCCAAGGCCCTGAACAGATCTTCACCACCGAAGAAACGAGCCGCCTCCTCGAGACGGTCAGGGAGTTCGAATCATGAAGCACGCATCGGACTCAGGCGAACAGCTCGCCGTCGAGGATCTCGTTCGAGCGGCACTCGGCGAGCAGACCGGCCTGTCATATTCCGAGGAGCGAATCAACTTCGACGGCGAGTACATCATGATTGACGCCGTGGGCCGCAACGTCGATGGGAAAGCCGTCGAGCTGGTCGAGATCTACGCCCACCAGGGGAAACTCAAAGGCGGACAGTTGAAGAAGCCGACCGACGATGCCGCACGCCTCATGCTGGCGCAAAAGCACGTGAAGGGAAAGCGCAGCAAGCCAAAGCTCCGCCTGGCATGGTGCTGCGACGAGGCTGTCGGCCAAGTCAAACGAAGCTGGCGGGGTAAGGCCCTTGAATCGATGGGCATCGAGATCTCCGTCATCGACCTCGATCCGGCGGATGTCGAATCGATCCGCACCGCTCAAAAGCGCCAGAAAAGGTAGCTCGGATACACCGCGTCTACCCAAGCCCCCGACGCGCCGACAATCCTAGAGTTCGACCGCAACTACAAGAGCGAAAACCATGAGTGACGACACAATCAACCCCGATCCGATATCAATACCGACGTACAACGAGCTGTACTTGCCGACGCTGATGGCACTGGAGTCCTTCGATGGTCCTGTCGGCAACGAAGAACTTGATGCCAGGGTGTGTGAACTAGCGGGCGTTACCGACGCACAACGGGCGATCGAATTTGGCCCGGAACAAACTCAGAAGGTTTCGAAAGTTGCCCACCGGCTGGCTTGGGCCCGGACATATCTTAAAAAGTCCGAGCTGATCGAGAATCCACAGCGCGCTACGTGGGTAATAACTGTCCAAGGTCGAGACGTCGCGGCACTTCCGAAACAGGAAGCTCGGGAGGTATTGGCCGCCTTGGATAAGGAGATCCGACGATCCAGCACAAACCGTGACCTCAATATTCGAAGGGGCTCAGATCCTGCCTTCGAGCCCGTCTATGAAGCGGCGACCCTGTGGCGAGACATGAGTCTTGTAGGTGCCAGGTCGCTGTTCGCCGCTGACAAAGTCGTATGGACAGAAGAGACGGCAAACGATCTCGCTACACGGTTCATCGAGGGCGCCGACGAGGGCGACCGATCCTTCTCCGAGAAGCTGCAAGACCAATTTCGAGGGGCTACTCAAAACGCATGCTCGCTTATGGCCGAGCTCATGTTCATTCACCTTCTGCCGCTCGTGAATGTGACGCTGGCGACCAAGAGGCGGAACATAGATCTGATCGGATCGTGGGCGCCGCAACCGTTCGAAGCTCCTGCAAGCTTTGATGAGGCGCTGGGTCTTGGGATCTTCAATGGCGGTGCCGGCTTCAACACCGGGCGGCCTAACCATTTGCGATTCCTGATTCGAATGGTGCAGCGATGGGTCGCCGTGGGCGGGGCCGAACGCCAACAAATTGCGTCAGATCCTTGGGCGTTCAAGGAGTTCCTCTATGACCTGCCGCTCGATGGTGCAACCAGTCAGCGCAATGCGCTTTTACTGATGCTGTTTCCTGCGCACTTCGAAGACATTTCCGCTCGTGACCACAAGCTGAGAATTGTTGCCGCTTTTCCTGGCCTGGTCGGTGAGAGCGCCGATATCGATCGCCAGCTGTTGGCTCTGCGACAAGCAAAGACTGCGGACTTCGGAGATGACTTCAGCTGGTACCGGGAAGACATCCGGGCGATGTGGGACAAGAAGACACCCAAAGCGGCGCGCTCTAGTCGACCGGAGAGCGCCGCCGAGGTTCTCTCCCATCTCTTCGCCGAAGAGGCTGATCGCCAGATCTTTGCGACCACAATGGCCGAAGCGATCCGGGTAGCGAACGCGGTCAACCCAAAGTCCTGGGGGATTAGCTCCCGCTCCGGCGGCATCCATCTGAATGTCGGACCGAATCGAACATTGTCGATCCAATCAGCGGGCCTGGGCGCTGCGCTTCCCGCCTCTACTGCTGGGGAGCTGCAACAGCGGCCGGGTCTCGATCAAGCCGACGTGAGTGAGAAGGCATACGTATTCCCTACAGATGTGAGTTTGATCACCATTGAGCCGAAGTACGCAGCGGAGCTACTAACCGCAGTGGGCCCGAACTTGATGGAGGTTGTCAAAGCGACTGCAACCCGTGACACCCCGTATTGGAAATCGCATTCGGGCGAAGCGCTTGATCTTCTTCGCGAGCTGTCTGGCCTAAAAATACCTGACCCCCCTGACCGTGGTTTGCAGATCTCTCGCGATCAGCGAGCATGGATTGTTCGTGTAAAACGAGAAGAGGGTGGGGTCGACTCTGCAGGTTCGTTAGAACGCGGGGACACCCGAATTTTCTGGCCAGTTGACGTTCCACCGAGGGCAAGCGTTGAGGTGATCAAGGATGCGCTTCGAGTAATGGACCCCAACCTCAGCAACCACTCTCTAGGCAATCAGGCCGGAAGTATTCACCGCTTCATCACTCGGACGCAGGTCGGCGACGTTGTCCTAATGCCCGACGGCAGCGACTTGTATCTCGGCGTAATTGCTGGCGATGCCGAGTTTCAAAACTCCGAACGAGAGTGGGCGCGGCCAGTCGAGTGGCTTGAGGAACCTATTGACCGCTCTGAGGTAAGCGCTGCGCTGTACTCCCGATTGCGAAGCCTGTTGACGATCACCGAGATCACGCCGCTTCTTCCAGAGTTGCTCGCCTACTTAGCTGACGGCATCGAGGGCGAGGGCCCGGTGGTGGCAGCAGTGGCGGCCGACGTGCGACTGGCGCCGATCGACGATGACTTGGCAAAGGACTGGATGCTCGACCGTGACTGGCTGTCCGAAATCGTGGGGCTATTGCAGCGCAAGCGCCAACTGATCTTCTACGGACCTCCGGGCACCGGGAAAACCTTCCTGGCCGAACGACTGGCAGGACATCTCACGAGCGACGGCGGTAGCTACAAGCTCGTGCAATTCCATCCGTCCTATAGCTACGAGGACTTCGTCGAAGGCTTCCGCCCGCGAGTCGATTCCGCTGGGAACCTGACGTACGAGCTGACACCAGGACCGCTTCGACTGCTTGCAGATGCTGCGCGAGAGAACCCTGGCGAGCCGTACCTGCTGATCATCGACGAGATCAACCGTGGCAACCTGGCCAAGATCTTCGGCGAGCTGTACTACCTGCTCGAATATCGTGAACAATCGCTGGTGCTTCAATACGGAAGTAGTGATGAAGACGAGTTCTCTCTGCCCGAGAACCTGTTCGTCATCGGCACTATGAACACCGCCGACCGTTCTATCGCCATGGTCGACGCAGCGATTCGTCGGCGGTTCAACTTTGTTGAGTTCTCGCCCACCAAGCCACCGATTTCGGGATTGCTTTCCGAGTGGCTTCCCCGCAACGGCGGTGGCGAGGAACCGGCGTTGCTGCTCGAAGCACTGAATCGCCTTCTAGATGACGATGACTATTCGGTCGGGCCGAGCTATCTGATGAACGACGACGCTAAGACCCAGGCCGGTCTTGAACGCATCTGGAAGTACAGCATCATGCCGTTGCTCGTTGAACACTTCTACGGGCAACGTGGTGCAACGGATCGCTTCGAACTTAAGACGCTGCAAAAGGTAGTGCGTCGGGCTCAGCGCAACGAGTCGAGCGTCCCGTCAGCCAGCCTCGAGGAAAGCGAACTCGGTGACAGTAGCGACCCAAGCTAAACCGGGCCTACCCAGCCCCGGGCGCGGCGAGCGGACCACGGTCGTCTTGCGTGAATATAAACGCGCCATCGTGCAGTGTTTACCCGAGACTGCGGTTCAGATGAACGAGGACGGCCATGTCTCGGTATCACCCACCGCTGTCGTCGGCGAGTATGAGGTGCGAGCCGGCCACAAAGTCGGGGTGCTTCGTTACGGCGACCTCGAGGTACGGATCGTTCCGAAGGTGCCAGTCACCCGGCTGCTATACCTTGCGACCTTTCACAAAAACGACGATGCATGGCAACAACTTGAGACCATGCTCGATGACGTCGATGACCCTTATTCGGCGCTCGCTCACGCTCTAGCTTTCCACGCCGAACGGGCCCTGCGGCCGACGCCACTCCAGGGATATGTAACCCACGAACGAGCCGAGATGCTGGTGCGTGGACGACTCTTGTTTGACCGCCAAGTAGCTAGTCGTGCCGGAGTCCTGCTTCCAGCGGAACTGCGGTATGACGAATACGAGCTCGGCATCGCCGAGAACCGGGTTCTGAAGGCAGCGCTGCGTGTGGTTGCCCGTTATGCCGAGGAGCCGGGTATAGCTGCCCGTCTGCGACACTTGATCTCTCAACTCGATGGTGTTGAACCGTGGGTGTTTGGTCAACCGGTGCCGGACTTCACCTTTGGTCGGATCAATGAGCGCTACCGGCCGGCCATTGCGCTGTCCCGTTTGGTGTTGGAGCGGCGGTCACTTGATTACCCGGCTGAGCGTCGACCTGGAACTGCGTTCTTGTTCAACATGAACAAGGTGTTCGAGTCATATTTGGAATCGGCGCTGCGGGTAGCGATGAGGCCGCTGGGTGGCCGTATCGAAGGTCAGCACGAGACAACGCTCGACATGGCTGACCAGATTGTTATGAAGCCAGACATCACCTGGTGGCAAGGTGGTCGCTGCAGGGCCGTACTCGACGCCAAGTACAAGCGCGCCACCAACGATGACTACCCAAATGCCGACGCTTACCAGATGCTGGCCTACTGCACTCGGTTGGGATTGCCTCGGGGATATCTCGTCTACGTCGACCTCAATGGCGCAGAACCGGGCTCGGACGTTATCCGCAACAATGGCGTTGAGATTGTGGCGACGTCGATCGATATCAGCCGCTCAGTTGCCGAACTCACCTCAAGCGTCGAGCACTTGGCCGAGCTAGTTTCCGCTGGAGCTAGCGCGTGAGGCAGAACCGCTGGGATCAGTATGAAGCTGCATTTTGCAGTGAGCGGCCTATCTGGTTAGCAATCGACGAAGGCGAGGCTGCAAATGGTTGTTGAACGCACCAAGGCCACAGTCAAAGCTGCATTACGTCGCGAGCAGGCGCTTGAAGCAGTGTCGCCTGACAGCGTGCTGCTGCCTGCGACTGGCTCCGACGATGCTGCCGCTGCTGCGGCGCTGATCGCCGATGACATCGCGCCGGGTGTCGAATCACAACAGTTCGCTGGCCTGTCCCTTGACCCGGACACCGTGCTGCTGGGATCACTGCTCGTTGCTGGCGCGATCGCTGCGCAGACCGGCGATGTAGCCAAGCGCGTCCGCATGGAACTCGTGATCAGCGAAGCTCTGGAGCAGCTGCATACAACCCTCGAACTCGACGACGTAAGTCCATCATCCGTGCTGCACTCCATGATGAGTGAGCGCTCGCAAGGCGAGAAGATCATGCTGCTCATCGAGCTTGCGCTCGCAAACCCATTTGCTCCGCACGAACATTCTTGGACAGCAGCGCAGCGTGACGCTGGGCTTGTCTATGTCGAGCAAATGATCGAAGCTGAAGCGGGCACTGCCGTCGACGTAATAGCCACGTTTGCCGATGCGTTGCGTGCGCACCACCGCATCTCGCTCAAACGGGTTGGCCTCTACACAATCGGTGCAGCAGCTGTCGTAGGAGGAGCTGGCTTCCTCGCAGCGCCGCTGCTGGGCGGCGCACTCGGCTCGGCCGCCGGGCTCAGTGGTGCAGCCGCAACATCACACGGCCTGGCGCTGCTCGGGGGCATGGGCGGGACCCACACCATGGCCGCGGGTACATGGATCGTCGCTCAGGCCGGTGCGGCCGCTGGCGCGGTAGGAGGACCGCTCGGCACAAGCATGTATGAACTCGGAGCGGCACGGACCCAGGCCGAACTTGTCAAGCTGCAGGTGGCCGCCAAACTGATTCTGGTCGACCTGCAACAGAGCGACCAGGCAGCGCGTGAAGTTGCCGAACGTCTCGGCGAACGCCTGTCCGAAATCGAGGCTGTCATCGAGCATCAACTGGATCGCAATGACCCGGCTTCGAGTCGTATCGGCGAACTTCAGGCTGAGGCTGCTTCATTCGAAGACGCACGGTCCTGGATTGTCGCCCATTGTTCTGATGCCGGTGGCGGGATCGATGTCGACCTCGCATCACTGCGTGCTGACTTGTTGGCGCTCACCGATGGAGACCCTCGCAGTCGCCTTGATCAAAAGGCTCGAACACGATTGAGTAAAGGGTTCGACGCTCGGTTCACCCGTACGACGCAATTGGATCGCTATGACGTCATCGCTGCTGTTGCCGCTGGCGCCGTCGCGGCGGTCATCGACGCCGTTGTCGTTGCGACTCCTTCCACAAGTTTCGTAACACCACAGCTGCGCAAGGCCTTCTCGACCCAAGCTGACACGTGGCTGTCGAAGAATGCCAAAGTCCCATTTGACCAGTCGACCGGCGACGGATTGACGCCAAATACGCATCGGGCGCTCACGGCTGGTCACGATCCTTTGGTCGGTTTGGTGTGGGGCGTGAAGGACATCCTCGAAAGCACGATGAACCGCAGCAATACCGAAGGTGGCCAGCTCATCGTGGACTACGTGGGCAGTGCTGTTCCAGCGGACGCCGTCGTCGGCGCAGTAGCGACCCAGCTTGTTCATTTGGCGTCCGACATCATTACGCCGGCGGGTCTTGCTCTGCCCGGGTGGTTCGCTCTCGTGATCAGCGAGTCGACAGGGAAGACACCGGTCGATATGTATGTGGCGGGATACGACACGTGGCATTACCCGGCCATGACCATTCCTGCCGCTGCAGTGAACATCCTCGTGCACATGTACGACCAAATGCGTTGCGACCTCGATGAGGACTACTCGAACGTCACCAACGCACAAGCTGAGCAACGACTCAAGGCCATGCTGCTACTCGCCGACGCAATCTCGTGCAGTGGCGACATCGTCGAACTCCTCGCCACGAATGTCAACCCGCTCGTCGTGAACTGGTCACAATGGTTGACGCTCGCCGACCGCCTCGCCCGCGCTGCGCACGATTCCCTCGAATCACCAACCGCCGTTCTTATCGAAGACCTACAAGCCAACCAAGAGCGACTGACACTCAGGCCAGATGACAGTTGACCGGGCAGTGTCTGCAATAGACCTGTCACAGCAAACAAGGACAGTAGAACATGTATGAACCACGACTCTTGAACAGAGTCAGCAACGATCTTTGCAAGCAGGACCGGTCAGTCCAAAGCCGCCATCGGCTTACCACCGCCGGTCGCCTTCTGCTCGCCCTAGGGCTGGTGCTGTCGCTACTCGGCTGCTCATCCAGCGACGACAGCGGTGATACGGATGTCGCGACGTCATCATCAGACGAAAACACCGTTCAACCAACGGCGCGCCCCGAACCAACAGCGCGTCCAGAGTCGACACCCGAGCCCGACCCAACGCCCAAGCCCGAGCCAACACCCCGACCAGAACCAACACCCCGACCAGAACCAACCCCCGAACCAGAACCTGCCCGTTCGGCGTCGTGGTCGTGCTCTGACACTCGGGGCGACGTTGACGCAGTTGGCGGGCCGTCGAACCCTGGAACTGATGCTCTAAACGCATCGGTCGAACTTCGAGGCGGACAGTTGCTTGGTTCGGTCACCGCCGATGCACAGGCGACCTCCTATTTGCCTGATGGAGGTTCTATCCAGTACCAGGTCAGCGTGTCCGACACGCCCGAATGGTCTGGTGGGCAATCCGTTTCGCTCACCGTTGCGTTTGACAACTTCTCCGGTTCGATCGAACGTTCAACGGGGGTAAGGGTCGATGATCCATCCCTCGACGTGAACGAGTCTGGCACAACGGTCTCAATGACGATGGCAGCTTCCGATGTTCCATCGTGGGTCATGACGGCTCCGCAACTCTTCGCTGGCGCATCGGCAAGCGGATTCGTAGACGGAACGAGCCTGGTTGATGAGTGCGGTTGGACCGATGTTGGATTGAGCCCCATGGTCATAGCTGAGTAAGCGCCGCCAACAACGACTGACTAGCCTAGTTAGACTGGATCTGCTCTAGAAATCGACCGGCCCACGCACTAGTTTCAGAAACGACGATGCGACAGACTGATCTCCACATCCCAGGCCTCGGACCCGGCGTACTAATAGGCAAGGGCGGTAGTGCGTATGTGTACTCCTGCGTTCGTTTGTCTACGGGGAAACCGCTTGCGGTAAAGGTGCTTCGAACCGCCGATGCTTCCAGCGCCCAAATGGCCGAGCGCGAGCTCAAGGCGATGGCAAGGTTCAAAGGGCATTCAAACATCGTGCCCATCATCGAGGCAGGCATCAGCTTGCGCGAAGAGCCCTACTTCGTGATGCCGCTCCTGTCAGGGTCACTCCAAGACCTGCTCGACACCGATGGCGCAATGGAATGGCAGGATGCCGGCAATGCAATGGTCATGGTTGCCCGAGCCATTGGCTACGGTCACGACCGCGGCATCTTCCATCGCGATATCAAGCCAGCGAACATCCTGGTCGATAGCGAAAAACAGCCGCGGGTTGCCGACTTCGGCATTGCCAAATTCACTGACGTCACACACAAGTCATCGACCGGCGTCGCAGGCACACCGAGCTATGGCGCACCCGAACGCTACGACGGCAAGAAGACGACCGCACAGAGCGACGTCTACTCGTTGGGTGCGACCCTGGCCGGACTAATCCTGGGTCGGCCGCCGTTTCACACTGAGGGCGCAGAGTCAGTATTCGCGCTGCTAAAACAAATCGCCGACGATCCGCCGCCACAGCTCGACATCGACGGAGCTCCGCCAGAACTCCAGGAACTGATCGATTCGAGCATGGCAAAGGACCCGAGTGACCGCCCGGCTACTGCCTATGAGTTCGCCGATCAGCTTTCGTCGGTTATCGGTTTGAGTTCGCCGGACAATGCCGCCGTCACAATCAATGTTCCCGAGCAAGAGTTCTTAATTCCACCTGCCGCGCCGCATGCCTCGCGCCTTGGTCGTATCACGAAGCGCACACGGGTCCTAGTAGGGGCAGCATTGGGCCTCTTGTTGCTTCCTGCACTCTGGTTCGGCGTCGTCCGAAACATGTCCGATGGTGGTGACGGACTCGTTGGCACGGTCATCACGAACCCGGTCGGGCAGTCAGATGGAGATCTCGTTTCGGCCGAGGATGATGAGTCAGAAACCGATGCCGTTTCGGCCGATGACGTCGAGCCAGCAGTAGACGATCCTGGCGCCAATGACGACAACGACGAGGCAACGGTCGATGACGATGCGACTCCTGACGCAGTGAGCACACCGTCGGCGCAGCGAACTGTGGCAGCGCAGGGACAGCAGGGATCGGATTCGGCAGATAGGTCAGACGATCAAGCGACGACAAGAGAGCGGCAAGGTGACTCGCGGGGCACGACCGGCAGTGGAACCACTGTCTCCGAAGCGGCCACTTCATCGCCCGAGCCGACACGGTCTGCCGCAGCACCAGCCGCTACCGTCGCGCCGGCAGCGGTAACCGCCCCGACAGTGCCCGCAACTGCGGTGCCACTGCCTACTGCGGTACCGACCGCCGTGCCACTGCCAACCGCAGTCCCGACCGCGGTGCCGCTGCCTACTGTGGTGCCGACCGCGGTGCCGTTCTGCCCGTCTGGTTTCGACGGTCCTTTCAACAACCAATGCACCAGGAACGTCACCGCTATTGCTGCGCAGGGATCATCGACGAGCACATGTTCAGCTGGGGTGCTGGTCAACGGCCAATGTCTAATCACAGCAAACGCAACAGCGGGTGCCCTGAGCTGCCCGAGCGGATCTACTCTCGACGGAGCGAACTGCGTTCAACTGACGCCGGCGACAGCCACATCTAATGGGTGCGCAGGTGGCTACATCGCGTTTGGCCAAGTCTGCAAGGTCAACAACACGGGCTCGACCGCAGCGGCGATGAACTCCTTCACCTGTCCTGCGGCACCCGGCACGGTGACAACAAACATGCACACGATCGGCGGCACTACCAAGATCGAGTCCTGCTCCTACACGCCCGCGACGTCACCAACGTGCTCGTCGGGAACACTTCACTCAGACGGATCGAACTGTGTGACAGCGACGGCCAATCCGACTCAGGAATCCACCTGCGCAGCAGGCTTTACGCTTACCGGCTCCGTGTGTGAACGTTTCGAGAGTCCGACCATCACGACCGGTCCAGACAGCTATTCGTGTCCGCTCGGCTCCTCTGGAAACCCCACTGCGGCGAACCCGGTCTGCTTGGAAACAACGCCAGCGATCTCCTGAGAGTGCGCGGGCGGCAAACTGTCCGGCCCGTTTGAGCCACTTCGCACTCAGCATCAGCAGGCTGCCATTCGACGGCTAATGGCACTTCCTGCAGAGATCACACTCCCTGATCCCCGTACCTCAAATGGCTGCAGTGGCAGAGCGCCATCCCAAGCTCAACCTACTGAACCTCGAAGTCGTGGCCTACGCGAGTGCGCAAGGTCGCATGGTCCTGTTGTCACCTGCAGCCGCCGCAGGACTCTTGCCGTCAGTCCTTGATGCCGAGGGCATCGCGTGGCACACCCAATCGCCAGCGTGACAGCGCAGCCCTCAACCCGCTCCGCTCAGTCCTGCACGGCCTTGGCCAGGGTCACACACATCGTGAGGTAGTCGGCGTTGGGGCGGGTGGGCCCGCCTGCATGGTGTTCCTCGAGTTCGAACATGGCGTTG
>Ga0114956_1003827_pt1 | contig 11586 bp, 6 predicted proteins | sample MaitaG_FD_87304 | JGI IMG/M metagenome (GOLD analysis project Ga0114956, IMG submission 87304) | Marine algal microbial communities from Maine, USA - Maine_Asex2 metaG | ecosystem: Host-associated > Algae > Red algae > Unclassified | place: Maine, USA | collected 2015-01-05 | reverse complement strand
ATACGGTAGTGAGATAGTATTAGATAGCGTAGCCGTAAGATTTAAGGGGAACTCTACCTTTTCTATAGCGAATGATATAGGAAACGCTAAGGTGCCTTACAACCTAGATATCAATGATTATGTTGATCAAGAACTTTTAGGATATAATAAGATCAAATTAGCCAATGCTTTTTTTGACGCCTCTTTTGTGAGAGAGGCTCTAGCCTATAATATTTATAGAAAGTATATGCCTGCTTCTTTATCTAACCATATCTCATTATATGTCGAGGGAGATTTTCTAGGCGTCTACAGTATGTCGGAATCTGTCAATAAGCAGTTTCTGAAAAAGCATTTTGATTATTCTAAGGGTAGTTTTTTTAAGTGTGATCCAGTATTACAATTTGGAGATAATGGAGAGTGGACGCCTCCAGATCTTGCCTGGTACGGTGAAGATTCTACTAGTTATCAGACGAGGTATGAACTGAAATCTGATACAGGCTGGAATGATCTTGTAGAACTTATTAGAACTATAGAGTTTGATCCAGGAAATATAGATCAGCTGCTCAATGTTGATCGTGCATTATGGTATATGGCGGTGAGCAATGTTATAGCTAATCTGGATTCCTATCCTGGTTTTTATATCCATAATTATTATTTATTTAAGCATGAAAATGGTTTATGGCAGTTTTTACCCTGGGATACTTCAGAGGCATTTATAGGAGCCTTAATAAATAGTGCATCGTATAATAATCTGATCAGCTGGGATCTCTTCCAAGATGATGCAAGTAATCCCAATACACTACCACTAACGAAGGCCTTATTCTCTAATCCGGTATACAAGAAACAATACGTAGCTCATATCAAAACGATTATAGAAGAATCTATGGGTGTAAATGATATTCGAGAGCAGGCACAAATTATACAAGACAGAATCAGGCCTATGACGGAGCAAGATGATAATGCATTTTTCAGTTTTGGTGATACGTTTATGGAGTCAAATGTAGAACAAACAACAAATTTAATTTTCTTTAGAACGGCAGGAATCATCTCAACGATAGTAGATAGACTAGATTATATTAATGGTTTACCTGAGTTCAATACAGTAGACCCAATGATCATTTCTGTTGACCAGGATATCAAGGTGCCCGATAGCGAAACAAAGGTGACCATAACAGTAATTGCCGAGAACGCTAATGAACTAGACTTGATGGTTTCTACAAATAAATGGGCGTCTCATTTCGAAGCTTACACTATGGCGAGAATTGGTGAGAATGAATACAGTGCTATGATACCAGATTTCCCAGAAGAAACCAATGTAAAATATTATATAAGGGCTCAGAATGAAACATCTATGAAGTTAATGCCAGTAAGAGCTGAGTATGAGTTTTTTGAATATACGGTGAGTGCTCTAAGTCAGGTAAAAGACGAAGAGGCGCGACATATAAGGATAAGTCCTAATCCTACAGATGATAAATTCACAATAGAATTACATCCCGCTGGAAAGAATGAGATTCTAAAAATTTACGATGAACTAGGACAGAAAGTAAAAGAACAAAAGCTTCCTTCATATGCTACATCTTTTACGATTAGTTTGGAATCTTTGCCAAGAGGAAATTATTACATAAGTCTAAACTCTAATCATGCTATATATAAGCTGATCAAGTTATAACATCGGACTGTCTTTTAGATTTATAGTATTTCTAGAATAAAAACATTAGAAAAAGTGTCTGCGTAATGTTTTTCAAACATTGAGTATATTTTGTTTAATCCTAAAAATAATCTTACATTGACAATGAGGAGAATAGATTAAAAATCATATTCATCTATACAATAAAATACTTCATCCGAATTTAAATTACTAACAAATCTCACTATGAAAAGAATATTTACTTTTTTATTGCTTTTTGGGTTTTGTGGCATTGCAATAAATGCACAAAAATTAGTTTCTACAGAAGTTGAAACTAAGAATGTTATACTCGAAGAGTTCACAGGTATAAATTGTACCTTTTGTCCAGATGGACATAGAATAGCAGACGCAATGGTTGCTGAAGACCCTGACAATGTTGTCGTAGTTAATATACATGCGGGAAGCTTTTCCGTTCCTGGGGCTGGTCAACCTGATCTCAGAACGGAATTTGGAGAAGCTTTAGCGACGGAAATTGGAATTTCCGGCTATCCATCTGCAACGGTTAACAGAACACCGTTTAATGATGTATTAGATATAAATAGAGGTATGTGGTCTTTAGCAGGAGACGCTATAAAACCCCAAATTACTCCAGTAAATTTAGGAGTAGAATCTATATTTGATGAATCGACTAGAGAGTTAAAGGTAACAGTAGAATTATATTATACAGATAACAGTCCAGTAGATACTAATTATATCCAAGTAGCATTTTTAGAAAGTGGATTTATAGGCTATCAGATAGATGGTGGTGTTGGTATCTCTAACTATGAACATAATAAAATATTAAGACATCTGATAACCGGACAATGGGGTGATGTAGTAACTGAAACTACAACAGAGAGTTTCGTTGAGAGAGAGTTTACGTGGATCGTTCCAGCGGATTATGATATTAAAGATTGTGATATCGTTGCATACGTTACCGAATCAAGAAGAGAAGTTTATACCGGGCACAAAGTAATTGCTGATGGAGGAACAACTGAATCCATAGGTACTGTTGCGAGTGAATCAAGTGTTGATTATTTTGCAGGGGAGGCCAATGCTATTAAATTGGAAAATGTTACTTTAGAAAATACAAGAAGCATTGCTGATATGTATGATGTTGTTTTAGTAAGTGAAGAACCTTCTGATTGGTCTGCTGAAATACAAATTAATGGTATGGCAGTAGGAGAAAGTGCTATCATAGCTATCGATGCTAATGCTACAGAAAATATTGGTATTTCCGTGACGCCTGGAAGTTCAGCAGGTATAGGAATATACAAGCTAGAGATTACATCCCAGAATCTACCAGGAGCTCCAAGTCTGAAAAAATCAATTAATATTATTTCAGGAGTAAATGATTTGATAATTTCTAATTCTGCAGCAGCCGAATATGCTGATTTCTATTCTGAGGGTTTAGCTTTTGCTGAAAACGATGCTAACTATCCAGCCTTAGTTTCTACATTCTTAGGATTCCAAAATGCGAATGCATTAGATGATGTGCTGAATATATACTACAATATCGGATGGACCTTTCCTGGACTGAATGATGCTGTCGTAGATGCCTTAAGACCATTTATGGATAATGGCGGAAACTTATTTATTGCAGGACAAGATATAGGGTGGGATGCTTTTCAAAATATGAACACAGCAAATGTTCAAGCTTTCTATAACGATTATATCAATGCAACATTTGTAAATGACGGATCCACTGCTACAAATACAGTAACAGCAAATTCAGATGATGAGATTTTCCAATATGTAGGTTCTAGTGCCATCATAGATGTCTATGGAGGCGGTAATGTATACCCGGAGCAAGTTACTCCTAGGAATGGAGCATTACCTATATTTACTTATAACGGAAACCAGACAGGTGGACTTCGTTCTGATAATGGTGTCTCTAAGGTCGTATACTTAGGATTCAACTTTGAGCAATTATCAGATCAAGATGTAGCAAGAAGGATTGCTAGAACGTCGCATGACTGGTTTTATGGAATTACATCTGATGTATTCGATATCGAATTAGATAAAAATATTGCAGCATATCCTAATCCAACATCTAATGTACTCTTCATAGATGTAGATCTGGACGAAAATTCTAAAACGAATGTTTCTATTTTAGATAATATGGGTAAAGTAGTTTTAAGTAAAAATTACGGAAGCTTAAACGGTCCGAACACTTTAGAATTAGATACAAATAATCTGGCTTCTGGCATATACCTAGTCAGAGTTAGTTTAGGAGATTCTTTTGCTACTAAAAAGATAACAATTACTAAATAATACTAATTCTGTTTTGAGATGACGGAAAAGGAATTAGAATTGTTCAAAATGGATCAAGGCAAAAAACGTAGGCGAACCCATAGGTTCGGCGAGGCTTTTTAACGAAGGAACATGAAGAACAAAATAAATAATTACCGTCATTCTAAACCAGAATTGGTATAATATAACTATACTAAAGAGATAAGAGCAAAGAGATAAGAGGTCTTGTAACTAATTGACAAGGCCTCTTTTTTAATTTTAGCGGGTATTAAACTTCACTATCCATAAGATCCGTGACCACGTAGTATCTAGGATCATCTATATTTCGCTCTATATATTTCTTCCACTTGGGATTAGACTTGATAAGCAAGGCTTGGCTATCAGGACTTAGGTGGGTGATCTTTACAGTTTTTTCCGCTGCTATATATTTTTCAGCTAAGTTCTTGAGCGCTTCTATGCCAGAGTGATCGCTAATCTTTGATTCCATAAAATCTATTTCTACTGAATCTGGATCAGTTTTGATATCGAATTTAGAGTTGAAATTTTGAACCGATCCAAAGAATAGAGGTCCCCATATTTGATAGACTTTTGTGCCATCTTCTTTGATAGATTTTCTTGCTCTAATCATAGTTGCATTTTTCCATGCAAACACTACCGCAGACATTATGACACCTGCAATTACTGCAATAGCTAGATCTTTCCATACGGTTATGAAGGACACCGCAATCAATACAAAAGCGTCAGGAACAGGGATCTTATCGATGATGCTGAAACTACTCCACGCAAAGGTTCCGATAACTACCATGAACATTACACCAACTAAAGCTGCAATAGGGATCTGCTCTATGAGCGAGGATCCAAATAATACAAAACATAATAATGTTACCGCAGCAGTAATTCCAGATAGTCTACCTCTACCTCCTGAATTGACATTGATAATAGACTGACCGATCATAGCACAGCCACCCATGCCACCGAATAGACCAGAAAGAATATTTCCAGCCCCTTGTGCAACACATTCTATATTTCCACTCCCTCGTGTTTCTGTAAGTTCATCTACTAGATTAAGCGTCATAAGTGATTCTATAAGGCCTACAGCTGCAAGTAAGAATGCAGTCGTTATAATAAGTGACCAATGACCAGATAGAGTAGGAAGCATAGAAAATATTTGTATCTGAAAGGTAGGTAAGCCACCTTCCAGTCCAGTGCCACCTCCATCTCTGATAAAGGAACCAACCGTACTTACATCCAGATTTCCAAAAATAGTAATTGCTGCTACAACGGCTATCGCAGCAAGAGCTGCGGGAACTTTATTTGTTAATTTAGGTAGGAAATGCATGATAGCCATTGTAAGGGCTACCAGTCCCACCATGATATTCATTTCAGCTCCAGAGAGCCATACTTTAGAACCATCTACAGTTTTCTGAAAAAGTGTGAGCTGAGAGAGGAAGATTACAATAGCTAGACCATTTACAAATCCCATCATTACCGGGTGAGGTATTAGACGAACAAACTTTCCAAGTCTTAGCAAACCTCCGCTAATCTGTATAAGTCCAACGATAAGAAGGGTAATCAATAGCCACTGAAGACCTAGGTTAGGAATAGCTTCATCTAGTAGTAGCCCCACCTGATTTCCTTCTTGGATCATGTGAACCATTACGACTGCCATCGCACCAGTCGCACCAGATATCATGCCTGGGCGTCCACCAAATATAGCAGTTATAATACCCATGATAAATGCTCCGTATAGACCAACTAATGGATCTACCCCTGCTACAAAAGCAAAGGCTACTGCCTCCGGCACAAGTGCCAATGCTACCGTAAGTCCAGATAATATATCGTCCTTAGGGTTTCCTGTAAATGTCTTCAAAAATCTAGTCATGACTAATCCTTATGTCCAAAAGCTCGCAAAGATAGGATTATATCGTAGATGTGTGTCGTATGCGAGTTATAATAAATATAGATTTATTTAATATGTATTTCACTGAAAGAAATAATATTAAGTAGTATCGTATTTTGATTTCATAATACTCTTAGTTTATGAGTTATACTAGAATATTGTTCTTTGATAAGAACTAAAGGACTATTATAATATGTAAGCTTTTATTTAGCTTTTTCTAACTTGTTGTAAGAAGTTTGACACTATTCGATTACATTTTCTAATTGGCCTGTAGCTTTATAGAATATTAATTTTGAAGCATCAACAGATAGCAGGACAAAAAAAAGGCCCTCCAAATTTCTCTGGAAAGCCTTTTCATTGGATTGACAGATCTTTATGAAATGTTTTTTACTCTTCTTGCAGGGTATGCTACTTCGATACCTTCTTTAGCGAATGCATTTTTTATCTCTTTGTAAGAGTTGAAATATACATCCCAGTAAGTCTCGTCTGTTGCAAATGGTCTTACAGCAAGTAAGATATTATTTTCGTCAAATTTTTCTATTTCTATTGTAGGCTCATCAGGAAGTCTTTCTTTTACATTGTTAAGCGCTCCTTTGATAATGTTTTGGATCTTACCAAAATCTTCTTCATAAGGCATAGCAACATTAAGATCTACTCTTAGCTTACCGTTAGCCGTTAAGTTAGTCATGATACCACTTGTAGCTATTCCATTAGGCATGATTACTTTCTTGTTGTCCAGTGTTTTTATAATCGTATTAAATACTTGGATACCTTCTACATGACCTACAGTCCCTTGGATATCTACAAGATCTCCAACTCTATATGGCTTAAATATTAGAACCATAACACCTGCAGCAAAATGACTAAGTGTTCCTGACATAGCAGCTCCTATTGCAAGACCTGCACCAGCTATTAATGCTGCAAATGCTGTAACTTCTATACCTACAACTCCTGCTGCCGTAATAACAACCATAACTTTAAGTAATACACTTAGTAGTGATTGCAAGAATGGGATAAGATCTTTGTCTATACCTGATTTCGTAAGAGATTTTCCAATCATCCTAGATATAAAACCTACTATCCAGAATCCTATGATAAGTACTAGAAAACCTGCGACCAGTTTAGGAGCCCATGCCAATAAAGTATTAGTCAATGCGCTAAGGTCGATATTTGCTAAATCCATTTAAATATTTGTTTTTATTAGTTAAATAATGTTCCGTATGTGATTTAAGACGGTAATATTTAAGATCTGTCACGTATTGTGTTAATAAATATTTAAATAAACTATATGTGGTCTATAATTTTACATAAAGGGATCTCAGAGTTACTATATATGTCTATGATGTTAAACATATTATCATGTGATTAAATCAATAATGACATTGTCATCTTTAGCATTATGACATAGAAAGTAAACAATGATTATAGAATAATTGTAAGATATTTCCTATAGCATCTAGAGTTCTCTTAATTTCCTATCCTTCCGGCCTCTGCCTCTATCCCTGTGTTTCTCTTCCTGGATTTTACCTTGTCATTTCCGAAATTGTAATTAAGATTAACGGCAAATCTTCTAGAATCCCATTCTCCTCTTCCTTGAGATACTAGGCCGTTAAATTCTGCTTTTCCACTCCAGAAAGCTTGTAGAAAGATATCTTGAGCACTCAGCTTTACACTCAGCTTGTCGTTCATAAATTTTTTCTGTAATCCTAGATTAAGAGACCAGCTTGTATCAAACTTAAATACACCTCCCCATATCCCAGGACCATTGAACCATCCAGATATTTCAGCAGTATATCCACGAGGAAGAGTAAAGGTCTGTTGTTGGAATATATTGTAGCTCCATGCCTGGAGATCTACAATTACGCCATCTCCATAATCTGCTTGATTATTCATATAAGATCCTGAGATATTAAAGTAACCATTCCAGATCCGACTAAACTGTATCGGAGCACTGAGATTAGCGCTGTACACAATCTGTTCCGCTAGATTATCCCAGTTGATAAATCTTGCTCTGGGGTCACTATCATCAGGACCTATAAGTCTTGTTATTTGATCTGTTGTTCTACTATACGCTAGCTTTAGATTATATCGATAGGCATAGAGATATGACCATTCTATATTATTGACAATCTCAGGAAGCAGGAAAGGGTTTCCTTTACTGAATGAGATTTCATTTATCTGGCTTTTGAACGGGTTGAGTACATTGTAGTCAGGTCTGTTTATTCTTCTACTATAGTTAAGAGAAAATACATGAGCAGGTGTCATTGTGTAACTTAGTCCAGCACTAGGAAAAATAGAAAGGTAATCACTTTCTACGGGAGGTTCTTGCAAGCTAGGGTCAAATGTCTGTAAATCCCCGTTAGCATCCGTTTGTTCTAGTCTTAGTCCTGATGTTATGTTCCATTTACTATTTAGTTGTCTTGCATAGGAAACGTATCCAGCATACACTTTTTCGTCATAGAAGAAAAGATTAGACTGGCTATCATCCTGGATTCGCTCCGTATCGGGTATATTATAGAACAAGAAAGTATTATCAGTTGCTACCTTACTTAGCTTTGTTCCTAGACCCAATTTTCCATTCAGTAAATTGGTCTCATAGTCTATTTTGAAAGTATATATGTCAATATCAACAGGTGTGGTGTATGCTGTGTTTATCCGACTTAATACAGTAGTAGCATCTGGAGCAAAATAAGTATTGGGTTGTATATTATCAGCATCCGTTCTATACCTTCCATAATCGAGGTCTACATTTAGTGTAGCATCCTGAATTCGATATACATAATTAAGATTAAGACTTTGAGAGTTAAATTTGCTATCCAAATCATTAGCTGCAATAAGTATGCTATCTATTCTAAATGGGAAAGCCACGGAAGATATATCATTATCAGAACCTGACATTCTTATCTGATTTCTCCAGTTGCCTGAAGCTATAAATCCTATTGTTTGATTTTCTGTTAGAAAGAAATCTGTACCCCATCTAAAGTTTAATCCTTGTTCATCTGTATCCTCTTTGATATCATTGTTAATTCTTGTACCATTCTGAAAATCATCAAAGGAGTAAGTCTGGAATCTATTATTATCAAATAATCTTAGCTGGCCATAAGTGTTCAGTATACCATTTCTATAATTAATATTTCCACCGATATTAGAAGACCAGTTAGTTGCTTTTGTTACAGTGCTAGATAAAGAACCGTTTATTCCATAATTCTCATTTTTCTTAAGTCGTATATCTATAATTCCTGCATTTCCCTGAGCTTCGTATTTAGCTCCTGGGTTCGTTATAATATCTATCTTGTCTATTTGATCTGAGCTAAGATTTCTTAGAAAATTAGAAAGGTCATCTCCAGTCAGAGGCAGTCTCTTACCGTCTACATATACAAGAACACCAGTTCTACTTAGAACCGTAATATTATCGTTGTTATCTAGTTGTACGCCAGGTGCTTTTCTGAGTAAGTCTAGCCCATTGTCCCCTGTACTGTTTATGGTACCCTCTACATTGAAGACCGTTCTATCTGCTTTGACTTCTACAATAGCACGTCTTGCCGTGACAGTTGCTGTTTCTAGTTCTATGCCTGATGCGTTCATGATAATCGTTGATAGATCTATAGCTGATCCATCTGAGATTATTACATTACTTTTTACATAATCGTCCATGCCTACATAGCTTACCTCCAGAAAATAGTTGCCATCTCTCAATCTTTGAATAGCGAAATCACCATTTTCACTAGTTGTTTCTACTTTCACAAGCACAGAATCAGCAGTGTTGTACAGGATTACATTTGCAAACATTACAGGCTCAGTATCATCCGCTTTTACAGAACCTTTTACCGATCCATTATTTTCTTTTATCTGACCAACTAGAAATAATTGAGTAAATAGTAACAGCGTAGATAGGAATAATTTCATTGACATATTATTTATGTAAATTTTTATGTAAAAATATGTTTATATTGAGAATATTGGATCACGTTTATCGATAATACTAACACTTACGTCCATAAACTATACTATCAGACTAGACTACTCGGATTACTCACATTTTGTAGTTTTTGAATATGTAAAAATATGATTCGTACATTATAATTATTTTATGATGCATCGATCTAGAATAAAAAAAATGAATAGAATAGTCTTGTTTGTATTATTAACTATCCTTTATAATTTCTCTTTAATGGCTCAGGACAAAAAGGGAATTTATCCAGTATTAGCACATGCACACAATGATTATGATAAGAAGCAACCTGTCAGCAATGCACTAGAATATAATTTTGATGCATTAGAAGTGGATATAATACTATATAATAATAGGATAGTTGTTAGTCATGATGAAGATGATCTAGACAAGAAGCCTGATTTTTTATCGTTTTACTTCATACCATTGTTAGAGTCTGTTAAGCATTCCAGTAGAAAGATTATTTTATTAGTAGATATAAAAATTTACTCTGATCAGCTTATAGAGAAACTGAATAGTATATGTTCAGCATATCCTGAATTACTTGAAAATAGATTTGATGCGAAAGGGGATAATAAGAAGTTACAGATTTTACTCAGCGGAGACATCCCTCGTAAAAAGATAATAGAAGAGCCAAATTATATATACTTCTACATAGATGGTAGAATAGAGGATCTAGAATTTGAGTATTCTAACTATTATATGCCATGGATCAGTATGAACTATACAGATATTAGTAGATGGAAAGGTCTAAGATATGCGTCTATTAATAAACGAAAGTTGATAGATGATATCGTTAATCGAGTTCATAGCGAGAAAAAGAAAATAAGATTCTGGAATACCAAAGATAGTAAACGAACATGGGATATACTTATGGCGCAAGGAGTAGATGTGATCGGGGTGGATAATGTGAAATTATTTTCGGATTCATATGTCAAGTAGTTTACAGACAAGAAATAGTCCTTATAGTTATTCGTTTAGTAAAGTCTTACAATATAATTTTGCGAAGAATAAATCGAACAAACTATCACATAGTAAAGTATATAATGCAAACACAGGATGTTATGCAGCAAAAAAAAATAAAAAATCTTTCAAAAATAATACCATTAAGGCTAAAACATTTTAGACACTTTCTTCCTATGATGAAGCGGTTAAAACTAAGGAGACTTGACAGTATTAAAATAGATTCAAAATCAAGTTTAGATTCAGAGGCTTCTATGCTTTTTACCTAATTTCTTTGCATCAATTAGCATGGAGCACTGAAAGATTTCATGGTCATAGCCAAAAAATCCAGCAGGTCTCACAACAAATTGTAGAATCCAACTTGCCACCTATTTTTTAACTTTAAAACATAAGAATGAATTATTTAGGAATAGATAAAAATAAATTAGAACTAGTAAGTAATAAATTAAATACATTATTAGCTACATACAGCATATACTATCAAAATCTGAGAAGTTTTCATTGGCATATAGAAGGTAATAGTTTTTTCGATATACATGTCTTATTTGAGGATCTGTATAATGATGCCAAAGTAAAGATAGACGATATTGCAGAAAGAATATTGACTATAAATCACAAACCACTTGGTAGTTTATCAGAGTATATCGCGTACTCAAAAATTTCAGAGGCTCAAGATATTATGAGGGACGAAAATATGGCGACAGTAATATTAGAAAATCATAAAACTTTGATTATGCTTATGCGAGAAGCCATAAAAGAAGCTAGCGCTATAGGCGATGAAGGGACGGTAGATATGTTAGGAGGTTTTCTAGGGACAATAGAGAAAAAATCTTGGATGCTAAATGCATGGAAAACGAGCAGAAAAGCAGGTTT
>Ga0114956_1003825_pt1 | contig 11597 bp, 4 predicted proteins | sample MaitaG_FD_87304 | JGI IMG/M metagenome (GOLD analysis project Ga0114956, IMG submission 87304) | Marine algal microbial communities from Maine, USA - Maine_Asex2 metaG | ecosystem: Host-associated > Algae > Red algae > Unclassified | place: Maine, USA | collected 2015-01-05 | reverse complement strand
GTGTCGAGAATGTGGTCGGCGGTGTGGCCGCGCGCCTCGCTGGCCTCCATGGCGAGTTTGATCGCGCGCTTCCCGTTGCGGATCGTCTCGTCCGGATAGGTGGCGAGCATCCAAGCGAGGTTGTTTTTCGCCTCGGAATTATCGGGGTCCAGTTTGATGGCCTTCTCGATGTCGGCTTTGGCTTTGACCACATCGAGCCGCTGGAAGATGCGGAAGTTGGAACGTCCGAGCCAGTATTCGGCGTTGTCGGGTTCGAGCTCGATCGACTTGTCGTAGTCGGTGATCGCGGACTTGAGTTTGCCTTGGATGGTGTAGGCGCGAGCGCGTTGCTGGTAGGCCTCGGCGTAGGTCGGCACTTTTTTGATCACTTTGCTGGCGGCTTTCACGGCTTCTTCCGGCTTGTCTTCAAAAATGGCCAGTTCGACCAGCGTGAGGCCGAGTGCGGCGTTGTCGGGACTCAGTTTGATCGCGCGTTCGAAGTCGGAGCGGGCCGCCGAGAACAAGCCAGACCGCATCTGCGCACTGCCGCGTTGCGCGAGGTAGGCGAGGTTCTCGGGCTGGAGCATGAGCGCCGCGTTGTAGTCGCGAATGGCGCGGTTGTACGAACGCGCGCTCATCCACATGTCGCCGCGGTCGGAGTAGGGGTCGGCGGCTTCCGGACTCAGGGCGATGACATGGTCAAGTTCTTTCAGAAAGGCACCGATGGTGGCGCGCTGGCTGTAGAGTACGAAGATGCGCGCTTGATGGCCGTCCGGCAGGTGCGGGTTGTTGGTGAGGATGTCGGTGGCGACTTTGTCGGCTGCCTTCATGTCGCCGCCGGTGCGGCGCAGGTTTTGGATCTCGAGCAGTTTGGCTTGAAGCTTGCGCGTGCTGAGAAATTTGGCGGGGTCGGGGACGGGTTCGGCCTCGGTTTTTTCCAGACGCTTTTGCAGTCCGGGAACCACCCAGACTTGGTCGTGCTGGCGCATCAACAAGGTGTCGTCTTTGAGCGAAAGCAGACGGGTGCCGAGCAGGACGGAGGTCCCGGGCATCATCAATCCGGGAAGCTGGTGCGCCTTGCCGTCGTCATCGAGCAGCATCGGACGCGCGAGCATGTCGCGGTACAGGAAGCGGCCATCGTCGAGCGGGATGAGATCGTAGCCGCCGGTGCTCTCGGACAACTGACGTCCGGGGCGGGCGGTCACCGGAATCTGGTCGGCGAGCACCTCGTACTTGCCCTCGGCGTCGAAGCGCAGGAGGGCGCAGAAGGGATAGCGCGGGTTCGGAATCTTCTGCTCCTTGTCTCCGACCGTGACCACGAGGTAGGCGTGTTTGCTGTCGGGGGTGTGCAGGTAGTTGCACTGCTTCCAGTTCACCGCGACGTCTTTCAGCGGCAGGTCGGGCTTCATCGCCTCGGCTTCGCCCCAGTCTTCCATGATGTCGTCGAGGCGCATGCGCACTTCCGGATCTTCCACTGTTTTGCGCAGGCCGGCGATGCGCGAATGCCAGAAACGGAAGGTCGTTTTGATCGCCTTGGTGGCGGCTTGGCGTTCCTTGTAATTGTCGGAACCGAGATCCTTCACCAGCTTCTGCAGTTCTTCCGGCATGTCGGCGGTTTTGGGAATCCACACCCAGCCGTCGCCGGTGTCCGGAATCATGTACCACGAACCGGCGGCCTGCGGGATGGCCTGCGAGACGCCGGACTTCTCGATCGCGGCGCGTCCGGGTTTGACCTTCGGATCCTTGTCGAAGACGTGCAGCGTGCCGGGGATCGGGTCGGCGGCCATCCGCGAGAACGACCAATACAGAATGCGTGGCAGGACCACCGTCTTGCCGTTGGGCTGGTCGTTGACCGCGTGGAAGCGGCCTTTAATTTTCGGCACCTTGCCTTCGGGGGCGGTCAACAACCATTTGGCTTCGCGTTCGACGAGGGCCGCGTCTTTTTTTTCTTTGGCTGGGGGGGCGATGTGGTGGAGGCCTTTGCGTTCGGAGATCCAGACGCGTCCGACTTGGTCTTCCATGACCAGCCCGTGGAAGTTCTCTTGCGCTTCGAACACATTGGTCCGGAGCCCGTCCGTGGCGACCGCCTGCGTGGCGTTGCCGACGTACCAGGCGGTGCCGAAACGGTCAATCAGGCTGGGTTCGGGGAGGATGTTGTAGTCCTTGGCGATCGCGCCGCCGGGAATCCAATGGCGTTCGCTGTCCTTCTCCTTGCCCGCCCGGTCGTCCGGGTCGCCGACGGTGGCGAGCACGGTGGTGCCGTCGTCGAGTTGGCGGACGTTACGCACGTAGAACGGCAACACGATGACGTCGTTGGTCTGTTCGCCAATTTCGGTCAAGGCAGCGAATGCGGCGAGGGGAGCGTCCGCGTTTTTGTCCTGCGCAAACGCGGGGAGTCCGGCGGCGAGGAGCAAGATTGAAAGGAGCGTTTTGTAAGACGGTTTGGGCATGTTTCCACCATCGTTTGGGCCGTGCTTTATGCAAGCGTTTTACGTTCCGTTTCGAACCATGTCACTGGCCTGCGCATCGATCGAGCGGAGGTGCAAGTCGCGTTGCGGAAATGCGATTTCGATACCGGCTTCGTTGAAGGCCTTGTTGACGAGGGTGTGTAACGAGTCGATGACGGCGGGGCGGCTGTTGACTTCGGCGATGAACGCCCGAACCGTCAGATTGAGCGTACTGTCTCCGAACTCGCTGAAGATCACCTGCGAGGGCGGTTCATCGACCACCTTGGAATGCTTTTTGCAGATGTCGTAGATGATCGATTTGGCTTTCTCGACATCCGAACCATAGGCCACCCCGACGACGAACTCGATGCGGTTGATGGCATCGCTCAGGGTCCAGTTGACGAGGCGTCCGGTGATGAAATCCTTGTTGGGGATCACGTATTCTTTGCGGTCCCAGTTGACGATGGTGGTGGCGCGGGTGCGGATCTTGGTGACGTGTCCGGTGAAGTCATCCACCGTGATCAGATCGCCGATCCGCATCGGTCGTTCGAACATCAGAATGATGCCCGCGACGAAATTGGCGAAAATTTCCTGCAAGCCAAATGCCAAACCAAAGGTGAGCGCGGTCGCGAGCCATTGCACGCTGCTCCAGCTGATCGAGAGAGAGCGGAACGCGAGAACGACGCCGATCAACACGATGGCATAACTCGTGATCGCCTTGATCGCATAGCGGAACGACCGGTCGACTGGTAGCGCCTCGAGAAACAGGATCTCGATGGCGCTCGGCAGGTTTCTGGCGAGGATAAACGTGACCGTCGTCAGCATGAAAAAGAGTAACAGGTCGCGAATGGTTACCCGCTTGTGTCCGCTGTTGGCGCGGGCCGCCTTGCTCTCCGTCGCCCCCGTGGGCAGGGGGGCGACAGGGGTGATGTTGGCGGATGTGCCGTTCCCCGCTTCGGACTCGGCATAGTCGCCCTGCAACCCGTTCTCAACCGTGTGGCTGGACCAGACGGTGTAGTTATCCAATTCCTTGAGGGCCGGAAGCACGTCGGACCAGGTGATCCACATGCCGATGCCCCAGACCAGGATCAGGATGAAGGAAATCAGCTTGTGCGCTTGGATAACGTTTCCCGCGATTTCATCGGGTTGCATTTCGGTTAATGCATCAAAGGTCTTAATCGGGGTCGGCGTGGATTCCTCCGGTAGCGTTTCGCCTCGTTCCGCCGCGGTCTTCCTCGCCTTTGCTCGTTCCTTCTGCGCGGTTTGCTGGGCCTCAATTTGAACTTGCCGTTTTCGGCGGGCGGCCTGAATGAATGAACGCCTTTGCCGCACCAGTACCAAGCGCCGCGCCAGAGCACGGAAGGTTTCGATCGCGACGGCCAGAACAAAGGTCAAATACGCGCATTCGGCCAACTTGAGCGCGGTATAATAGTATCCCCATACGGCGAGAACCGCCAAGGCGAGCGGCACGCCAAGAATGATGCCGATCCAAAGGACCGAGGTCTGGTTGGCCCAGGACTTTTCGTTGGCACGCAAATAGACACTGAAGACACCAGACTTCCGGTTGACGATGCGGTGGAGAAAAAACGTGGCTAATATCATGCCCGCGACGAAGACCACCCGTTCGAGCAAGTCGATTCGGTGGGAGAGGTCGAGGCTGAGTAGTAGATTGGCCGCAAACACAAAAACCGCGCCGGGCAAGACAACCCAATCCACGTTCTTTTTAAACTTGGACACGGTGGACGGCGCCCAGTCAAAGTGCCGTTGCCCCAGACCCTCTGGTCGGCAGATTTGGCGCAATACCTGGAATGGCAGGGCGAACAAGGCCGCCGCTACCAATGAACGACCGATCGCAACGAACAACGTGCCGCCACTGGCGGGGCTGTGGAGCATGGCTTGGCCAATGACATAGGGCACCAAGGGCAGGGAGGCGGCAACCATCATGGACATCACGAAGGCGCGGGCGGTTGGCCAAAAGGTTTCGCAAGACCCGCGGGCGGCGACTTCCCCGAGACGGTCGATTTCTCTCCGGAGGCGTGACTTGCCGAACATCAACAACAACAACAGCAGGATGCCGAGGCCTGCCAGGGCCGGACGGGAAAACAGGGATTGAAACAGCTCCTTCCCTGCCACGGCCCACGCCTGGCCCGAAAAGGCGATCTGATCGCTCGCGTCGATTTCGAGTTCACTGAACAACAGCTTGTTGCTTTGAATCCACAAGATCCGCTCGTTGATATATTCGCGGAACCGTTTGATCGTGGCCGCTTTTTCTTCGGTGCTTCCTTGGATGTCGAGCAGGTTTTCGGAGTAGCGGGTGAGACTCGCACGGGTGGCTTTGAGGATGTCCAGCCGGGCCTTGATCATCTCCGTGATGGGGGCCTCCAACTGGGCCCAGACGGCATCGTCCTGGGCCCCGAAGGCCTCGACGATCTCGCCGCGGATCCGCTCGGGAGAGAGGTCTTTCTCGCGTTGGTCGATATCGAAAATGTCGTACTGCAACTCCTCGATGCTCAAGGCCATATCGAGGATGGCGGGTTGCTGGGCAGACGATTGGGCAAGTTCGGCTTTTCGGGCCCGCAACAACGCGCCCACCGACCCGGTGAGGCCGATGTTGGTCACCCGCGCATTGGTTTCCACAAACTTTTTCTCCAGGGATTCAACGGACTGTTTCAATTTGTCCGCCTCCTGCTTGACCTGCAGCGAATTCTGCTCGAGGGCCTGGTTTCGTTTGGCCAACTTGGTGTTGATGGCGTAGCTGGCGGCCAAAAAGTTCAGCGGAGCGTCGGCTTCTTGGATTTCCAACTCCTTTTTAACGGCCTTGCTGGCCAATTGCTCGGCCACCTTTTGTCGCTTGGTGGCGAGAACCGATTCCAGTTGTTTGAGCCTGTCTTCCTGTCGGTTCAAGGTGAACTCGATCAAGTCGTATTGCTTTTTCAATACGCTTTCATGCTCCTCCGCCTCGTCCCTCGCCAGTTGCGCATCGAGCAGTTCTTTCTCTGCTTCGGCCGCCTTGAGATCGGATTGGAGTTTGAGCGCGGTGGCCTCGCCCACGAGACTTGAATCGCCTTCCACCAACTCGATCTGGGCCTTGGTCTCGGTAATGCGGTTGTCGATCGCCTCCACCTGCGCCCGCGAGTTTTGCCTGCGGGCGATGCGTCTGGTGCTTTCGGCCTCGTTCCCTTCCAACTCTTTTTTCAGTTCGGCCACTTGCTCGCGAAGCTGCTTCGCCTCGGCATCGAGGGGGGGCATGGGCGCGTTCGGGTCGACCGGCGGAACCGGTCTGCTTTTCACGGCGTCGAGTTCGCGCTGAAAGGCCTGGGCCGTCTGCCCGGCTGCGTTGGCGGCTTTTACGGCTTCGCTGGCTTTCTTGGCCGCTATTTGTGCGGCGGCTTTGTTGGCCTGCACTGCGGCAAGGAGACCGGCAATCTGATCTTGTATGGCCGGTTCGAGTTTCTGGTCGGCGGCAGCCCGGTCTTGGATGTTTTTGATCGCGTCCGCCGAGCCGTCCACAGGTTCAGCCTGCATGCCCGAGGCCACCCCTGTGAAACACAAGCAAGCCATCATGGCGAACAACACCGAGTGGACACGAAGGTGGGCTACAAACGAGGAAAGGTCAGGTTTGATGCGAGATTTGCGGCGAGGTTTGAGGGCTTCTGGACAGAGCATCATTTCTTTATGAACGGAGGTGGACGATGCAGAACCCCTTACACAAACGGCAAACGAGGCAACAAGGAATGGCGTCGGCTCACTCTGGTTCAGTTAGAAAACTTCGGGCCCCAACGACCGCCAGGGACGTGGGAATTCTACAACTCGTCCCACTGATGACGCGGTATGAAGGACCACTCGAAGCTCGAAGGGCGAGTGAACGGATTACTGATGACTGATGTCTGATGACCCGGCCCGCCGGGCCGCCCGCCGTTTCCGAACCCACAAAAACGCCAGCCAAGGTGCCACCAGCCACAAGATCCCGGGCGCGGGTGCGTCGAACTCGAACTGTTCGTTGGCGTCCAATTTTTCGCCTTCCTTCAGTTCGAGCATGTTCCACTGAGCGCTGTTCTCGACCACGATGTAGCTGGTGTCGGGCAGCAGAATGCCAGTCTTGCGACTAGCTTTGACCATCGCCGTCAGATCCTCGCCGGACGCAGTCCCGCGGCGGGCGCGTTCGAAGTGGCGGGTCCACACATCTGCGCCTGCGGCATAGCGGTCGCAGGACAGCGGGTCGCCGCCGACGGGGACGAAGCCACCGTCGACCAACCACTCCGGTTCCACGCCATCTGCATTTTGCGGCAGCCAACCGACGCGCCCACCGACCGCGCGGGTTCGGTCTCCTGACCGCAGCAGGCAGACCGAGTCGCTTGCCTTTGTCCAGCCCTTGAAGGTCGGCTCGGCGGTCACTTCAATCGTCGCGTCCGGACACAGGCCGGCGAACCAGTCGAGGTCCTCGTCGATCGGTTCCTTGGTATCTTGAATCACCACAATGTGCGGCACCCGCTGAGCCCAATCCGGGTCGCCGGAGAGATCATCGTGCAACAGCAAGGCCCGCTGGATCATCCGTCCGCGCAGAAAACCGCCGCGCGTTGCGAGGCTGGCCGCGGGGTTCGCGGATGCCGCAGCCTGCAACTCGGCGGCGTTCATCAACGTTCCCGCTTGGCCAATGCTCGCAGATTCGAAATTGGCCAAGGTGACCATCGCCTCGTCGATCTGTTTCTCGCCTGCGATGGCCTGCGCTTGGATCAGTTGTTCGGTTAAGGGACGCGCGCCTTCCGAACGATCAATGATAAAATGCAGGTAGGGTTTGCGCGTCATCCGCGGCGCGTTGTCGGGCAGGGAAACCATCACGCCGTGTCCTTCCGCGCCGCGCAGCCATTGGGTTTCTTCCGAACGTCCGTCCGCCTCGCCCGTCCACTTTTGTCCACCGATATCGAGGACTGGATTCATGCCGTTCGGAAACAGGAACTCGACTTCGACGGTGCGGTTTTTACCGCCGTTCACCGGGTAGACCCGCAGGTCGAGCCGGTTCGGGGTCTCGTAGTATAGCAGGCCGGGATCGCGCGGGCTGGTGTCGCGGATCATCTGGTACACCCACAGCGCCGCCTTCTTTTCGAAGATCCGGCCGGGCACACGTTCCTTGCCGACCAGCAGCCAGAACCCGGACACGAACACGCCGTCGGGCAGGTCGATTTTCTGCACAAATTCGCGGATACCGGAGCCGTCAAAGCCGACCTCGAGTTTGGCCACCGCGCGGGTGCAGTCGCCTTCGTTGGTCTGGGTCCAGGTCACTTTTTTTAAGTCGACCTGGGTCGAGGGCGGCCGGTTTTTCCGAGTGCTCCGCCAAGTGTTTTGCGGCGAGGGCATGAAGCCGAGATCGTCCATCACCGAGGCGTTTTTGGGCAGAACCAATTTGTCGCCGAAGAAGGTCTGGTGGATGCGTTGCAATTTGGCTTCCGGAAGGGTCAGACCATCAAAAACCATTTTGTTGTAGGCGGTGGTGATGAACGGGAGTTCGAAGCCGTTCTGGGCGCGGTGCATCTGGCGCAGGCTGGTTTTCAGCATGCCGCGATTGCCATCGAAGCCAGCCGCGTCGGCCGGGTCTTGTTCGAACACGTAGGCAATCGCCTGGTGCAGGCTGGTGCGGTGCATCATGCCCATGCCGACAAAGCAGGCGGGCAGGGCGAACAGCCCGAGCAGCAAAGTCAGTGTCGCCGGCACGCGGCCCCAGTCTTTGAGTTCGCGTTTGTAGCCATCCCAAATGCGCATGCCTTGCAGCGAGAACAGCACCATCGGCACCAACATCAGCAGCCCCGACAACATCGCGATCATCGCCAGCAGCGACAGCGGCAGAAACGGTAGGAACACGAGGAAGAAATACACCACGTAACAAAACAGCACGCACAAGCTGAACCATTGCAGCCGGTGCAGCCAGCGATTTTTGAGTGCGGGGATGGTGAGCAAAATGCCGTTGACCACCGCAAAGGCGTAGACCGCCGGCGTCTGGAAATCGAAGGGGAAGGGGATGCCGCGGTTGAGCAATAAGCCGGCCACCGGACCGATCAAACCGACGAACAAGCAGAACAGCATCATGCCCTTGTCGCCCTTGGCGCGGATGGTCCGGTAGAGCAAGGTGACGAAGCGGATCATCGCCGCGAGCGTGAGCACCGTGGCAGTGATCAAGATGATGCCGAGCAGGATCGGCACGAGTTCATCGAGCCAGTTCGAGGCATGACTGGCGACGGTTGATCCGCGTCCGCCGTGGGATACGCGGCTGACCGAGCTGCTAATCCACATCACCAACATCACCACCCCGTACCACATGGCCGGGAACAAAATACAGGAGAGCAGCGACACGCCGAGTTCCTGTCTTTTGCGCATCACGCTGGGAAAGCAGGCGAGCCGCGCCCCCGCGTAGAACGTGACCGGCATGATCAAGGCGAACTGCTGAAACAGAAATCGCTGCGGCGGCAGAATCCAGAGGGACGTGGCCTGCGGCAGCAAGTCGCCGTTCGGGATCCAGACAAAGCTCAGCCAGAGATAGGCGATGTGTAGGCCGAGAATCGGAATCGCCCACAGCCAGTGCACATGGCGGCGGAGGATCCAGAGGGTGACGCAGAGTAGCGCGCCGAGCACCAGCAAGCCGGTTTCCATGCCGACGAGGGTGGACATGCGCAGGGTTTGGTCGGTCGTCATCTCGCCGCCAACCAGCCACCACGAACGCACGTTCATGGCGAGCAGCAGCGCCTGCGGCACGAGCCAGACGAGGGCGAGGAACAGTGGTTTGCAGATGCGTTCGGGGAGCAGCGGCACCCGGAGGCGCGGCGGCGTTCCGGCGGAGCTTGGTGTGCCGGCGGGCTTCGGGGCGGGGGCGTTGGGGTTCGGCTGGTTCATGCGGCGGCGGTCCGTTTTTCGAGGAGGAAAGAGGTGAGCAGAAGGATGGGAAGAAACACGAGAATGCCGACCCCGAGATGGGTGGCGTGTTGATAGGCCGAACCCAGGGTGGCGGCGGTGACGTGGTGGGCGTACACCGCGAGGATGATGCGGATCGCGTTCGCCAGAAGGGTGATCGCGAACGCGGCCGGGATTACGAGCACGAGTCCGAGCCAAGTGCGGGTGCTTTGCTTGCGTCGGAGAATCGACCAAGCCAGCAGGCCGCTCATCAGGAGAAAGAAAGACATACCGCTACAAGATTCGCCGACCCGCACCTCGAGTCCGGGCGCGCGCAAGATCGACCCGCCCGCTTCCGTTGCCTGTGAAGACAGCCCGAGGAAGCCAGCGGCCACGGCGGCTGGCGGTCGGCAAAAGGCGTTCACGGCCTTGCTGCCGAGCGCTTGCAGGCCGAGGAAAAGTCCCCCGAGCATCACGCCGACCATGATCCATTGCGTCCATTTACGGTTTTTCATGGTCTACAAGATAGTCGGACCCTGTGACAAAACCGCGCCACGTTCGTGACAAAGCGATGAATAAACCTGCCTATAAATGGCGGAATCGCCCAAAAAATGGCAGATTGCGCCATATATAGAACTATAAATGGCGCAATCGTGTTGAAAAATGTCGATTGCGCCATATATAATCTTCTCATGACTGTATTTGCGCGTGAGCGAGAGCTCGAAGTGATGGCCGAGCTGTTGAAATCCAGAGAGCCAGCCTTTCTCGCCGTGTATGGTCGACGGCGCGTTGGTAAAACCCATCTGATCCGTGAGTTTTTTGGGGCAAAGGCGGATGTCTTTTTTACGCTAACGGGAATTCATGACGCGAAGCTCGCCTTGCAATTGAAAAACATGTCCGTGTCGATGGAGGATACGTTCGGGGAGACGGCTGAAGATGGTAATTGGTTTGATGCACTGACGCGACTTCGGCGACATGTCAGTGCCCAAGGCCGCGATAAAAAGGTGGTCTTGTTTTTCGACGAACTACCGTGGCTTGCCAGTCGTCGTTCGGGCTTTTTGGCGGCGCTCGACCACCTTTGGAACCAGCATCTTTCCCGTCGCCAAAATGTGATCCTTGTTGTGTGCGGATCTGCAGCCTCATGGATGATCTCCAAAGTGATTGATCAACGTGGTGGCCTTCATGGTCGGGTTACGCATCAAATGCCGCTCGCGCCGTTCACCTTGTCGGAGACAGAGATTTATTTAAAAGGGAAGGGCGTTTCACTCACGCGAAAACAAATGGTTGAGCTGTACATGGCCTTTGGTGGTGTCGCCTTGTATTTGAATCAGGCCGAGAACGGCTTGTCCGCCGCTCAAATTATTGAGAAGGCATGTTTTTCCCCTCAGGGATTGTTGCGCAACGAGTTCGATCGTTTGTACGCATCTCTATTTGAACATTCGGAGCGGCATCTTTCCGTGGTAAAGGCCTTGGCGAAAACGCGCAAGGGCATGACCCAGATCCAATTGGCGGGCGCCACAGGATTTTCAACGGGCGGTTCTTTTACCCGGATTTTGCGCGAACTGGAAACCTCCGGATTCATTCTTCGAGTGCGCTCGTTTGGCAACAAGAGAAAGGATGACTTGTACCGCCTCATCGATGCTTTTTCCCTGTTCCATCTCACGTGGATGGCTTCGATTCCAGCCGGGACGAAACAAGCCGCAAGCAATTGGTTACAACGACATAACTCGCCGTCGTTTCGTTCCTGGTCGGGGTCTCGTTTTGAAGGGATCTGCTTGCAACATGCCGACGAACTCTTGCGGGCGCTGCGGATCGAAGTCGTGGTGGATTCCGTGAGCGGTTGGCAAGTGCCGGAGGCTCAAGTGGACTTGGTGATCGATCGTCGTGACGATACCATCCACCTGTGTGAATTGAAGTTCTATCAGGATGAGCTGCGCGTCACTGCCGCGATGGCTAAGAAATGGAGCCTCCGAGTTGAACTTTTCCGGGAGCAAACTGGAACGAAGAAAAATCTGTTTACGACCCTCGTCACGCCGTTCGGCGCGAGAGAATCCGGGGCCTATCATGACGCGGTGTCGCAGCAAATAAGCTTGGACGACTTGTTTCGTTCCTGAACGTGCTCGCTGTGAACCAACCTTACCCAACCTTACCCGCGCTGAACCGGCGCGAGTTCCGGCGGCTCGTCTTCGATCTCGCCGGCGGCGATCTTCGCAAGAGCGCTTTTGTAATCGGTCGGGAACACTTTGACCCACTTGCTCAACAAGCCGTCCCAGTCATCGAGTACCCGCTGAC
>Ga0114956_1003823_pt1 | contig 11597 bp, 10 predicted proteins | sample MaitaG_FD_87304 | JGI IMG/M metagenome (GOLD analysis project Ga0114956, IMG submission 87304) | Marine algal microbial communities from Maine, USA - Maine_Asex2 metaG | ecosystem: Host-associated > Algae > Red algae > Unclassified | place: Maine, USA | collected 2015-01-05 | reverse complement strand
TGTTAGTCCGCGTGGACCTGGTTCGTACAAGGTGCTTGGAGACTTGACCATTAAGGGAATCACCAAACCGATCAAATTTAACGTTGAGATGGGCGAAGATGAAGGGATGAAAGTTGCTACGGCAGACATCGAAGTAGACCGATCAGAGTATGACGTGCGGTATGGTTCTGGCAGTTTCTTTCAGGATCTTGCGGACAAAACGATTTACGATGAGTTTGACCTGCAGGTAAAACTGGTCTTGAATTAATATCTGAGAGCTATAGGCACACAATGAAAGAGGGTTCTGCCTTTACGGCAGAACCCTCAACTTGTAATGGGTATATTTAGTCTTACTGTTTCAGTATTTTAAAAGCTTGCTGATCTTGGTCGTGTGCGACACGCACATAGTACCAACCAGAGGAAAGATGAGCCAGATCAATTGCTGTGAGTTCTTGGCTCATTGAGGCTGTATGCACCACCTCACCTGTTGTCGAGCTGATCACATATTGAGCTTCGGTCGTCTCTGGAAGGCGAATGAAAACCTGATCTTTGACTTGGGTGGGGTAAACCACCGCTTTCGCAAGTGCTTCTCTTTGCAATGTGATGATACCTGAAGGAGTCTCTTCGCCACTGTAGTCCAGCGCTCGAATGCGGTAGTATGATCGGCTGTTCGGATCCGCATCTTCAAAGGTGTACGAGTGACCGGTTTCTGAATCACCACGCGAATCCATGGAGCCAATGACTTCAAAGTGCGTTGGCGCATGTGCATCGGCACGTTCTATGAGGTAGTGATCTATTTCAAATTCCTGTGCAGTCTCCCATTCGAGTACGTTTGACAGGTCAGCCACTCTTCCACTAAAGGATGTCATCTCTACCGGCAGCAAAAATGCTGATGGATATGAATGATCTACGCACGTCTGATCGAGGTTGCTAATGTCATTGCAGCAGCCGGGATTCATATTTGCAGCACCAGCTGCATTCGAGATGTGACCAAGACCCAATGCGTGCGAAAGTTCATGTTCTAAAATATCGGTGAGTCTGGTATCTCCACAAAAGCAGCCAGCAGCACCTTCGTTCAGCACAACATAGCCATACGCGCCTGTGCTCCAGGTTTCGCCTCCATGTTCATGGGTTCCTGTCTTGTAGAGACCGCCAATGGCAACAACGCCGGAGCAACCGTCGAGTGCAGGAAATTCATTACAGGGATCCTCATACTGTACGATTATATTGCGATCACTGCCCAGATTGGCATCGATCCAATTGCGGTAGTTATAACCTACCGCCGTAAAATTGCCGCAGTCGGCAACTGGAGCGACTGATCCTCCATCACGGAGGTCTACACCCGGGTAGCTCGTATTAAGAGAGGTTACACAGGCTTGCACAAGGGAATTTGCTTGGTCGCAGGCAGGTGATGCGTCTTGCACATAGCTTATCGATACAGGTGTATCAAAATTATCCCATCGCATTGCAACACCACCAGAAGTCAGATACGAACAGTGGTCAGGACCACTGCGGCGCAAGCGATAAGGGTAGAAATCATTGAGCGTGAGGTCGGCTTCGATTGCTTTGCTCTCCCAGGTTTTGCGTTCAGCAACGACCTGCTGCAATTCAGTCACAAGGGCAGCCTTCTTATACACCTTCAGGGTTTCAAACGATTGGTTTTCTGCGAGCTCAAACTCCTTGGCGTGCTCACTGGGCACAAGATATGTCTCACCGTAACGGGTTATTTCTTCAAAGAGGTAATATGAAAAACAGATAGGCTCATACGTACCATTTGCCTTTTGGTGGAGAAACATCAGGTACGTCGTCTCTTCGTACAATTCGGTATCTCCCCAGATGACGAGTTCGGTGCCATCGACGATTCGTTCCCACTTTTGAATATCGAATTGCTCTCCCTCATTCAGAGCACCTTTGAACGATTCTTGCACAATCACCTTGCTACGTAAGTATGTTGTGTTTCCGTCTTGATATTCGTAGTTCTTCAGGACTTTCGCAATGACCATCGTCTCACTAGATTTTGCCAATTCCCCTAAATTTGGGTAAGGTTGGATGGTCGTAGCTCCAAGTTGAACAAAGAGAAGTACTGTGACCAACAATGTGGTCGCAACTGCATTTAAGATGCCTTTTAAGATCATTTATTGTTACCGTTTTACAAGTTTGGATCGGTGGGTAACCAGGTAGAATGATCGAATAACTAGTGGTGGAAAACTCAGCTTCTAATTGACATATCTGCGTGAGCGTAAACGGGTATTTAAAGATTGAACTCGATCGGTATTGAGTTCACATAAAAGACGACACGACAAAACGTATATCGCAACAAAATATACGACTGTAGTGCATATGTAATACTGTTGTACTAGACCTGTGGAGTGTCCCTTTCTGCTCGAATAATGAGTCTAAGTGACTGATCGTAAGTAATATAGCTCCAGAACCAATTGATGAAGACGAACACTTTATTCTTTACACCAACCAAGGCCATGAGGTGCACAAACAGCCAGGTGAGCCAGGCAAAAAATCCGCTGAATTTAAACTTTGGTAAATCGCAAACCGCACGATTGCGACCTACCGTGGCCATCGAGCCAAGATCTTTGTAGCGAAACGGCTTCCATTTGGCCCGGTCTCCATTCTTCAGATTGGCAGCAAGGACCTTAGCCATCTGGATTGCGACTTGAGCCACTTGGGGATGGCCGAACGGTAGATCTTCGCGATCTGAGACAAGCGCCTGATCCCCGATCGCAAAAACATCGGGCATTCCTTCGACTTCGAGCAAAGAATTTACCTTCAGCCTGTTGCCCTTGCCCAATGCCGCGTCTGGAGTACCTGCAAGTTTGGGGCAAACAATACCTGCGGCCCAAATCACCTTTTTGGCTTCAATCTTTCGGTTGTCGTTGGTGTAAGCATACTCACCATCGCAGCTGGTCACTCTGGTATTCTTGATCACATGCACTCCCAGCTCAACCAGAAACTGCTCAGCATCTCGTGAGGCTTTTTCTGACATACCCGGCAAAAGCCGAGCTCCTGAATGCACCAGGTAGATATCTACCTCCTTGCTGCTGAGCTCCTTGTAATCCTTCGGGAGAATGTATTTCTTCATCTCTCCGAGGGCTCCGGCTACTTCTACTCCAGTGGCCCCTCCCCCTACCACGACCACATCGATTAGCTTCTGCCGCTCTGAATACGATCGAGTAGATATTGACTTCTCGAAGTGTGTGAGTATTGTGTTGCGCAGCAGGAGCGCCTCACCAATCGACTTCATGGGAAGCGTATTGCGCTGCAATTCTTCATTGCCGTAATAATTAGTTGTTGCTCCCAAGGCCGATACCAAATAATCATAATTGAGATAACCCAACTCAGCGTAGATGCGCTTTTGCTCGTGATCGATTCGTTCGACCTTGCTCAGTCGGATAAACATCGAATCGCTTTTCTGAAACATTTTACGCAGCGGAAAACTGATCGAACTGGGTTCGAGGCCGGCGGTGGCCACTTGATAAAAGAGCGGTTGAAATTGATGGAAATTATTTTTATCAATCAACACCACCTGAAAATTAGAACGCTTCAATTTTCGAGCAAGCTTCAACCCACCGAAACCTGCTCCGATGATTACGACCCGTTTTTGGTCTGTTTCAGGTATGTTAAAAGCCATCTATGCTTTATTCAGTCCAGACAAGAGCGGGTTTTCATACTTACCTGCAATCGCAAATTCCCGAAAAGCGCTTCGAACCCGATCAGCGTCGTCTTTGTAGGTAACACCAAACCACTGATCATTGCAAGTGAGCACTTGCAAATCTATTTTGCCTTGCTTGATTAATTCATCAATAATCAATGGGATAAAATATTCGGCTTTGGGGTCATCCTTATTTTCAGCAACAAATTCATGAAAGCCAGATTCAAGCAGTGCAAAAATATCTGCTGGAAATCCCCAAAAATTCATGGACACCACTGCCTCCTCTGATAGTTCGCCAGCAATGGGATCGCCAAACACGACTTTTCCCTCTGCGACTCTGCGTATTTTTAATTGCTCCACAATACCTGAAAGATGTTGCTGATCATTGACCTCGCACACGCCCCGATTTACATGGCCCTGATCAGAGAGCGTATTCTTGAGCACATACCCTACCATGGCATAGAGCGATGCCGAGGCTTTGTTTTTGAGAAAATCGGCAATGATGGCAAATGAGTCTTGCCCATAGTAATCATCGGCATTGATTACCGCAAAGGGCTCTTGGATTGCATCTTTTGCCACAAGCACCGCATGGGAGGTGCCCCAAGGTTTTTCTCGCTCGGGCAGATCGGGCATACCTGGTATCTCCGGATTGACGGGCTGACAGACATAGTCGAGCTCGATCAGGTCTTGAAATTTCGCACCGATCTGATCCTTGAAATCTTGTAAGAAGAAATCTCGCACCACAAATACGACTTTGCTAAAGCCTGCACGAATCGCATCGTAAATGGAGTACTCGAGGATGGTCTCACCCGCCGGACCAAGTCCATCCAGTTGTTTGAGACCTCCGTATCTGCTGCCCATCCCAGCTGCCAGCACCAATAATGTGATCTTTTTGTCGCTCATGTATCGGGTTCTTTTGGACAAAGATAAACAAGGTATGTCGAACCAATAGGTTATCGTGCTCGTAGATGAGCGCGATTAAAATGTATCTTGGAATCAAAGAATTTCAAATGAACATCTCTGCACTCGATTTGGGCATTGTTGCCTTCTTTCTGTTGCTGACTCTGGGTATTGGTTTGTGGGTTTCACGAAAATCAGGCAAAGACACCAACGAGTTTTTTCTTTCCGGGCGCAGCATGCCGTGGTGGCTGCTGGGTATGTCGATGGTAGCGACCACTTTTTCAACAGATACACCAAATCTGGTCACGGACATCGTGCGACAAAACGGAGTCTCTGGCAACTGGGTCTGGATGGTGTTCCTCATCACTGGTATGCTCACGGTGTTTGTCTATGCTAAGCTGTGGCGAAAATCGGCGGTGACGACCGACATCGAATTTTACGAAATGCGTTATTCCGGACCAGCCGCTCGATTCTTGAGAGGCTTTCGAGCGCTCTTCCTCGGTCTCTTTTTTAATGTTCTGGCCATGGGAGCGGTATCCCTGGCGGCAATAAAAATCGGTGAGGTGATGCTCGGGCTGGAGCCTCTGCAGACGATCGGCATTGCAGCGGTCATCACCGTGGTCTTCAGCTCGCTGGGCGGTTTTCGAGGAGTGGTCTATACCGATTTTGTGCTCTTCTTTGTGGCAATGATTGGAGCAATCGGAGCAGCGATTGTCGCAGTCAATCTCCCCGAAGTGGGAGGACTAGAGGCCATGCTCGCGCATCCCAATGTATCAGGAAGCATAAATATTTTGCCCGATCTCAACAACAAAGACATTCTGATCACCCTGGTCATCATACCCCTTGCTGTGCAGTGGTGGGCGGCTTGGTACCCCGGTGCAGAGCCAGGTGGGGGCGGCTACATAGCGCAGCGTATGTTAGCTGCCAAAGATGAAAACCACGCAATCGGAGCCACCTTCTTCTTCAACATCTTGCACTATGCCCTTCGACCCTGGCCCTGGATATTGGTGGCCTTGGCATCGCTGATCGTTTTTCCCGATCTGGAAAGCATCCAGCAGGCTTTTCCCAATGTATCGGAAAGTAAACTGGGCCATGATTTGGCCTACCCTGCCATGCTTACCTACCTGCCACAGGGATTATTGGGCTTGGTCCTGGCCGGATTGCTTTCCGCCTTTATGTCGACCATTTCTACCCATCTTAATTGGGGCGCATCCTATCTGGTCAATGACTTCTATCGACGGTTTGTGAACCCAGATGGAAGTGAGCGCGACTACGTCATGGCTGGCAGAATTTTCACCTTCATCCTGATGGCTCTTGCTGCGGGACTTGCGTTGATCCTCACCAATGCCCTGCAAGCCTTTGAGTACATTTTGATGTTCGGAGCAGGCACTGGTATGATTTTCATCTTGCGCTGGTTTTGGTGGCGCATCAATGCCTGGAGCGAAATTGCCGCCATGTTTAGCTCAGGGATTATTTCATTTTACTTTGCCTTTATCGGGTATCCGGAAGGCTGGGATCCCAACATGCAGTTTCCCATCATCGTAGGCGTGACCACCATCGTGTGGTTGCTCGCTACCTTCCTCACCGCCCCCGAAGATCATCAAACCTTGAAAGAATTTTATCGACGCATTCAGCCAGGTGGGCGAGGATGGAAGCACGTGGTTGAGAAAGCTGCAGCAGAGGGTGACGAAGTCCGGGATCCGAAGTCTGTCTGGACCGTTCCGAGCGGTATCATCGCAATGCTGCTAGGCTGCGTCCTGATCTACTGCCTGATGTTTGCTACCGGCAAATGGCTCTATGGCGAAACGGGTCCGGCTATGATCTTGAGTGCTGTAGCACTTGTTTCCGCGGTCGTATTGGTGCGCTATTGGCGAAAAGTGGGGAGCGATATCGTCTAGAGTGCTGCTATGTATAGTCACGAAATAGACATCCGAGTACGCTATGGAGAGACAGACCAGATGGGAGTTGTCTACTACGGCAACTATTGTCTCTACTACGAAGTCGCAAGAGTAGAGGTTATCAGATCATTGGGCATCACCTACCGATCACTGGAGGAAGCAGGCATTCTGATGCCCGTCGTTCGGGTGGAATCGAAATTTATCCACGGTGCTGAATACGATGATTTAATTCGAATTAAATCGACTGTGGTAGAAATGCCTGATCGCTTTATAATTTTCGACGTAGAGATGTTTCGGGAAGAATTAAAAATCCATGAGGCCAAAGTGGTGCTTTGTTTTAAAGACGCGAAGACCGGAAAACGTGTGCGAACACCGCAGGAAATAATTAGCAAATTAACGCCACACTTTTTGCCTTGAAGCGCTTTCTCAAGAAAAAAATAGAGCCATTTATTCAATGGTCGAAGGCGCACACGCTACCAGGATTTCAAGGAATTCCGATTTACACCGTATTCACATTTGTTGCGCAAGAGATCCAGGACTTTGACTTGATTGTTCGATCGCAGTCAATGGCCTTTAGCTTCTTCCTGGCACTTTTCCCAGCCATTATTTTTCTTTTCACTTTGGTGCCCTTCATCCCCATGGAAAATTTTGATCAGCAGCTGCAACAATCGATTGAAACGGTGATGCCGGAGAATGCGCATCATTTTATTTTTGAATCCGTGCAAGATATTCAGCAACGCAGTGGCGCCGGACTGCTAAGCTTAGGGTTTGCTCTCTCCATATTTTTTGCTTCAAACGGTATGATGAGTATGCTGCGTGGCTTTAAGAAAACCCACACCGAATCTTTTCGCAGCCGCAATGCATTTCAAAAAAGAGGAGTAGCGATTTTGCTCACATTGCTGCTTGGCATTCTCCTGGTCGTGGCCGTCGTCAGTATTTCTGTCGGAAATAGATTTATTGCTTACCTGCTTGACTTGACCCATCACGGAGACTGGCAGGTGATTGCATTTCAAATTGTAAAATGGAGTCTGGTGGTTGGACTTTTCTACATCATTCTATCGATGGTCTATCGCTTCGGCCCAGCCCTGCGCGATCGACTGGGCTTTTTTACTGCAGGTGCATCGCTGGCTACTGTGCTGGGTTTGCTCTCCTCCCTTGTCTTCTCTTATGTGATCGATAATTTTGGAAATCAAAGTAGAATCTATGGCTCACTGGGTGCCATTATTGTAACGATGATTTGGATGCAAATAAATTGCTTTATTATTCTATTGGGGTTCGAGCTCAATGCGAGCATAGCAATCAATCGGGATTTAGGGAAAGTTTTGGAGAAAGAAAATGTAGATACCTAATTTAGAGCGTCAAACAATAACGAACGTAAAATGAGAGAAATACTAGAATTTCATTTCATCAATATTGGCACCTATCAGATTAACCTGCTAGACATCCTGGAGATTGCTTTTATTCTCTTCTGTGCCAAAATACTTACTTGGGCACTTAGTAAGGTATTGATTCGTGCATTTCGAAATCGTCGTGTAGACTCAGGAAGGCAGTTTGCCGTACGACAATTTATCAAATACATCATTTACACGTTGACTTTAATGCTTGTAATGCAGACGCTGGGTCTAAATATGTCAATTCTCTGGACTGGATCAGCAGCCCTGATGGTGGGAATCGGATTGGGGATGCAAGAATTCTTCATGAATCTTATCTCAGGCATCATATTGCTGGTAGAGGGCTCAGTCGACGTAGACGACATTGTTGTCGTCGATGGGTTTGTGGCTCGAGTGGTCGACATCGGCATGCGCACCTCTAAGGTGGAGACCCGCGATGCAATCGTGATCATTGTTCCTAATTCCAAATTGGTGGCAAATAATGTGATCAATTGGAGTCACAATCGATCCCCATCTCGCTTTAACCTGAACATGGGTGTGTCGTATGCCTCAGATACAGACCAAGTCAAAGAACTGGTTGAAAAAATCGCACTTGATCATCCGAAAGTACTGAAAACCCCTGCTCCAGATCTGCAGTTCATTGACTTTGGTGAGTCCTCGTTGGATTTTACCCTGCACTTTTACTGCCTGGAATTTTGGGCGATCGAAAAAATAAAGAGTGATCTAAGATTTAAAATTAATCGAGTCTTGAGAGAAGCCGAAATTGAAATTCCGTTTCCCCAGCGAGATTTGTGGTTTCGTAACGCCGCCGATGTGAATACAAAAGCTTCTTTACCGACTTAGTAATCGATCCTGCACGTGATTGACGCTATCCACTATTTTGACTCATAAATCATAGCCGAAAGATGTGAATAGAGGCCGCTTTTATTGATCAATTATCCAGTCTAGATAGTTTTCTCTGTTGATCACCTGAAATTCTGCACTGGGATAGCTCTTTCTCCATGCCACTGGAATTTTGACATTTTTTTTCGGACTCCACTTAAATTCATATCCATACAATTTTCCACCTCGATCCTCCACCCAATCAATCTCTTGCTGGTCATACGTCCGCCAGAAATAATTATTTACGATCATCTTATCATAGGATTGAACTTTCAATCGTTCACTGATAATGTAGTTTTCCCAAAGCTGCCCAACATCATCTCGTGTTTCAATAGGATTGACATTAGCAGTCAAAAGGTTTCTTATCCCATTGTCATGAAAGTACCATTTGCTATTCTTCGTCACTTCCTTTCTCAGATTTCTGCTGAACCCTCCCACTCTATGGATAACAAATACTTTGCTAAGCAGGTCCAAATATTTTTCTACTGTGTTCTTGCTCATTGACAGCTGACCGCCCAATTCTTGCAAAGATACTTCTCCTCCGACCTGAAACGCAACTAACCGAAGAAGTGAAATTATCTTATCTGAATTTCTAATTGATTCAAAAGCCAATATGTCTTTTAGTAAGTAGGAGTTAATTATTTCACTTAAATAGTCAGCTTTTTCTTTATTGCCAGTGAGATGTATCAACTCCGGATAATTTCCAAAAACCAATCGATTTTTGAGATTGCTTCGTTTCTCAATGATGTTTTCGACTTGATTCAGTTCTTGCTCAGATAGTGCAAATAGACGGAGGGTGTTTTTTCTACCTGTCAGCGGCTCTCCGGTTGAATTCTCAATGTCAAAAGCGGAAGAACCAGTGATCAGGATTCGAATACCTTCAATGTGATCAACCATCAATTTGAGTTTAGCTCCTATATCAGGTATTTCTTGAGCCTCATCAATGATCAAGAATTTTACATTACCTAGAATCCGTTTATAGTTTTGAACGCTTCTGTTTTCTAACATCGAAATCACCTCAAAGTCTTCCCCGCTGAGCAGTAGATAGGGTTCTTCTATTTCGGCCATTATTTGATCAAGCAAGACCGTTTTGCCCACACGTCTAGGACCAAGTAACACAACTACCTTGTTTGGAACAAGTCTGCTCTGAACTTGAGATTTCGCTTTTCGATCAAGTAGTATCATCAGTCTCTTTCTCTAGCATATGGTAATTACGTCAATTAATTGACGCAATTTAGCTAAAATAAGTCATTACGTTGACGCTATTTACATAAATCACCTCGCTCCATCCATTACGAGCCCCATCTTTGCGCATCCACTTCCAATCCTGCTAAATCCAAAACGCGCTCGATCACAGTATCCACCAGTTCTTCAATGGAGGTGGGCTTTGCATAAAATGAGGGTACCGCGGGACATACAATAGCCCCTGCCTCTGTGAGCGTCGTCATGTTGCGGAGATGAATAAGGCTAAGTGGGGTCTCCCGGGCCACCAAAATGAGCTTTCTCCGCTCCTTGAGTACGACGTCAGCCGCCCGTGAAATTAAGTCGTTGGAAACTCCCGAGGCAATTCTACCAAGCAAACCCATCGAGCAGGGGCAAACGATCATCGTGTCGTAGCGAGCCGATCCCGATGCAAAAGGAGCGTTGAAGTCCTGGTTTTCGAAGAAAGCAAAAGGATATACTGACTCCTTCCATTCGCCAATCTCAAGCTGCCAATTGGTGTAGGCATTGCGCGTCATGACAACTCCAACCTCTTCATACTGGTCAGAGAGATCCTGTAACCGATCGAGCAAGCGCTTGGTGTAGATCGCCCCACTTGCTCCGCCAACACCTACCACTATTCTCTTACCCATAGTGCAAAAATGATAAAAACAGCGTACTAAAACGACCATTACCAACGTCTCTGAACCATACTTGATAAGATCCTGTTAAATACGAATGGCTGATTATCAATTTCTTACCTTTGTTTAACAGTAGAAAATGTCACTTATGAAAAAGGGAATCTTCGTCTTAGCACTCATCCTTGCCGCTGGCATGACCAGCTCGGCTCAACAACAAGCCACCGCTCCAGACGCAAAAGCTGCAGATGGGCGCGGAATCGAATGGAAGGAATGGGAAGAAGCGGCCAACGCCAATGAAGCTGATCCACGAAAAATACTCGTCGATGTGTATACTGACTGGTGTGGATGGTGCAAAGTAATGGATCGAAAGACATTTTCTGATCCGGACATTGTGAGCTATATCAACGAAAATTTTCACGCGATCAAGCTTGATGCCGAGTCAAAAGAAACCATCAACTGGCAAGGCTATGAATTTAAGTGGATGGAAGGCGGTCGCAATGGAGTACATGCACTCGCCTACTCCCTGCTCAATAAGCAAATGTCTTTTCCGCAGTTTGTGCTGCTCGACGAGGAATTTAAACGCATCCGTATCGTGAAGGGCTTTAAAGATGCGAAAGCGTTTATGCCGGAACTGGAATACGCTGCCAGCGAGGAGTACAAGAGTTCTGCCACGGAAAAGGAGTCTACTACAAAAGAGGCCAAACCCGGTCGCAGCGAGTAGAGCAAATCGACTATGCCTCGATGGGAGTCGATGAAATAGTCCTGCCCAAAATCTCTGCCTTGTCGTAATCACCAGCCTTAAGCTTGTCTGCCACTGCAGTAAAGGCATCAAGAGTAAGATCAATATCTTCCTGAGTATGCACCGCAGTCGGAATAAGTCTTAGTAGCAGCACTCCTTTCGGAACCACAGGAAAGATGACGATCGAGCAGAATATGCCAAAATTTTCACGCAAGTCTTCGACCAGGTAGGTCGCTTCTGCCACCGTCCCGCTTAGCAGCACTGGAGTAACGCAACTTTGAGTCACACCAAGGTTGAAGCCTC
>Ga0114956_1003821_pt1 | contig 11598 bp, 7 predicted proteins | sample MaitaG_FD_87304 | JGI IMG/M metagenome (GOLD analysis project Ga0114956, IMG submission 87304) | Marine algal microbial communities from Maine, USA - Maine_Asex2 metaG | ecosystem: Host-associated > Algae > Red algae > Unclassified | place: Maine, USA | collected 2015-01-05 | reverse complement strand
TGGGATGTCACTCAGGAGATATATTTGCTCACAGTTTTGGTTTAAGTGAAAAGTTTGTGACAGAACCAGAGGTGGGATCTATTGCCTTCTTAGCAGCATCAGGTAATGCTCAGTTGATTGCTCAAGCTGTACTAGGCCTTGAGTTTTATAGAAACCTTGGAGGTGATTTGTATTCAGATGTACTCGGTACTCAGACAAAAGAAATAGTAGAGTATCTAGAAGATGGATTCATCAATGATTTTAACTTCCTGACACTCATGGAGCAGTTCACTGTACATGGTGACCCAGCACTAGATATGCTTTCACTTGAAGGTGCAGATTACATCCCTACAATAGATAATGTCTCTACGCAACCTGAACAGTTAAGCTCTAATTTAGATAGTTTGGATTTAACTTTTGAAGTATTTAATGTAGGATGTTGGAAAGAGGATAGTCTCAACTATATGATTATCCATGACTTCGAAGAAGAGATAGACACATTCTATGGTACAACAAGTACTCCTCCATTTTCAAAGTTAATTACTCATAGATTACCAGTTAACCAAGCAAGGATTCTTGGCAGAAATGAATTTGATATCGTAATCGATCAAAATCTATTGATTGATGAGGTCCCTCTTCCAGATGCAGAAAATAACAATAGATTATCTCTTATCTATGGTGAAGGCTATGTCACTTTTGCATTTGATGGAACTGCTAAGCCAATCTCTCCACAAGAGTATGCAATGGTTGTAGATAGTGATATTACACTGAGAGCAAGTACAGATAATGCCTTCTTAGCTTCTTCAGATTACTCAATCCAGATTGATACAACAGAGCTCTTTGATAGTCCACTTCTGTTAGAGACAACTGTCCAAGCATATGGTGGTCTTGTGGAATGGAAACCATCTGTAAACTACCAGTCCAATACTGTCTACTATTGGAGAGTCAAGAGTAAAGAAAGCCAAACAGATGAGTGGAAAAGTTCTTCATTTATCTTTTACCCAGAGAAGGGTGTTGGTTGGAATCAGAGTCACTATTATCAGCAGCAAGACTTAAGCTATAATGGCCTCGAATTGTTAGAGTCTAGAATAATGGATTTTACAAAAACACCACGGGAGCATAAAATTACTAATCAATCTAGAGCAGAAAACTCATGGCCAGCATACTTCTTAGATAGTGACTTGATAGAAGTTAACTATGATACTGAATTATTTAGCCCAGATATTACATCAGGTATCTACGTATCAGTTATTGATCCAGAAACTTCTGAGCCATGGTCTCTTGCTGCGGGAGGAGATTCATCATGTGCCTATACACCTGCCACAATCTTAGGAGGAAGAGATAGAAAGGCATGGCCATTCTTCACATTCAACCCTGCTAGAAGGAATTGTTTCTTAGACTTCATAGAAAACGAGATACCAGGTGGACACTTTGTAATTATTTATACAATTCAATCAACAGCTTATTCATATGATGCTGTAAATTGGGCAGGTGATGAAGCGATTTATGGTCGATCTATCATATCAGTATTTGAGTCTGAAGGAGCAACAGAAATAAGTAAATTAGCAGAGCAAGAAGTCCCTTATATCTTTGCATATCAGAAGGGCGTAGGTCCACTGACAGAAGTAATCGCAAATACTCCAGGTGATATTATTACAGGTCAAGTATTGATTGATGGAAAAGGCTTTTCAGGAGAAGTTTCAAGTACTCTTATAGGTCCTGCTGCATCTTGGGAAACCCTAGAATGGGCACCCTTAAGTAGCAATGAAAATGATGAGTATAGTGTCTCCATCATAGGAATCGATCAAGCAGGTGAAGAAATAGTGCTAGCGGAAAATCTTACTGAAAATACAGTGAATCTTTCTAACATTAATGCAGAAGACTATCCATATCTACAACTTTCATACTCTGCAGATGACATAAGTGAGTTCACAGCCGCATCTTTAGATTATTGGAGGATTTACTACATCCCATTGCCGGAAGCAGTGATCAATCCGAATGGTGATAACTTTGCATTTAATGCACCAATACTGACTAAGGGAGAACTCCTTACTCTGGATTATCAAGTTCAAAATATCTCAGAAACAGATATGTCGGAGATGTTGGTAAGCTATAATATTGTCGGTGATAATAATCAACCAGTCGCTTGGCAACAACGGTACGATATATTACCTAGCAACACTGAAGCTAATTACAGTATGGAGTTTAATACAACAGATCTCCCTTCAGGTAAATATGACCTTCAAGTCACTGTTAATCCAAACGACGATCAACCAGAGTTATATTTCTTTAATAACGTAGGAATCATCAAGTTTGAAATCTCAGGAAATGACCTTAATCCACTTCTAGATGTAACATTTGATGGTATCAGAATAGAGAACGGTGATATTGTAAGTCCTTCACCAGAAATCGAAATCGTGTTGACTGAGGATAATCTCTATTCACTTTTAGAAGATCCAGAGCTCTTTACTCTTATACTCACTGGTCCAGACGGAAATACTCAAATTATTGATATAAACGGTCCGGATGTTGAGTTCATCCCAGCTACTGCGGGAGGTGATATCAATGAAGCGACATTGATTTACACACCAACACTTGATGCTGGTGATTATACACTCTCAGTCCAAGCTGTAGATAATGCAGGTAATCTTTCTGGTGATAATGGATACATTGTGGATTTCATAGTGGTATTGGAGTCAAGAATCAATAGCTTTACTAACTATCCAAATCCTTTCTCAGAGAGCACAAGATTTGTCTATAGTGCAACCGGTGATGACTTGCCAGAAACATTTGCACTGATCATATTCAACGATTTAGGACAAGCAGTACAGACTGTAACCCAAGATGACTTCCAATTACCTACTGGTAGAGATCGGACATACTATATTTGGGATGGTACAGACAGTTCAGGAAATGAACTTCCTAACGGAATCTACTATTACAGATTATTTATTGATAAAAATGAAAGTGTCTTATTTGATAAGGACTTTGCCAAAGGTTCTGGAAAGATTATCATGGTTAAGTAAAACACTAAATAGATATAAAATCTTAAAAGAGGGAAAATCATTGCTATGATTTTTCCTCTTTCTTTTACTACGCTTATTTTAAATTGATACACAGATACTAAATCCCTCAGTTGTAATACTCATCGATACGAAGGATATCAGTTTTCCATCATACTTTTATTGGAAAGATTACTTTACTTTCGTTGATTGTAAGGTCTACTAGAATAGTCATACTGAAATGTCAAAACTCAAACAACTTGCTAGTCATACGGCGATCTACGGATTGGGACATATTATGTCTAAAGGCTTTTACTTTGTCTTTCTAGTACCTTACCTCACACGTCGATTGGAAGATACTTATTCATTTGGTGTCTACAATGAGCTGTATGGATACTCAACCTTGTTGATTGTTTTATTTTCATTCAGGATGGATACTGCTCTCTTTAGATATGGGAGTAAGACAGGGAGTTTAGCTAAGGCATTCAGTACAGCTCTAGTGCCGATTGTACTCGGAGGTATCGTGATGGTGAGTCTGATCTACTCCTCTGCAGGACAGATAGGAACTTGGCTCGCTTACCCTGACAAAGCATTTTACATTAAGTGGTTTGCTCTTATTATCGGTTTTGATGTATTGATGTTACTCCCATACGCAAGGTTAAGACTAGAAAACAAGGCACTTCTCTTTACTGGATATCGGTTGCTTAATATCATTTTGACCATCGGATTTGTCTTTTATTTCTTAGAGATAAAGCCAGAGGGAGAGTATGGCATCATCCCAAGCTTAGAAGATGTAGAGTACGTCTTCTTAGCCAACTTGATTACTAGTTCAGTCATGCTCATCTTGATGCTGCCAATCTTAGCCAAGGCTAGGCTTTCGCAGATCGATAAACCAATGATTAGGCAGATGCTAGCCTATTGTGCTCCACTTGTAATCGTTGGTGTGGCTAATTCGATTAACCAATTTTTCGGAGTCCCAATACAAAAGTTTTTCCTCGGTGGAGACTATGCTGATAATTTGAGTGACGGAGGACTTTATGCTGGTCCACAGAAGATAGCAGGTCTCGTTTCACTTGTCACAGTTGCATTTAATTATGCCGCTGAGCCATTCTTCTTCAAGCATGCTGCTAACTCTGAGGATAGATCTATTTACGGTAAGATTGCCTTAGCATTTACTCTTTTCATGGGGGCAGTCATTGTAGGTATTGTTTCCTACCTAGAGATACTCAAGCACTTGACTGATGTCAGTAAGTATGAAGATGGATTCGTAGTCGTACCAATCTTGCTCTTTGCCTATTTCTTCCTTGGACTGTATTACAATATTTCTATTTGGTACAAGCTCTCAGATAAGACACGCTATGGAGCATATATCTCTATCGTTGGTGTGATTTTAACTCTGACATTAAGTATCATCCTACTTCCTAAGATTGGCTTTATCGCCTCAGCTTGGGCAGCACTCGCTTGCTATCTTGTGATGGTTAGCCTCGCATATCTGTTTGGTCAGAGGCACTATCAGATTGACTATCCAGTCTGGTCGATGACCAAGATTTTGCTCTTTTTAATAGTCTTTGTTTTCATTGCACTCCAGGTAAATGGGATGCAAGTATCAGTACCTATTAAGTTGGCAATTAATACCGGTGTGTTTTTGTGCTATATAGGACTCGCTTATCTCACAAATAGAAGATTTATTCATCGAGAGATGTTGGGAAGAGTTGATTAGATGGTTATCCATTCACAAGTTTCACAAACTCCTCCTCACTCAGAATCTCCACTGTTCCTAGTGCAGTCGCCTTCTTGAGTTTAGACCCTGCCTTCTCTCCAGCTACGAGGATGTTGAGCTTTGATGAGATACCACTTAATGTCTTAGCACCTGCTCTCTCTGCAATCTGCTGAGCCTCCTTACGACCCATCGTCTGCAATGTCCCTGTGAAGAGAATCGTCTTACCAGCGAGTGGAGCATCAGCAGAAACTTTAAGTGGTTTATCAGCTTCAAGTTGTGTGAGATTGACACCATAGGATTCCATTTTTTCGAGCATTTCAACATTGTTATGATCTGCGAAGTAGGCGACCATATTTCTTGCGAGTACTGGTCCGATATCTTTGATGTTGACAAATTCTTCTTCAGTCCAAGTCTTAAAGTCAAGTACATGTTCTGCTTCTTGAGCTAAGAGCTTACTTCCTTTTTTGCCTAAGTGATGAATCGTCAAACTATGGAGGAGACGATGAATCGGATTCTGCTTTGCAGTTTCGATTGCACTTCTCAGTTTTGTAACAGACCGACTACCAAACCCTTCGAGTTCTTCGATTTTACTATAGTCAAGGTCATAGATATCACTGATATCTCCCAACCAACCATGCTCATAAAACTTCTCAACATAAGACTTTCCAAAACCATCAATATCCATGGCATCCTTAGAGACATGGAAGATCATTTGTTGGAGTTGCTGTTCCCCACAAGTACACTTAGGACATCGCCATGCAGCCTCACCTTCTTCTCTGATGAGAGTAATGGCTTGCTCTTCATTTTGTGGACATACCTGTGGGAAGACAATTTTCTGCTCACTTCCATCTCTAAGATCAGGCAGTGCCTTGACGATATATGGGATGACATCACCAGCTCTTTCAACAACTATTGTATCTCCGATGTGGAGGTCTCTTGCTGTAATAAAATCTTCATTATGAAGTGACACTGAAGACACAGTAACTCCAGCCAATTGCACTGGGTCAAGCTTTGCTACAGGAGTAACTGAGCCTATTTTGCCGATTTGGTATTCTACCCCAATCAACTTTGTTGTTGATTGCTTTGCCTTGAACTTGTAAGCGATTGCCCACTTAGGATGGTGCTGTGTGTAGCCAATTGTATCCTGAAGCTTTAAGTCATTAACCTTGACAACCATGCCATCTATCTCATAATCATAAGTATCTCTTTTTGCTTCCCACTCAGCACAGAAATCTATTGCTTCTTTGATATTAGAACAGAGTTTTGCACCATCACCAGGAGTCTTAAAACCTAACTTTGCGAGCAGCTGAAGAGTATCGTAGTGAGTCTTGAGCTTTGGCAGCAAATCATTGCCATCTTTATCTATCGCATAACCAAGTTGGAAGACAAATGTCTGTATCCTTCTTACCTTTGTTTCGTTAGCATCCTTCGTTCTGAGTCCACCAGTCGCAGCATTCCGAGGATTAGCGAAAAGATCTTGACCATTATTGAGCCTTGCCTTGTTAATTATATCAAAGTCTGGTTTAGAGATGATCGATTCTCCACGTAATTCAGCTTTGACAATTCCATATTCCGAAAACTTTGCCATTAGCGGGACAGAAGACATTGCCTTCGCATTAGCAGTCATCTCTTCTCCTTTCTCACCATTACCTCTGGTAGCTGCTCTGATGAGTCGATCATTCTCATAAACGAGTGCTATACTACCTCCATCATACTTAGGTTCAGCTGTATAGTATACTTGACTTCCTTCTTCTAGAAAGGCATTCTTTATCACCTGCTTATGGAAGTCTTGGAGGTCTTCTGCATTATAAGAGTTACCAAGTGAGAGCATTGGTACCAAGTGGTTAACTGTTACAGAATCACCCTTCAGATCAGTAGTTACTCTTTGAGTTGGAGAGTCATGTCTGACATTTGTAATTTGAGATTCGATTGTCTCAAGTTGCTTGTAGAGAGTGTCATACTCTTGATCACCAATTACAGCTTCACCACCAATAGAGTATGCCCACTCATGGTAAATGAGTGTGTCCACTAAGAGATCATAATCTGCCTGACTACAAGGGTCATTCAACCATTTCTTAGAATGTTCGTAGAAGGTCTTTTTCTGTGCGGTAGTATACATGAGATTAAGTCTTGCTGATCAATCTCAAATGTAAGGATTGTTTTGCTTATTAATTTTGACTAGAGACTCTGCCTATCGATTAATCGTTACATCTCCAACAAGTTTGACTTGCTCATCATTGCAATAGTTAATTGAAAAAATTTGCTGGACTTAGTCTCGATATTTGAGTTAATACTCCAATTTGCCAATAATAATTGATTCATTTTCAAATTATTTGACGAAGCACCCACTGGTTCCATTCAAAATTTATATCTCATACCATTTACCTTATAAGGTGTCGGATAAGATTAGAGAAGAAAATTTGTTAAGATTAAGACAAAAAACGCAATAATAGCCATAGCTACCGCTGTGGGCGGCACAGGTAATGATGAGTATCTTTAACACAGAGATTGACTAATCAATCCTTTTATAATATGACCGAAATTCTAATATTTAAATGGTATTAGTCTATCAATCTAATGACGGCGTACCCTGACGGGATGAAACCTCTAATGGCGATAAGTGAATACAAGGAGTGTATGTATATCTGATACAATACCGAGATAGAGATGATATGATGTAGGTGAAAAGTGGAGTTATTTCTTAGATAAGAGAGCTTACAATACTTACTATACCACTGAACTCTTCTTACGACTCAAAGCCATCGCAGAGAAAAAGAATGCAGGTAAAGACTTCTTTGGGTCTCTCTTTGTAAGGTCTAAGTACCAACCCAACTTCTTGATGATCGGTATCTTATGTGCCTCTACGAATTCTATCAAAGTGCCATCTGGGTCTTCAACATAGGCAAACCTTCCAGCGGCTTCTCCCATATCAAAACTCTCAGCACTATCTACAGTAAACGGATGACCTGCACTCACACAAGTAGACTTTAAATCCTCCATTCCATGCACATCAAAGCAGAGATGGATGTAGCCAAGATCTCCCCACAATCTTCCTTCAAAGACTTGGTTCGGCTTCCTGTCTAGACATTGTACGAGTTCAATCGAAGTGTTTCCTAAGAGCTTAGAGAATGCTCCTTGTCTTGGATTGCTATGAGTCATTAATAATCGACGATATTCTTTGCCATCAGCATGCAATCCACTAAGGTCATTGAAAGTACCACTCACGTCGGAAAGTACTTTATCATAACCTAAGATATCTCTGTAGAATGCCGCTGACTTTTCAATATCAGTTACTCCAAGAGTAGCACCCCCGACACCACCACTAGGGTGATCTGTCTTATTAAACCAATCGCTTCCTTCGAAGACTTCGATCAGATTTCCCCAAGGGTCTTCGCAGTAGAAATGTTGAATACCATGACCATCTGTAGTCAGCTTACTGAGTAACTTGATCTGATTAGATTCACAGTGCTGAAAGTGTGATTGGATATCTCGTGACTTAAACTTGGTACAGAGGATGCCAAGGTCACCAAACTGGACTTTATTTGTTGGACCAACAGGTGTGCGACTTGTATATTGCCAAATTTCCATTCCACCACCACCATTATAGTTAAGTGCTAATACGGCATGGCGTTGTTGTGGTTTGCCATCTGTATAAGGGAGCATCAGGCCAGCTTCAGCTGCTTCATCAAATACTGGAAGGTCCATACCGAAATGGAGACGATACCATTCCCAGGTATCATAGACAGACGCATTACCAAGACCAATTTGCTGAATCCCGCTGATGTTGTATCCCATTATTGACTAGGCTAGTACTTGTTCCTTGAGATCTCTCCTTTTGTACTCACCACTTTCAAGATTTTCTCTAATTGCTTTAAATGCGGTTATAGTAATCTCTATATCTTCTGGTGTATGTGTTGCAGTTGGGATTAATCTCAATAAGAGCATACCTTTAGGAATGACAGGGTAGACTACTATTGAGCAGAATACCTTGTACTTTTCTCGTAAGTCATAGACTACGTGAGTTGCTTCTGGTACTTCGCCACTCAAGAAGACTGGTGTTACACATGAGTTAGTCTTGCCTATGTTAAATCCTTCCTCTCTTAATCTTGATTGAAGGAGTGTGACATTTTTCCAAAGATTCTCCTTGAGCTCTGGCATAGACTTGAGCATCTGCAGTCTCTTTTTATTACCAAGTACTTGCGTCATAGGCATTGACTTAGCAAAGATCTGAGATCTCATGTTGTATTTAAGGAATTGCATTGTGTGCTTATTTCCAGCGAGGAAAGCACCAATACTTCCCATTGACTTTGCAAAAGTTGAAAAGTAGATATCAATATCATCTTGTACACCTTGCTCCTCTCCAGCTCCAGCACCTGTAGCACCTAATGTTCCAAATCCATGTGCATCATCAACCATGAAGCAGAATCCATACTTATTCTTAAGTTCTACAAGTTCTCTTAACTTCCCTTGGTCTCCTTGCATTCCAAAAACTCCTTCAGAGATGAGAAGGATATCTCCACCTTGCTCCTCAGCAATCTTTTTTGCTGCAATGATTTGTTTCTCTGCACTTTCCATATCATTATGAAGGAATGAAAATCTCTTTCCAGCGTGCATTCTGACTCCGTCTACGATACATGCATGACAGTTTTTGTCATAAACTATGACATCTCTTCTATTCACTACACACTCTATAGCAGACATGATTCCTTGATAACCAAAGTTGACAAGAACTGCAGCTTCTTTTTTGACAAATTCAGCGAGTTCTTCTTCAAATTCACCATGTTGGTCAGTATTTCCAGACATCATTCTTGATCCCATTGGATAGCCTAGCCCCCAATCTTTAGCAACTTCTGCGTCGACCTTTCTGACTTCTGGGTGATTTGCAAGCCCGAGGTAGTTGTTGATTGACCACATGACTACTTCTTGACCATTAAATGTCATCCTGTTAGAAAGTTCACCTTCTAATTTCGGAAAAATATAATACCCCTCAGTTTGTTCGGCATAGTTGCCAAGAGGGCCTTTATCGTCTTTGATTCTATCTATTATTCTCATAAATTCAATTTGAGCTTTAATTAGCGCTTTCAAAGATAATTAAAATAGCTAATTATCATGTCAATCTAAGGTAAGTGTCGAAGTGTAGACTCCAAAATAAAAAGAACTCAACCTCCAATCTTTTGATTGTTTACCGTTTGATTATTTAGATTTCTTTTTGAGGATAGACCTCAATAGTCCAGGAAAGAACCTTTTAATTCTGATCCCCATCAGTTCTTTACCTCCGAGTAATACCTCTTCTTTTTTCTTTTCTGCAGCATCACAAATCGCCTTTGCCACATAATCAGGGGACATCCCATTTGCATTGTCTGGGTCTGATTTTCCAAGAGCCTTACCATCTCCTGCGACCGCATTGTGAGCGATAGGTGTATTGACAAATCCTGGACAGATTAGCGTAACTATAACACCTGAGTGCCATGCTTCCGACCGTAAACAATCAAAAAAACCATGAAGTGCATGCTTACTAGCTGCATAACCAGATCTTTGAGGTGCTCCGAGTTTGCCAGCCACACTTGAGAGAGTGATGATATGTCCAGTTTTGTTTTTGTAAAGTGTTGGTAGTATCGACTTGGTCAGATTGACTACACTGAAATAATTGAGCCTCATTAAGTCTTTATAGACCGAGTAGTCAGTGTCAATCACCTTAGACCGCTGAGACCTTCCTGCATTATTGATCAACATAAATAGGTTGGGATAGCGAGATTGTATTTCCAATGCTGCAGTTTGTACAGCTTCTTCATCCAACATATCAAGTGTAAAGACTTCTGCCTTTTCTGGATGTGAGAGTTTTGTCTTTATAGCTTGCAGTTTTTCAGTACTCCGAGCAGAGAGTATCACGTGGGCTCCTCGGTTTGAAAGTTCGTGAGCAAGTGCCTTACCGATTCCTGATGAAGCCCCCGTAATCCAAACTGGTTTGTTATTGAAGTATGTTGACATCTAAAGTGCTATTTTTTTAGTTTTTTCAATTTATAAGACACCGTGAGATCTAATTGGAGTGCTTCCATTAATACTGGCTCTATTGTTTCTAGTAGGATTTCATCTCTACTCTTGTAAAGGATACCTTTGACCATCTTACGGCCTCGAGATTCAAGAAATGGATAGGGACTTAGCTCACTACCACGTAGAAATACTAGCTCAACGTCGCCATTTTTTTTTGGAGCTGTGTAGCAAATCCAACTTTTTTGAAAGTAAAATGGAATTTTATAGCGGTATTTAGCCTCTACAGTTGGGAATGCATCAAAATAATCATACAAGAAGAGTAACATCTCACATTGACTCTTTGGTAGGCTTTCAATATAGTTAAGGACTGATTGCATCCATGCAAATGTAGAGGAATTCCCTTTCTTTAAAGAAGTCATTTGCAACTTGTTGAGAATGGAGATATCTTTAGCCAAGTAAATTCGACTTAGCATTGAATACCATTTTTTTTATGATTACTCACCATCAATTCACTTTGCCACCTTCATCAAGAGGCTATCACATTATAACCAATCATGTCCTTAGTCAATTGCCTAGTCTGCCGGCACAAGGATTTCTGAATCTCTTTATTCAGCATACTTCTGCAGCATTAACGATTAATGAAGCCGCAGATCCAGATGTGTTAATTGACTTTGAGTCATTTATCAATCACATCGTACCAGAACAGATGCCTTGGTTAGTCCACACACTTGAAGGACCTGATGATATGCCTGCTCATATCAAGGCAGCATTAATTGGATCGTCAATACAAATCCCAATTATTGATGGGCAATTAGCACTCGGTACATGGCAAGGAATCTATCTTTGTGAATTTAGAAATCATGCCACTGCACGTAAATTGATTGCAACACTCTATACTTAACCCTA
>Ga0114956_1003814_pt1 | contig 11612 bp, 10 predicted proteins | sample MaitaG_FD_87304 | JGI IMG/M metagenome (GOLD analysis project Ga0114956, IMG submission 87304) | Marine algal microbial communities from Maine, USA - Maine_Asex2 metaG | ecosystem: Host-associated > Algae > Red algae > Unclassified | place: Maine, USA | collected 2015-01-05 | reverse complement strand
TAAATGAAACCACCACCGATCAAAAATATCAAAGTATTTTTTGCGTTCAATTTTTTAGGCTGCTTTCGCCCGCACTGGCCTATAGCTGTACTTTATTATCAATCGATCACGGATTCCTATGCAAGTGCAATGATGGTTTTCTCCATCATCTTCCTTTCTCAGGCAGCATTGGAAGTGCCGACTGGATTGATCTCCGATTTGCTGGGCAGAAGAAAGACCATGATCGTCGGAGCCTTGTTTAGCCTTGTCGCTCTTCTTATGTATGCGACGGGATTTAGCATTTGGGTATTATTTGCAGGTGCTTTTTGCGAAGGCGTAGGGCGATCCCTTTTTAGTGGCACAGACAAAGCACTGCTATACGAGACTCTGCAGGAGAAAGAACAGTCAGACCAATTTGAAACTATATTTGGCAAGATCTGCTCTGTCGAGCAAATCTCATTAGGTGTCTCAGCAGTTATTGGTGGTTTGCTTGCACTTATTTCTTTACAGCTTGTTATGTGGGTGGCAGTGATTCCAGCGTTATTGGGTTTTATTTGTTCGTTTTACTTTGTTGACATAAAACAAGAATCCCGAGTTCAACAATCCGCGCACATGATTCTGAAAGAGGCATTCAAGGGCCTGGTGGAAAACAGACGTTTACGCCTGATAAGCACGGCAGAAATTATTGATTTTGGATTTGGAGAAGCAACTTTTTATTTTCAGGCAGCTTTTTTCAACTTGCTGATACCCCAATGGCTGATCGGCGTAGTGCGAGGGTTGCATCACTTATGTGGAGCGATAGGGTTCTGGACTGCCGGCAATATGATCAAACGCATTGGTTATAAAGGTTTGTTGATTGGCGGTAACATAGTAACAAGCTTGATCACTTTGATCGTACTGGTCATTCCCAGTGCCTTATCGCCGTTTGTAATGGCAATCCTCAATGTGGAATATGGGTATTCATCTACCGCTAAAAATGGCCTGATGCAACGCGAGTTTTCGGATCAACAACGATCAACGATGGGCTCGATGGTATCGTTCACAGGCAGCTTGCTATTTTCTGTTATTTCAATCCTGCTAGGCTTTATTACCGATATTTCGACACCAATTCATGCAATGCTATTCGGCCTGTCGAGCAGTGTTGTCGTCATCTGGATTTACTCAACATTGTTTATCAGCTCATCGATTGACCGAGGCAAAGATCAGTTTTAGTGCGAATGCTCAGCAGTTGCGAGAATGCTGAGCATTCAGGTTGCGCACTATCGTTACATCATAAACTGCACTGATTCCCGTTTAAACAACAGCTTTTTTGTATCGTCAGCTCCCAACTCACGTGCGGCTAAGTGACCTGAATAAACAGCAGCTGCAACGGTTGATGGTGCAAGACAGTCGCCGATTCTTTGTAATGTTTTAAAATGAGTTTCCCCGCTCGAATGGGTATTCTGTAATTCTGCGAACAACGAATCATCCGGTGTTCGTGATGTCACCATTACAACACCGTCGGATTCTACTTGCGTTAGTTTTTGCGAATATACACAGGCATGGGTAACGGTTTTTTCGCCAATCAGATGCAGCTCATGTGCAGTCACAATATTCACGCCCAGATTCAACAAACGGGCCTGGATTTTATGCTGCTCCAGCGTGTGGTCGGTCCATGCAGAAATACAATTGGCCGGTGTTACGAGTGTGACTGTGTGGCCCGACTGATGTAAAGACTCTGCTAACACGCCGGCTAAGTAGTAGTGATCATCGTCGTACACCAACACATTTTCAGGTAACTTCTTTCCTGCATAGATATCATCAGCGGTAAATACCGGCATTGCAGAATCATTGATTCTTATGCCTTGCGGGTGTTGTCGACCTAATCCGTCGTGTCGCCAGTGCGCACCGGTTGCAATGATAACGTGTTCGATTTCAGTTTCCAGAACATCATTGGCACTGAGCCTGTTATCCAACAATACATCTACTTCTTGCAGCACAGAGAGCTGCTGCTGCCGATAGTCACGTACACGTCTGTAGCTGGCGAGCCCAGGCAACTGACTTTCGTGCAACAGTCGGCCACCAACATCTAACTCAGCCTCTGCGAGCAATACATTGTGTCCTCTGCGCAAGAGTTGCAGCGCACATTCCAGACCGGAAGGACCAGCACCTACAATCAATACCTGTTCCGGTTTTTCTGATTTCGGACTGACTTCCGGATGCCAGCCTCGACGCCACTCTTCTCCCATGGTGGGGTTTTGCGTACAGCGAATCGGCGCAATCACATTGTCACTGGATACACAAATGTTACAACCGATGCATTCACGAATGGACTCCAATTCGCCAGCCAGTATTTTATTAGGCAGAAACGGATCAGCGATTGAAGGTCTGGCGGCACCAATAAAATCCAGCACACCACGATTGATTTGCGAAACCATGCCAGTTGGAGAGGTAAATCGACCAACACCAACAACCGGTTTACTGACGAGCTTTTTAACAAAAGCCGTATATTGTTCCTGATAGCCTTCATCAGGTTCAAATCGCGCAGTTGCAGAATCGTTGTCCCAACCACTGATATTGACATCCCACAAGTCTGGAATATCAGCCAACAAAGAGACAATTTCACTGCCCTCATCATTGGCTTGTAATCCGCCATCACCCATTAATTCATCAACGGCGAGCCGCAAGGCAACCCCGCAGTCGCCTCCGACTGCATCTCGAACATCACTCAGTGTCTCTTTTAACAGTCGTGCCCGGTTAACTACATTTCCACCGTACTCATCACTACGATCGTTGTAACGCGGTAATAAAAAGTGCATCAACATAGCCATGTTGTGTCCTGCGTATACGTAAACAATATCGTATCCGGCCTGACGGGAACGCTTCGCTGCATTAACATGCCATTGTCTGAACTGCTTTATGTCGTGCTTATCCATAGCACGAGCCTGCAACGGATGATACAGATCGACCGGGCGATGCGTCGGTGCAATCGGTGGTATGCGTGTGGCAAGGTTTGCCGCATGCTGCCCGTTGTGCACCAGCTCAATGCCAGCAAGCGAGTTATGTTCATGAACCGCATCAGTCATTGCCCTGTGCGCGGGGATATCGGCATCGTCCCACAAGCGCCCTTCCGGATACGGAGAGATATCAGAGCTTGGGTGTATCTCTACTTCCTGCGTACACACAACACCCCAGCCACCTTCGGCTTTGGTTGCGCGTAATGCTACTTCTGCCTGGGGGTTTGCATGGCCAAGGCCAGTGCAATGTGGCACCTGAAAAAATCGGTTTCGAGCAGTGACCGGACCAATAGCCATCGGTTCGAACAAAACCGCAAATGGATTGTCTTTGGCATTTGCCATGGTTCAGGTTGTTGCAGCAATAAAGTGGGGTCTTATTCCAGTGTCAGAAAACGTTTGCTCGTCATCAGCTTCTTTCATCAGACCATGATTTTTAATCAACACACTGCGCCACCCGTAACTGGCACCACCGAGTATATCGGTGTGCAGTGTATCCCCGACCATCGCGATTCGATGCGGTGCAACGTTACTAATGCGAGCCGCAGCCAAATCAAATACGTCTACGAACGGTTTTCCGTAGAATTGAGGGGTGCACACATTGGCATCGGCCAATGCATGTGCATAGAATCCGGGTTCAATTGACATAGCATCTTCACGTGGCGCAACCAAATCAGGGTTGCCAACCATCAGCGGTCGCGACTTTGCAGTCAGAGCGTCATACAGAATCTGCTGTCTTTGATCGGACCATTCCAGTGAACTTAAGAAGATAAACCCATCCACTTTTGCGTAGTCTCCAGGATTATCACCCAACAAAATAGTTCGAGGTGCAAGTTGTTCTATCTTTGCAAAATTGGTGGCGATAACACCCCAACGCAATTTATCATCCTGCTCTACCATGGCTTTTTCCAGCGCATTGCGACTGGAGATGACATCCTCCAATTCGAATTTCATGCCCCATTTCAGGTACTTTTGCACGGTTTTCTCTACCGGCAAGGTTGCACCATTGGTCAAAACCAACACCTGTTTCCCCATTTTTTGTAGTTGCTGCACTCGCTCAACAGCGCCTGGCACGGTGGTGTCGCCCACGTTCAATACACCGAACCCATCCAATACAAACACATCGAACTCATCAGTCAATTCACCCAGATGTGCAACGCTTTTGGTTGAGGCAGGGTTAACCGGTTTCGGCATTCGACTCGCTACCTGTGTGTAACGATTGATAGCACCAGCACGTGTCAGGGATTTAGAGAGTGGCATTTTTATCCTCGACCTGCTCAGAATTAAGTTTTTGATTGTTCAGCAATTTGATATTTCGCATGTTTGATTTAAACACCATATCGAACAAATCACCGATAACAGGTATTGCTCCTATTACACCCTCAAGTATCACGTTTAAGACCATCCGAAGAATAACGATTCGGGAGGCCCCTAACTTGACCCCTTCGACAACGATGTAACCCGATATGAGCATGCCTATCAGGTCACCAATCCCGGGGATAAGCCCGATTACTGCATCCCAGCCAATTTTGTAGCCACCAGGAAGCGGAATCGAGTTATCCATAAAACGCGCAAGTTTTTGCAGTCGTACAGGTACGTTTTCAAGGTCTTCAACGGGGATAGGCATAGGTCTGGCACTTAACAACGAACCTGCTGAGACGAAAAGGCTTGAGCCAACGTTGCGACTGTTTCACTTCCAACACGTGCACGGACATCGCTTACACCGTACTCCATCGCCAATCTAAAACCGAACTGTTCCAGAAACCGGTCGTACTGATCAGGACCCGTACTACCGACGGCGACAAGCTGACCATCATTGCCAACTTCAAGCGCAATTGCAGCTAACGGCACTGGTGCTGGTCCGGATAATACAGCACCACCCGCAGTGGGATCGTAAACACTGCGTTCTGAACAGCAACTGATGAGCTGTTCACGTTCGTGCTTCTTGCCGGCATGATCAAAGTAGCTCAGCGTATCGCTGCGAAAATTTATGTGACTGATCGGCTTAGCCGGATGAGACATTTTATGGCTGCAAATAGCTGAAAAAGCCACGACGGATTGATCATCTCCAACACCACCGTGCCATTGATCATTTGCATTGGCAGCTGAATTTAATCGCACAACAAAGCACGGAGTTGTTACAAACGGATAGCTGAAAATACAACTGGTACCCGGAGCAAGAGAGTCAACGGTTACAGGCGCATTATCGTCGTAGATCAACGATGAACGAGGAAACGGTTGCGTACTGGCATTCAGCGTACTCGAAAAACTTGCAGCCCCAGTCAATAATCCACTACATAAACGATTAAAGTCACGTCGCTGCATCGGTTGCTCCTAAATTTAATGGACAATTTCTTATTAAACACCAGGCTAGAAAAGATCAGCCACCGTTTCAGATTGCTCTGCAAGATCAGATGGTGTGATGCCATCGCGATTGGCTTGCAATGGATCAGCACCATGATCAAGCAACAACTTAACCACCGTTCGTTGTTGATTGGCGACCGCAAAGTGCAATGCGCTATTGGCAGATTCGTCTTTAAAATCAACGCCTGCCTGCCCATCTGTTAGCAAAACCCGGGCTGACGCTTCATGTCGGTTATCTACTGCTCGCATTAGCGGCGTAAACCGATAGACATCTTGTGAATTAATATCAGCACCGGCTTCTATCAACCACCGGAGCATGTTGGTTTGGCCTTTCGCACCAGCAATAGTTGCGGCAGACCATCCGTTAGAACCTTTTGCATTGATATCAGCGCCTTGTTCGTGCAGCCAGTTGGCAATATCAACATGATCACCCAGCACGGCAAACATTAGCGGCGTTCCACCGGTTAACGTCAACTCGTTAACGTTTGCACCAAGCTTCACCATACGCTTTACAAGTGCAATCTGACCTTGCTTGGAAGCAACCATCAACGCACTTTTCCCATTGGATGCGTCGTGCTCAAGTAGTTCTGTTGGATCGCCCTGCTCTTTTAGCTGCGCATTTAGCATGCGCTCCAACAGCTCGGTTCGATCATTGCTGATGGCACTGGCCCATTTCTGGGCGCGTGTTTTTATTTCCGGCTCGCTGGCTGTTACCTGCCAGTTGATGGCTACACAACCAATCAACAGCGCTACCAACACCAACTTCATATCATCTGCCGTTTGGCCAGAGTGTCAGCAAACACCGCGTCGGGATCGTAACGGTCGGTCATCCGAATAACGGCATCGCGGGTTACCGCTTCATTTATTAATGCCATCATTCCAAGACGGAAGGCTTCGTTCAGAGGCACGCGCTGCTGCCATAGTGTATTGCAATACTGATCGCCAATGAACAACGGAATTTCGGCTTGTTCACTCAATAGCGTCAGGGCATCAAAATGAGTTGATGTATGGCCCGTCAGAAACAACATAATGCCGCTAACAGGTTCAATCGGTGTAACGACTTCTATACCAATCTCGATCATGGTACCGTTGTCGTGCTCATGCAGATCGGCATCCATTGAAACAGCAAATGGCCCACCTCTCAATTTACCACTGCTCAAACACGCAGCATCTGGCGACAACACATAGAAGAACGCTGCCTGCCATTCGCCCCCATCGAGCTTTATTGGCATGCAGGTAGCGGTGATAGACGCCTCATGCAATGCGACGATCACTTCATCAGGGAATTTTTGAGATGATTGCCCTTTGTTTGCAGACGAGTCTGACGATGTGTCTGAAGGCATGAAGATTAAACTGGTTTCGCAAGATCTACCCGCATCGCGGGTAGATTCGTATTTGCCTATGGCTTGAGTGTAACAGCCAGCTAACCGGTTGTGTTTCGACGAGGTTGCTGGTTGTACACAGTCCCTGCCTGTGCCTGCGCACCGCGCGGCTCACCCGGTAACAACACTCTGCCGTCCTTCTGCATTTTGTCGAACCAGAGATCGTGATGCTGGCGAGCCCACTCTTCTGATACATAGCCAGTTGACATGCCTTCAAACGCGCCCTCAGTACCCGCTGTACCGATGTATATATGGCCAAGTGCAATGGCTGTCCAGATAACCGCTGCTATAGCATGAACCATACTGGCCTGTTGCATTATGGCGCGCGCAGTATCAAGACCTGGAATAGTAATTTGCGGATAAATTGGAGCGACCAGAATAACGCCGCTTATGCAGACGGCTACGCCGAGGGTCATTAGTATCCAGAACCAGACCTTTTCGCCACCATTCATTCGCCCTGCAGATGGGTGCGCATTACCGAACAGACCACCACCTTTTGCAAACCATTTCAAATCGGTGACTGTTGGAAAGTTATGCCAGATCCACATGATGATCATCAGTGCGATGCCAATGGTGAATACCGGGCCAATAACATTATGGATATTCATGGAAATGGCCGCCCAACTGGCAAAGCCAGCTTTGCCCAGCACGGGAATAAGCAGTTTTTTACCAAGCAACAGGCTAATACCCGTAATTGACAGTAAGATAAAGGATATTGCGGTAACCCAATGGACAAGACGCTCGAACGTATTCCAGCGAGGAACCATCCGGCCTGACAGGCCGTTAGCATCAATTTTGTTTTTGCCATGAAACAGATGATAAAGCAGCAGCAATGCCGCCATACCTACGATGACCCACGGAAGTTTGTTCAACAACGGACTGTCGCGAAACTGTCTCCAGTCTTCGCCACCAGACTGAACCAGCACATTCGCCCCCTCACCTTTAACAGCTGAGTAGCCTGGTTCCCCACCACGAACCGCTTTCCAGAAAGCAGACTTCGGGTTTACGGCGGCTTTACTTGCATCCTGAGCAGATGCGGACATGCCAAGCCAATGAACTGAATAGCTTGCCAGCGGTAGCGCTATAGACAGGGAGATAACAAGAAACGTACTCCAGATCGCAATTCTTCTGCGTCTGGCTTTACTCATCTTAGATTTAGCCACGGTTTCCTCCAGGGCTCGATGCAGGCACGATAGCTTGCTCGATTGTTTTTCTGTTTTTTCGCACTGGCTTAACTGTGATGCCAAGTGCGGGTTGAAGCTCACAAGTATGCAAGCCGCTGACACCAGGTAAACGAAAACCCCCACTCAAACCAATAAAGTTGAGTGAGGGTTCATACGATTAACCTTCGTAAGCAGTATCCCAACCCCAGGTTTGCGGACGACCACCGCGACGAAGCACGCGTTCGCGATAGATATCCGCCACTTCATCGCCGTCACCAGCGATGAGCGCCTTGGTTGCACACATTTCCGCACACAGCGGCAATGTACCTTCAGCAATACGATTCCGACCGTACTTCTCGAATTCGGCCTGACTCATATCGTCTTCCGGACCACCATTACAGAAGGTGCACTTATCCATTTTTCCGCGCGCCCCGAATGAGGTCTGCTGAGGATATTGCGGTGCGCCAAACGGGCAAGCATAGAAGCAGTAGCCACAACCAATACACAGGTTCTTATCGTGCAGAACAATACCGTCATCGGTTGTATAAAAGCAGTCAACCGGGCAAACCGCCTGACAAGGCGCATCAGTGCAGTGCATGCATGCAACTGATATCGACTTCTCACCAGGTTGACCATCATCGAGTGTGACCACTCGACGTCGGTTAACTCCCCAAGGCACTTCGTGCTCGTTCTTACATGCTGTAACACAACCGTTGCACTCAATGCAGCGATCAGCGTCGCATAGAAATTTCATTCTAGCCATGGTTATCTCCTCCGCTTATACCGCTGTTATTTTGCAAAGGGAACATTTCGATTCCTGCATTTGCGTGACTGAATCATATCCATATGTCATGGTGGTGTTGTCTGCATCACCGCGAACATATGGGGCTGCCCCTTCAGGGTATTTGTCGAGCATGTCTTCACCTTGATAGTGACCACCAAAGTGGAACGGGGTAAATACAACGCCTCGCGCTACTCGGTTAGTGACCATTGCCTTGGCTTTGATTTTTCCGCCTTCAGGCCCTTCTAACCAGACCATCTGCTCATCTTTTATAGCGATATCGTTCGCGTCCGCTGGATTTATCTCGACGAACATATCTTGCTGCAGTTCTGCCAGCCAAGGGTTGGAACGAGACTCGTCACCACCACCTTCATATTCAACCAGACGACCACTGGTGTGTATTAGTGGGTAGTCTTTTGAATAGTCATCGGCTTGAATCGACGCATAGCGAGTCGGTAAGCGATAGTGCGACTTTCTATCTTCATATGTCGGATAGTCCGGCACAAGATCATAGCGCGCTGTGTATAGCGGCTCTCGATGAACCGGAACAGGATCAGGGAACGTCCAAACAACAGCTCGCGCTTTTGCGTTTCCAAACGGTGCGCAACCGTGTTTAATTGCAACACGCTGAATGCCGCCAGACTTATCGGTTTTCCAGTTCTTGCCTTCTGCTACCGTCTTTTCTTCATCGGTAAGATCATCCCACCAACCAAGCTGCTTGAGCATGTCGGCAGAAAATTCCGGATAACCATCTTCGATTTCTGCGCCAACGGAGTAAGAGCCCTCAGCGAGCAGGTTAACGCCATCTCGTTCAACACCAAAGCGTGCACGGAAATTCAAACCACCTTCGGCAACCGGCTTGCTTGTGTCGTACAAGTTCGGCGTACCCGGGTGCTTCATTTCTGCAGTACCCCAACACGGCCACGGCAAACCATAGTACTCACCATCGAGTGGACCACCTTCGGCCTGCAAAGTGACTTCATTAAACGTACCACGATGCTCCATGTGTTCTTTGATACGTTCCGGACTTTGCCCGGTGTAACCAATAGTCCACATACCCCGGTTAAATTCGCGCGTGATGTCCTCGATAACCGGCTCTTCACCTTTCACCTCGATGTTCTTGAACAACTCATCGTGGAAACCAAACTTGGTCGCAAACTTGGACATGATCGTGTGATCAGGTAACGATTCAAATAATGGCTCTATAACCTTATGACGCCATTGCAATGAGCGGTTCGACGCCGTTACAGAACCTGATGTTTCGAACTGGGTACAAGCCGGTAACAAGTACATACCTTCTTGTCTGTCCGGCAAAATGGCTGTGTGGGTTGGATACGGATCAACCACCACAAGCAGATCGAGCTTCTCCATCGCCTTCTTCATTTCAGGCTGTCGGGTTTGTGAGTTTGGTGCATGTCCCCACAACACCATTGCCCGGATGTTATCTTTTTGCGCAATGTTATCCGGATCTTCAAGTACGCCATCAATCCAGCGAGACACAGGCATACCCGGACGATTGATTGTCGGTACGTCTTTATCTTTGACTTTCTCGTAGCTGTTCATGTCGAAACGACTTTTAACCCAGTCGTGCTCAAGGTCCCAAACAGATGACCAGTGCTTCCAGCCGCCGTCTGAGAGTCCGAAGTAACCCGGCAAACTATGGCTCAGGATGCACATATCGGTAGCACCCTGAACATTATCGTGTCCGCGGAAGATGTTTGCACCACCACCGCTCTTACCCATGTTGCCCAATGCCAATTGCATTGCACAGTAAGCTCGTGTGTTGTTATTACCGATAGTATGCTGCGTTCCACCCATACACCAGACGATGGTGCCCGGACGATTTTCCGCCATGGTTTGCGCTGCCAACTTCAGGGTCGCTTCTGGAATTCCAGTAACGCGTTCAGTTTCTTCCGGCGTCCACTTGGCCACCTCTTCCTGAACTTGATCCATTCCATAAACACGTTGCTTGATGAATTCTTTGTCTTCCCAACCATTTTCAAATACATGCCACAAAATGCCCCATATAACCGGAACATCGGTACCTGGACGCATTTGAATATACTGATCTGAGTGCGCTGCTGTTCGCGTAAAGCGTGGGTCAACAACGATGAGCTTCGAGCCATTCTCTTTCGCTTTAAGAATGTGTTGCATGGCAACAGGATGCGCTTCAGCTGCATTCGAGCCAATAAAAAACATGGCTTTCGAATTTTGCATGTCGTTGTAGGAGTTGGTCATTGCACCATAACCCCAGGTGTTTGCTACACCAGCCACTGTTGTTGAGTGACAGATACGCGCCTGGTGGTCAACGTTGTTGGTGCCCCACATGGCAGCAAACTTTCTAAACAGATACGCCTGTTCATTGTTGAATTTAGCCGAGCCCAGCCAGTAAACCGAATCAGGCGAAGATTCCTCGCGTATTGAGAGCATCTTATCGCCAATCTCGTTCATGGCATCATCCCAGGACACTTTGGTCCACTTGCCACCGACCAGCTTCATCGGATATTTCAATCGACGCTCGCCATGTCCGTGCTCACGAACTGAAGCACCTTTCGCACAGTGCGCACCCATGTTTATGGGTGAGTCGAAGTCGGGCTCTTGCCCGGTCCAGACACCATTTTGCACCTCGGCCATAACGCCGCAACCAACCGAGCAGTGCGTGCAAACCGATCGAATAACTTCCGTTTCAACACCAGGCTGCGGACTGGTACTGCCAGCTTGTGCCTTTCTCATCATGGAGGGGCCGCCGGTAAAGGCCAGAGCCGCACCACCTGCGGTGATACCAGAGTTGCGTAAGAAGGTGCGGCGATTAACCGCCTCGCCTAACAAGCCCGCCGGATTGACCGACGGAGTTGTTGCACCTGTGACTTGTTTCTTTTTCAATTTCATTGGACGTCTCCTCCAACCGAAAACTTCGAATTTGAATGTGTGCCCGAGAGCACGCCTGAAT
>Ga0114956_1003813_pt1 | contig 11612 bp, 8 predicted proteins | sample MaitaG_FD_87304 | JGI IMG/M metagenome (GOLD analysis project Ga0114956, IMG submission 87304) | Marine algal microbial communities from Maine, USA - Maine_Asex2 metaG | ecosystem: Host-associated > Algae > Red algae > Unclassified | place: Maine, USA | collected 2015-01-05 | reverse complement strand
TTACTGCCAGCTTGTCCCTTGCCTTGCACCTGTTTGTAAGTCGAAATGACAGTTCCCTCCGATGGATTGCTTTTTGAGATAAGTTCAATAGCATAATCATTGGTCGATGCCAATTCAGGAAAATAGTAGAATTCCTTCCCCACAAAAAGAGTTTTCTTGATAGTATTCAACCGAGTTAATTTTGTTAAATTTGCAGCATTTTTGGAACTATTTTGCAAGTATATATTTTATACTTTTTGTAAAAGAATTTTTGCGCTAAAAACTTTTGAAAAATGTATTGCGTTTATAAAAAAACGATAGATTCTTTTTCAATTTTTAATCAATATATATAAATCAAATACATAATTTGAATTCACCACAAACTCAACAACAAGAAATTACAGGCGAAGCTTTGAACGCCTTAATCATAGATAGTATTCAAGACATCAAAGGACATAATATCATGAAGCTTGATTTGAGACATTTGACTGAAGCACCAACTGACTTTTTTATCATTTGTACAGGTGATTCGAATACTCAAGTAAAAGCGATTGCCGATAATGTTTATCTAAGGATTAAAAAAGAAGGATACTCCCTTCCATCTCATTTCGAAGGTCAAGAGAATGCCCTTTGGGTTTTGTTAGATTACTTCACAACTGTCGTTCATGTTTTTTACAAAGAGACACGGGAATTTTATCAGTTAGAAGATTTGTGGGGAGATGCGATTTTTACGGAGTATGATAATTTATAAGTTGTTTTTTTAATTGGAAATTAAAGCCACCAATTAGACTTTCAACCCATCTTATGTTAAAATTTTGAATGATAAATTATATCCTGAGTCCTCGAGATGAATCTGCTGAAAGTTGTGTACTTAATAATTTTTAATCTATTCATGGATAGATTTTGAAAGATTATCGAAAATCGCCAACGATTTGCTTTTTAAAGCGTTAAAGAATTGATGGTTTAATATGTTTTTTTAAAAATTAAATTTCAAAAATAAAACAACCATCATTTTACCAAATACTAGAAATAAATTTTAATGGAAAATAAAGATCAAAATAACCCTGATGGCAAACCTAACAATAAATTCAATTCCTATTGGATCTATGGATTGTTAGCTTTGTTATTGCTCGCATTGAACTTTTATACACTTCAATCTTCTTCGACTAAACCTTTGGAATGGAGTACTTTCCAAAAAATGGTGCAAGAAAAGGATATTGCAAAAATTGAAGTCATCAATGAAAAGCAAGCTCAAGTTTTCTTGAAGCCTGAAGCACTCGATAAATATACTGACCCTGAACCTGCGGTGAGTAAATTTTCTCCAAATAGAGCGCATTACTTTTTTGAAACTGGCCCTATTGATAATTTTGAAACTAAATTGATTAGGATTCAAGACGAAGCCAATATTCCATCTTCAGATAGAATTCAGCTTAATTTCGATACCAAAGAAAATTGGATCCCTCAAATATTAAGTTGGTTATTGCCTGTTTTTATCATCATTGCTATTTGGTTATTTATCCTTCGTCGAATGGGCGGTGGCGGCGGCGGGCCTGGTTCGCAGATTTTTAATATTGGAAAATCTAAAGCAACGCTGTTTGATAAAAATACAAAAGTGAATGTGACTTTCCAAGATGTGGCAGGACTCGATGAAGCCAAAGAGGAAGTAATGGAAGTCGTTGACTTTTTGAAAAATCCAAAAAAATATACTGCGCTTGGTGGAAAAATTCCAAAGGGTGTTCTTTTGGTTGGCCCTCCAGGAACAGGTAAAACTTTGCTGGCAAAAGCTGTAGCAGGTGAAGCGGCAGTTCCGTTTTTCTCTATCTCAGGTTCTGACTTTGTGGAAATGTTTGTAGGAGTTGGAGCAAGTCGAGTTCGAGATTTATTTAAGCAAGCAAGAGAAAAAGCACCTTGTATTGTTTTCATTGATGAGATTGATGCGATCGGTCGAGCTCGTGGAAAAGGTCAAATGCAAGGTGGAAATGATGAGCGGGAAAATACATTGAATCAATTGTTGGTGGAGATGGATGGTTTCGCAACGGACAAAGGAGTGATCTTGATGGCTGCGACGAATCGACCTGATGTTTTGGATAGTGCATTATTGAGACCAGGTCGTTTTGATCGTCAAATCGGAATTGATCGTCCTGACTTGAAAGGTCGAGAAGCAATTTTTAAAGTACACTTAAAAAGCATCAAAACTGGGCCAGAAATTAAAGCTAATGTTTTAGCGGAAATGACTCCAGGTTTTGCAGGTGCTGAAATTGCCAATATTTGTAACGAAGCTGCTTTGGTTGCTGCTCGAAGAAATAAAAGTGAAATTGATATGGATGATTTCAATCACGCACTCGACAGGGTGATTGGTGGATTGGAAAAGAAAAATAAAATCATTGCTCCAGCAGAGAAAAAAATCATTGCTTATCATGAAGCAGGTCACGCCATCTGTGGATGGTTTTTGGAAAATGCATCTCCGTTGGTAAAAGTAACTATCGTTCCTCGTGGAGTTGGTACCTTGGGTTATGCTCAGTATTTACCGAAGGAAGAATATATTACTCGAACGGAAGCTTTGCTTGATAGGATGTGTATGACTTTCGGTGGACGAGCTGCAGAGAGAATTATTATTGACAAAATATCTACTGGTGCTCAGAGTGATTTAGACCAAGCAACGAAGATGGCGTATAGTATGATTTCTGTTTTTGGAATGAATGAAAAAGTAGGTAATGTTTCCTTTCATGGAATGCAACAGAATCAGTTTAGCAAACCATACTCCGAGGCAACAGCAGCATTGATTGATGATGAAGTTAGAAAAATGGTGGAAGCTCAATATCAACGTGCGCAAGATTTGTTGAAAGACAAGCGAAATGAATTAGAAATTCTTGCTAACGAATTATTAGAAAAAGAGGTTTTACATAAATCTGATTTGGTAAAATTAATCGGCCCTAGACCTGCTGACGAAAAAGCGAAAGCAGAAAAATTAGCAGAGGAGGAAGAAAAAAAGAAGACTCCTTTTACAGAAGAGCCAGGGACTTCGGCGACGGATGCTCCTGATGATGCTCCGACGGTGTAGTAAGACAAAATATTTTTATAAAAAAAGCCCTGACATTCAAATTGAACGTCAGGGCTTTTTTTTTTGCATTTTAAATTCTCTACCATTTTTGCGCTTGGATAATTTCTTCCAATTTTTCAATTGACAAATTTGTAATTATTGAAATCTGCGCTAAACTAAAATCTGCTTTTAGTGCATTTTGAATAGTTAAAAAAAGTTGTTCTTCTCTACCTCTTTCTCTACCTTTTTCTATGCCTTTTTCTATGCCTTCATTTACAGCATACTCCAACACATTACTCGAATCTCGATGTTGTTTAATAATTCGATCATATCTGGCTCGTTCTTTTTTATCGTATTTTGCAATTTCTGCCATGGTAAATATTTTTTTAAAAATTCTTTCTTGCAATGCTCGTGGACGTTTTTGTAATTTATTTATCCATCTTAATACAAACAACCACTTCTCAAAATGAGTTTCTAACTCTTCTAGTTTTTTAGTAAACTTTGGTAATTCAATATAAATATACTTTAATTTATTGTAAAAAACTTTTCCATTCTTATCTTTCAATTCAATGTGATGAATATAATTGGGATCATCTTTATATTCATCAAAAACGAAATCAAGCAATGCTATCGTATAAATTGGTGGTAATTCAAAATTCCATTTTTTTCCTTTTTTAGCATTCTGCTGAATCGGAAAAGTGGAATATAGAATACTTCTATCTTTAAAAAACAACTGCCTTTGTCTTTGAATTTCTACTATAAACTCTTCTCCATTTTCGCCTTGACAAAATATATCAAAGATGGCAATTCTATCAAACTCACTTTCCCCAAGTTGTTCATTTTTACTAAAATTAATTTTTTGAATCTGCCTGCTAGGAGGCAATATTTGATTCAAAAAATCAATCAGTAAATCTTCATTTGCTTTTGTTCCAAATAATTTTTTAAATCCAAAATCCGTGAGGAGGTCGATGTACTTTTCTTTTGTCGGCATTGTTTTCTCATTTAGTATATGCTAAAAGTAAGAAAATAAATTAGAGCATGTTGGGAAATTTGAAGCTATAAAGTTAGATTCTACTTTTCCAGCCTTTAGAATTTCAGTTATTTTTGAAAAAAAAAATCCTCAGCACCAAAGCACCAAGAATTTTCAATATCAACTAATCAAAATTCTTTAAAAAGATCTGACCACTTGAGTTCCGCAAAAGCGGTCAGACCAACAGTATATATACTGTTTCATCAATACTACTGTCTCTTTATTTGTTTTTGTTTTTGAAGACGTTCTTGTTCCACTTTTTCTTTTCTCACTTTTCGTTCGTCGATCACTACTTTTGGATCTTCATCATAAACCATTCGACTACTTTGAATTATATCAGTTTGCAAAGTGTCTACCACTTCTAGTCTAATATTTCCTGCATTTTTTGCTTGAACATATGCGTTAGTTGCGGTGTAATGTTCTGCATCCATTTTTGCTCTTTGATCTAATTTCACTTTCAAAAATTTTCCTTCTCCGCGAATGTCAGATTTATTTCTTTTAAAATTCAAGTATAACGAATCTACCCGAACATGAACTTTTACTTCTCTTTTCCCTTCGTTAAACACATCTAATTTTTTTCCATCAAACTCTGTGATCCTTACGTCATCTGTATATTCCAAATCAATTCTTTCCAAATCTGGAGCAGTAATCTGTAATCTTACGGGGCTACCTCTTCGTTTTTTTGAAGTACTGATGTCAAGAATTTCGCCAACCTGCTCCATCGTCACGGTTTTCAATTCCCGTTCTTTTCCAATCAATTTTACTTCGTAATGATCGCCTTTGGTGATGTCAACTTTTAATTCTCCTTTGATGATTAATTTTTTGAAATCTTTAAATCCTCGGTCGTTCCCAATCTCTTGAGGGGGATCTCTTTTAGAATAAAATCCTTCTTCTTTCATCGTCCAAATATGTTCGTCATTCCAACTTACATTCGGAATAGAATGATTGTACCGAGAGTGACGACTTATGTATTTTTCTAATTTATTATGTGCTTTCTTTTCTCCAAACTTGATTGTCTTTCCTTCAGGCACTTCTAATTTGATTCTCACTTTTTGCGCTCGCCACTTTTTTCCTTTTTCTATAAAAAAATCAGCAGGGAAAACAATTCCTTGATCTGTAATGATTGGATTATAGGAAATAGACTGTGTCAATTCTTCAATCTCGTTGGAGTTTTTACCTCTCGAAAAATGAGATTGAATCAATCTAAAATTATCATCTTTGGATTTTGCAAAATCAATTTCAATATTATTGATCACTAAATTTTCATCTATAATTTTTGCACCATCAAAATCAATAATACTATTCGCACCTATTTCTTTTCCTAAACTTAATTGAACAGTATCTGTATTAAATGAATGAGTTTCCACCCGCTGCACCATTTCATTTTCTTGATTAAAATCTCGAACGACTACCGAACCTACCGAGAAAAAACTAATCACATTCAAGACCCAAAACAAAGTCATTCCTGTTCGAGTTCTAGCACTTGTTTTTCTCTTAAAAACATAACGTGCGGCAAATTGCAAAAATCCGATAATGGGTAAAGCCACAATAAAAAATACATTAGCTGCTCCGACAAAAGCAAAAACTGGAGCACCAAAAACAAATGTGGCAAACGGAAAAGCTGCGATGATTCCAATAATTAATCCAATCCACATCGCAATCAAACTAATCATCAACACAAATCCTATGATAAAAAAAATCGGTTTCCAGATTTTTAAAATGGTGCGGACAACAAACGCAACCGCTCGACCTATAGAAGAAATCCCTTTCTTAAGGGCGCTTCTTCCACCATTTTTCTTTTTGGCGGAACTTTTTTTTTTGAGCCTAGTTCACTTCCGATTTCGTCTAACTTATCTGCGAAAACATCAATTTCATCTTCGATAATTTTTCCGATATTAGAAACATTAATCGGTTCTCCTTTCATCGCTAAGCGATCACCCGCACTTTTTGCTTCTGGAATAATTATCCATAAAATAATATAAGCCCACAGTCCAATTGTCCCCGAGAAAAATCCTAACACAAATAATAACCGAACCCACAATGGATCTTCCACTCCAAAATATGCTGCAATTCCTGAACAAACTCCACCTACAGTTGTATCATCTGGATCACGAAATAACTTTTTACCTGTTTGGTAATTAGTTTGTTTTTCAGAAGAATGACTCTGATTTCGCTCCTGAAAAGAATCCTCTTCTTCTAATCCTTCTGCGCCAAATTCTTCGGGCGTTCCCATGATTCCAATACATATTTCCACTATTCGAATAGTCACAATTGACCGACCATTTAATTGTTCTTGAAATAGTTCTGCCATCCGAGCTTCGATATCGCTCGTGATTTCTTCGTAGCCTTCCGACTTTTTGAAGTGAGCATGAATAGTATCCAAATAGTTTTCAAGATGTCCGAATGCGTCATCATCAATTGTAAATGGATATCCTCCGAGGTTGATGTTGAGTACTTTATTCATTGTTGGTTAAATTTTTAGTAGATTGATTTACAGCATGTTGAAGTTGTTCCCAAGTTGATACCAAACCTTTTAGAAATTTTCTGCCTTGAGAAGTGGTTTGATAATATTTTCGAGGCGGTCCTTGAGTCGATTCTTTCCAAGTATAATCTAGAAGTCCCGCATTTTTTAAGCGCGTTAGCAAGGGATATAGTGTCCCTTCCTTAACGATGAGTTCTGAGCTTCGTAATTTTTTGATAATTTCTGATGGGTAAATTTCTCCCTCTGAAATTATGGAAAGAATACAAAGTTCCAATACTCCTTTTCGCATTTGTGCTTTGGTATTTTCTAACTTCATAATTCAAAGGTATATAAACTTATAGTACTATGCAATACATAGTACTAAGTTAAGCCACAGTACTATTTAGCTTAAAAATACAACTATCTGATAGTCAGTATTTTATGCTTTATAAATTTTCAAAAATAAATTAATTTTAATTTTGGAAAAAGAAAAAGCGCATGGAAATGGGTATTTCGATGCGCTTTTTTTTAGAGAAATAATTGTTTAGCAAAAAACATAACGACACTCTCAATTATTTTAATCATCATAAAAATCAAATAAATATTGTTTCTCAAAATCAATTTCCAACTTCGTCGAAATATCAATATAGTGTTCTTGAAATGTTCTAGTTCTATGATGTTCCTCTTGATTTAAAACATATTTCACTATCGCATCTGTTTGTGATTTGGAATATGAAAAATCACCATAACCTCTTTGCCAGTCGAAATCAAAAGGCATCCAAGATTGTTCTTTAGTAAAAGTTCGAGAAGCTTTCTTTGTTTCTTCTACTAATTTATAAATACTTTGTGCAGAATGTAATCCAATCAGAATATGAAGATGGTCAGGCACACAATATATCGCCAATAATTTATGATGACGTTTTTGAGTAACTCCTGTAATATATTTTTCAACTTGATTTCTATGTTTTATGGGAACTAGTTTATTTCTTCCTTTTAAGTTCATGTTCACAATTATTCATAGTTATTTTGGATTCTTTTTTCATCATATTTCATAAAAAATCCTCGATGTATCACAGGCTATATCTACGTTTTTTTATTTTATCTGATAAAAAAATAAGCTCAAAATAACTTATGAATAATTGTGAACATGAACTTACTGCAAAATAATTTGAACTCAGAGTTGTGTGAATGTGTTTGCCATCTTATATTTTTTTGAAAATATTAATCATTAGTTTTTGTTTTTAATGAGAGCGTCGCTCTGCTGAATATTCAAAAAAAAATCATTACAACCTTGTTCTTTTTCCTGAGCTACATTTTATAATCAAAATCTTCTCCTACCACAATTTTAGCATCCTTTTTAGGAGGTTGCTCAGACGTTGGCGGAATCATTTCTGCTTCCGATTCATTTGTTGGCATTGATTGCGCTGAAGTTGAATCTGCGGTTTTTTCAATAATTGGTTTCAGTTCTCTCATAGTCATTGGAGCAGATTTTTGTATAAGCAAATCGTCTTTTTCTTCTCTATCCAATTTTTCTAATCGTTCTTTTTCCTCTTCTAAAATCTGTTTGTGCTCTTCAAATATTTTTACCCGTCGTCCAAACCTTCTATCAATCAAATTATCAATTCCAACATTCGGTCGCTGCGCAGCATTCAATTGCGATAGATAACTATCCAAATTATCTATCCCCAAAACATCCGCACAAATAAATCTTCCCAAGTCATAATAAGCAGTCCATTGCACAGGATCAAAAAATTGATCGGCAGTAGATTCATGTGGAAATTCCGGATGATAAATTTTATACTTATAAGTATAATATCGAAGAGGATCTCGTTTTCTGTCGATATTCGGTTTTCCTTGTGGAGGTGTGACGGAAGATTTAATATAAACTAACGTTCCGATTTTTAAGTCATTTTCTAAACGACTACTTACCACCTCTTTAACATTTTCGAGTGCTTCTTTTTTTAATAATAGATCAGTAATTCTATCGCCAATTTGCATTTCTACCAATGCCAAAATATCTTCTACTGCTTCTTCTCGATCAGGATTCTTATCATATTTTTTATAATTAATTAAAATCTCAATTGGTTTTTCTTTTTCCTTTCCACCTTCTTTTACTTTTACCAAAATGACTTTATTGTCTTTATCTCGCATCACAATCTCCTCCCACAAATAACAAATATCTGCTATAGCAAATCTTTTTTTAGAATAACCCAAAGATGGTTTTGGGCGAATCTCATCTTCCAGTTGATTTTTTGAAAAACGAATATCCAAGCCCAATTCATTCTTTGCTCGAATTGCCAAATTTTCAAATTCGCTAAAAGTAAATTTAGGATCAGCTCCTGCATCAACTGCCAAAATCAACTTGCATCGTCGTCGCAGTAATTCGTAAATTGCCAAATTTTCAATATGTCCTCCATCCGAAATATTTAGCATTTCATTATCTATTCCAATCAATCCAAGTAATTCATATACGAAATATCTTGGCCACCAAATCAAACTATTGTACAATTTTGTCTTCTTTGGATTGAGAATCCAGTAACCTAACCGTGCATTAAAAACGGTAGTCAGGATACTTAAAATTTTATTGGAGTAAATCCCCATTCCTGGGTTAACCGCTGCTGCTGAAATCGTTGCCGCCGCAGGAAGTGTCAAATCTCGATAATTATAAGTGTCATTAGTTGGAACATACCCAGCCAGTTTTGATCCACAAAATAAAGGAGACAATAAAAAATAATCATTTGCCTTGGCTCCTACAAAACTGATATTCTGCTGAACTTTTCCATCCTCTAAATAATCTTCTTTGGCTTCTTCAAATTTTTCTCGTTTTACTCTTGGAGGAGCAAGTAAATTCAAACAAGTATTAATCAATGGATAAGGTGCATGAATATAATAGTCTTTTTCGTCTTTCCCTTTTTCCATTAAATTTTGTAATAAAATGTTAGGGTTTTTTGTCTGACTCAAAAATGCATTCGCCAATTGATTGCGATAAAATCGATGAAAACTCAAGGCATTTGGATTGGCAAAATATCCTAAAACAAACAAAGCAAAAAGAATCATCAAATAATAACTCACTTCGCCAAATCGGATATTCATATTACTCCAATTCAAATTAAACAAAAATATACCTGTGAAAACTATCCCTAATACCACCACCACAAACGCTTCTATTTTATTGAAAAAATTGGATAATTTTAAATGGTAGCTAAGTAGAACATTTAAAATAAAATGGATGAAAAATAAAACCATGGCAATTGGAATAATCACTACAAATAAAAACTCAATTGCCGAGGTATAACTATCTTCATCCAAACCAAACCGATCTAATAATAAATATCCTAAGTACCCCATCATTCCAATAATAAATGGACTCAACCAACTCATCAACAAACTAATCGCAAATCCAATTACCAAAATAATTCGATTGAACATCTTTACAAGACCTTTTCCAGGAATCATATACTCACCATTATTCCGCAGATGGCTAATATGTTTTTGGTCAAATAATTTTGAATAATCACCTTTCTCATCTTTCAACGTAGCTTGCACATACGCTCCCGTATAACCTCCTCCCGAAACGGTTGAAATATAATCAGCCCGTTGCAAAATATTAAACTCGTTGAGCGTTTCCAAAAAACCTAGATTGATGGTAGCTGATCGAATTCCTCCACCTGAAAGTGCAATACCAAATTTGTTCTCTTCTACCTTTTCAGGTTCTTCGAGCTTCAACTTTTTGCGTCTTACTTTCAGCAATTCGGTTTCTCGCTCAATTACCTCGTGATATTTGATGTCTTTTTCTTCGGATTTTTTTAAGCCTAATAAATTCCGTACTATTTTGAGCCACCATTGTCGTAATGTCATTTATAAAAATTTAATTTTTTTACGTTCTTTGATAAAATTCGTGGTCAAGTTAAAATTGAAATCGAAAACGACCAAAGGAAGTGTTGATTTTAATTTTGGATTGACTTAAAACACGAAATTTGTCAAAGAACCATTTTATTTACAGGTAAAAATATACTTTTGACTTCATATTCTATGTATTAAAAATAAAAAACAAATGTAATCCTGAGGGAATATCGAATATCGAATATCGAACAAGGATTTGAGAAGTGATCGTACAACATCTATTTCGTCAAACTTCTCAAATCCTTTTTCCTTGTTCGATATTCGATATTCAATTGAGATTTAAAATCATCTTCTTTTGAAAATAGCTGTCAACACTAGATTTCTCCTCAAAAACAAACTCGAAGGCATCGGTCGAGTCACACACGAAGTCTTGCGACGCATGGTGCAAAATCATCCTGAAGATGAATTTATCTTTTTCTTCGATCGAGCTTACAAAGAGGAATTTATTTATGGAAAAAATGTAACGCCAGTTGTTTTATTTCCTCCGACTCGACATCCGATTTTGATTGTGACTTGGTTTGAATTTTCAGTAAAAAGAGCTTTGGAAAAATATCAACCTGATGTCTTTTTTTCTACTGATGGATTTTGCAGTTTACGAAGTGACGTGAGAACTGTGGTACTAGTTCATGATATTGCCTATCAGCATTTCCCGAATCAAGTCTCCTTTTTCATCAAAAAATTTTATCAAAATTTCCAACATCGCTATTTGCAAAAAGCCGCTCAAGTAATTACAGTTTCTCATTTTGTAAAAAATGACTTGGTGGATAAAATTAAAATTCCTGCTGAAAAAATTCATGTAGCGCACAATGGTTGTACGAGCAATTTTTTGCCAGCAAGTGATTTTGTAAAAAAAGAAATTAAAGAAAAATATACGAATGGTCAGCCTTACTTTTTTTATGTTGGAGCCGTTCATCCTCGAAAAAATGTACACGGACTAATTTCTGCTTTTGATCTTTTTAAGGAAAAAACAAATGCCCCTCACCAACTTTTGATTGGTGGTAGATTTGCTTGGCAGACAGGCGAGGTCAAAACTGCTTTTGATAATTCCAAGCATCAAAAAGATATTCAATTTTTAGGCTTTGTGGAAGAAGAGGAGTTGCCAAAATTGATGGGTTCAGCTTTTGCTTTTGTGTATGTTTCTTTTTTTGAAGGATTTGGATTACCACTTTTGGAGGCGATGGAATGTGAAGTGCCGGTAA
>Ga0114956_1003805_pt1 | contig 11623 bp, 10 predicted proteins | sample MaitaG_FD_87304 | JGI IMG/M metagenome (GOLD analysis project Ga0114956, IMG submission 87304) | Marine algal microbial communities from Maine, USA - Maine_Asex2 metaG | ecosystem: Host-associated > Algae > Red algae > Unclassified | place: Maine, USA | collected 2015-01-05 | reverse complement strand
GATAGCGGGTGCACTAGCATCCAATACAACTGACCTTATTGGGGTTGTAGTACCAACATTAAAAAATATTGAATACACCCAAATCCTTTCAGGGATTGAATCTGTACTGGGACAATCAAAATATAGGATGATGTTGGGAATTAGTGATTTCTCAGAGCAAAGAGAAACTAAAATCGTGCGTGATTTCCTAGCCTGGAATCCTTCAGGAATCATTATGGCAGGTGGTAGTCATTCAGACGATGTCAGTCAACTATTGGAGAGGTCTAAAGCCTCACTCGTTGAAATTATCAATGACGAAAGAAGCTCGATGAACTTTGGCTTGGGAATTTCCTATCACAAGGCGGCTGCGGACTTGGTGTCGTACTGGTTAAAGCAGGGTCATAGTCGAGTTACGTACGTAGGGACAAGTAACGAGCAGTTTTTCCCTGGGAGTTTTAAAAGTGCGCTATTTAAGCGGCTTAGAGATGCTGGCATTAACTTGGCTGATCAACTAGAAACCGATGAGCTAACATCGATCACTTTAGGAATGAAAATCTGCTCTGAGATAGTACAGCAGGCGCCTAGAGTTGATGCCGTTTTCTTTGAGGATGGAAATCTGGCGGTAGGTGCTTCGTTTTACTGTTCAATGATGGCACCTGATGCGATCGCTATAGCAAGTTTTAATAATTCACCGCATATTGATGACAGTCGTGCAGTGATTGACTTAATCAATATTCCGTTCCATAGCATTGGTGTTGATGCGGCAAAGTTCTTTTTCAATTCATCGAATATTGATGCGTCGGTTAATAGCAAGCGAACGATTCTGCCTGCTGAATTTATAAAAAGTGCTTACTGATGCTAATGGTGTAAGCCAATACAATATCTTATCTCAATCACTTGTAAGCCAATTCCTGAAAATATAAAAATATCTTTAAAATTAATGATAAGAAGCATGAACCTTATGTGAATTATTTTCTACGTACCAAAAATATATCTTGCATTTCAAGGTGGATATAACGTTATATGTCTTTATATTCATCATAAGTTAAGGTTTGACGCCAGTGTCGAAACAGTGTCGGTGCTGAAGAGTATTTTGAAAAACTAAAATTACGATACATACCAAAATGAGTTGCGCGGACAAGGAGTATTTAAGGAATGTCAGATCAGGAAGATTTTGACCAGCAATTGACCCCTTCACAAGAACATGGCATCGCCTTTGTAGTGATACTACTGTTCGGTTTAATGTACCTGTTTTTTATGAAGGGATGTCAGCCGATCGCATCATCTATCGGTCAGGCATTTGGCCCGCCTCAAACGGTTCAGCTGAGTTCTGATCAACACTCTAGTAAAGTGAAAAGGCCTAACGCAGGAGATACTGCGCATAGCGAGCGTGCTAATAACGAAATCAGCAGCCAGTCAAGTGACCAAAAATCTGATCAAGATACTCCTGAAGTTGTTAAAGCTCAGACGGTTGGTGCCACTGATGATGCTCCACAGAAAGTTCAAGCTGATCAGCAAGCACAGCTTGAGATTCAAGCGCGTGAAGATGACTCGGCTCGAATCAAGTCAGAAGCTGCGAGTTTAGCAGCGGCAACTGCGGCACAGAAACTCGCCGATGAAAAACGCATTGAGGCCAAGCAAGCCGCATTGCAGGCAGCAAAGACTGAGCTTGTTATACCAGCTAAGCCGATTGATACTGCGTCGACGTCGCAACCACAAGACACTCCAGAGTCAAGTAAGCCCGTTCAAAAACCTATTGAGAGTCATGCTGTTGCGAGTACAGATACTCAGGCAAATGAGCCTTTCGATATGGCAGGTGAACTTGCTCGTGATAGCTTCACGCTACCCGATGGACGCAGTGTTCAGATACCACAACAGGGATTTGAGAATAGCTTTAAAGAGTCTATTTTGAAAGGTGGTGCAGATCAGCCAATTGTCTTTGATCGCGTCTATTTCTATCCTGGGTCTGACCTAATAAATCCAGAATCTTCTAATCAGATATTAGGTGCGGTAGGAATTATGAATGCGTACAAGTACATTAACGTCAAGCTGCGTGGGCATACAGATAGCACTGGGCCAGCTGACGAGAATCTCACACTTTCATTTAAGCGCAGTCTGAACCTTAAGAAGCAATTGGTAGGTTTAGGCATCGATACAAATCGAATCCAGGTCGAAGGCTTGGGTTCATCAGAGCCAATTTCTGATAATGCTTCAGAAAAAGGCCGTAACAAAAACCGTCGCATCGACTTAACGATCATTAGATAAAATTTTGTAAAAGGAAAATAACCATGGAAAGTATTACGGATATGCTAGGTACACTAATGTCGGGTAAGTTAGGCCACGCCTTGCTCGGTTTACTTATTTTAGTTGTCGGTCTGTTTATCGTTAAGATTTTGGCCGGCATTCTTAAGAAGCTTCTAGGTAAAGTTGGTTTTTTGCAAAACCACAATCTGGTATCTCCAGTATCAGGATTATTGAAAGCTGCACTGACTATCTTTGTGCTGATGGCGGTATTGCAGCACTTCGGTTTGACTGGCGTACTTGATCCATTGAAAGAAATGGTTGAGAAATTCTTCACGGCTATTCCTAATATTATCGGTGCTGGTGTGATTGGTTACGCGGGTTGGATTATCGCTAAAATCGTTTCTCAGCTAGTGGGTGCTGGTTTACAGAAAGTAGATCACCAAATGCTAGCAAAGACAGGCAACGATAGTTTGAAAGTCTCTAAAATTGGTTCTGCTTTTGTATTCGCGGCAATCTTGTTACCGATCACAGTGGCTGCATTAGGTGTATTGAACATCCCTGCGATCAGCGGTCCAGCTTCTGACATGATCAACAAATTGATGGCAGCGATTCCGAATATTATCGGTGCGGCCATCATCCTTGGTGTGACTTACTTTATTGCGAAGTTTGTTATCTCAATTCTTGGTGGCATTTTAGAAGGCCTGAATATTAACTCGATGCCTGAAAGACTAGGTATGCAGGGTTTGTTCAGCCCGACTTTCACTCCTACTAAATTAATTAGTGGAACGATTATGTTCTTCGCAATGTTAACGGCGGCAACAGCTGCGGTTAATACGCTGGGTATTGAGGTTATTTCTATTATCTTTGCTAAGATCTTAGAGTTTGGTGGTGGCATTTTGATTGGTGGTTTGATTCTACTAATCGGTAATGTGCTGAGTACATTGGCTTACAATAAGCTGTCAGACTCAGGTAGCACGGGCTTAGCGAATGTTGCGCGTTTGGCGATTCTTGGCTTGGTATTGGCAATGGGTCTTAAGGCGATGGGGCTTGCGGACAATATCGTGAATATGGCGTTTGGCTTTACGATTGGTGCGGTGGCGATTGCTGCGGCATTGGCGTTTGGCTTTGGTGGGCGTGATGCGGCGAAGGCAGTTGCAGATAAGTGGGCGAGTCGCATCAAATAGTTTGTGTCACGCAGCTTGCGGTATTTGATTAAGTTGTGATTGATTATGGATAGCTGTTAGTAGTACTGTTAAAAGCCCGATTTATTTCGGGCTTTTTTGTGGGTGCTGTTATTAAATGTGTGGAAGCTACTAGTTTGACTAGGAATTTGTGATGCCTCTCAAGTTAACACGCCATTCCTAGAGGTGTGAAGAAGCTTGTTGATGGATTCAACGGTGACATGAAGAAAGGGTATAATTACAAGGTCATTTATGAAACTGACCGTTACACTTCCATATTAGATATGAGATGCCACTAACTATGAGTTCTGCAATCACGAATAACGATTGTCCCGAGTGCGACAAAGATATAGGTATCATGGCGATTCTTAAGGCTGGACTACCCAATAGAATTCGATGCCCTTCATGCAAGACACCGGTTAAATATGTTCCGTTCCCTTGGATTCCGACTATTGCTGCGATACTGCTTTATGTCATGATTATCGTTTTCACGCTTTCGACGGTGAGTGTTCTTGGCGCTCGATATACCTCTAATAATTTTCTGGTACAGGTTATATATTTCTTTATTCTTTGGATTCCATTTGACCTTTTTATAACGCTGTATATAAGAAAAAACCATAAGCTTGTTAGGAAATAATACCGCTTGATAGATTAGTGCGGGGCATGAGTCGCGTTAAATAGATACACGCACCTTAGGATGCAGCAACTATGCGCAAAACAGACAAAAAAATTGATAATCAACTTAGGCAGGTGCTAACCGATGTCTGCGAAGTTGCACTTAAAGAAATCGAGGGATTTGAGTGGCTAACCCATCTAATTAATTATTCAAACTTCCCTAAGAGTCTACAGATTATTTGTGTGTTCGACACCACTGACAATCTTACTCGCTACATGTCAACAGACCGCGAAAAGGAACTGACCCAGCTCATTCAAACGAAGCTTCTAGGAGTTGGTGTGGCGTTGAAAAATATAAGCGATCACATAGCTTATGACACCGAAGAAAAGTGTGAAAAAGAGCATCGCGGTAATTGGGCTAATAGACTGGGCTAACACAATGGAAACTGTTTCAATCTTGGTAGATGTGCAAAACGTCTATTACACAACCAAGCAAGCCTACGGTCGTAATTTTGATTATAACAAGTTTTGGGCTAAAGCGACTAAGGACAGGCAAGTTGTGAAGGCAATCGCCTACGCCATTGATAGCGGTAATGAAAAGCAGCGGCAGTTTCAAAATATTCTCAGAGCTATTGGTTTTGAAGTGAAGTTGAAGCCGTATATTCAACGTTCTGACGGCTCTGCGAAAGGAGATTGGGATGTTGGTATTGCGTTGGATGCGATGGAGTATGCGGAGATTAGCGATACTATTGTGCTGGTTTCCGGGGATGGGGATTTTGATTTGCTGGTGGATAGGGTTAGAGCTAAGCATCAATCAGAGGTAGAGGTTTATGGGGTTGAGGCGCTGACTGCTGATTCACTCATAGGTGCTGCAAATTGGTTTGTTCCGGTAGAGCCAAGTTTGTTGATGAATTGAAAGTCTAGCCTGCTTTGTTCAAACAATTACCTTAGTAGCTGGGGCAGGTATATTGGTGTTCTACTTTTAGTTGTATATTCAATGCAAATATCCTCCTGAGATACAGCTCTAAGCTGCTTAAAATGTGAATATTGCTATTCATTATTCACCGAATAACGATATTATTAGTATGTATCAACAATATAACTAAGGAACCCATGACTCAAACCAGCATTGACGACTACATGCAACAAGTTGGCAAAAACGCCCGCCGTGCTTCAACCGTTTTGGCTGCCGCAGAAGCTGCTACTAAAAACAAAGCACTCCATGTAATCGCTGACTTGCTTGAAGAAAAAGGTGAACTGTTAAAAACAGAAAACGCCAAAGATCTTGAAGCAGGAGCCGCTAAAGGTTTAGACGCCGCATTATTAGATCGTCTAGAACTTACTGATGCGCGTATCGCGACGATGGCTGAAGGCCTACGTCAGATTACGACGCTGGCTGATCCTGTGGGTGAAATTTCTGGTTTGTCGTATCGCCCCTCGGGCATTCAAGTCGGTCACATGCGCGTGCCGCTCGGTGTTATAGGCATCATTTATGAGTCGCGTCCTAACGTCACGGCAGACGCTGCGGCTTTATGTTTAAAATCGGGCAATGCAACTATTCTTCGCGGTGGTTCTGAGGCGATTCACTCTAACAAAGCGATTGCCGAGTGCATTCAGCAAGGTTTAGAGGCAGCCGGTTTGCCGAGTGACTGTGTGCAGGTGGTCGAGACGACTGATCGCGCCGCGGTGGGTGAGTTGTTAAAGCTAAAAGACAGTGTGGATGTAATTATTCCTCGGGGTGGTAAGGGGTTGATTGAGCGGGTGAGCCAGGATTCTTTGATCCCGGTCATCAAACATCTGGATGGTATTTGTCATGTCTATATCGATGATCAAGCTGATGAAGCTAAAGCCTTAGCGGTTGCGGTTAACTCTAAAACGCAGCGTTATGGTACTTGTAATACGATGGAAACCCTACTGGTTGCCGAGTCGGTCGCTGAAACGATGCTGCCGAAATTGGCGGACTTATACGCCGAGCATAAGCTTGAGTTACGCGGTTGTGATCGTACCCGCGATATTTTGCCAGACTGCGTGACTGCGAATGAAGTGGACTGGCAAACGGAATACCTCGCACCAATCCTTTCGATTCGAGTGGTCGATGATCTGGATCAGGCAATCCAACATATCAATCAATACAGCTCACAGCACACTGACAGCATCGTGACGGAAAATTTCACTAAAGCCCGTCGTTTCTTGCGCGAGGTCGATTCGGCCTCAGTCATGGTGAATGCTTCAACCCGTTTCGCGGATGGTTTTGAGTACGGCTTGGGCGCTGAAATTGGTATCAGCACAGACAAGCTGCATGCGCGTGGCCCTGTCGGCTTGGAAGGCTTAACTTCGGTTAAATACGTTGTGTTTGGTGACGGGCACATTCGTCAGTGATAGGTATTCGTGGTGGCACGTTTGATCCGGTTCACTTTGCGCATTTACGCGCGACTGAGGAAGTAGCAAGTGAACTAGCGTTGGAACGGGTGCATTTGATTCCGGGCAGTATACCTCCACATCGCAAGCAACCCTTGGCAAGTCCTGAACAGCGTTTCGAAATGCTTAAACGTGCTATTGGCAAGAACGACAAGTTCATCGCAGATGATCGCGAGTTGAAACGGACAGGCGAGTCATTCACCGTCGATACGCTCAAATCTTTTCGCGCTGAACTGGGTAATGATGAGCCTCTTGCATTAATTATGGGGATGGATGCCTTTCTTAACTTTACGCAGTGGCATGAATGGAAAACCATCATTACGCTGGCACATCTGGTAGTTACGAGCCGACCGGACTATACTGCGCAGCCATTGCAAGACTGGGCACAGTCAATGCAGACGGAAAATAAGCTGAAGCTGAGCACAAAGCCGGGCGGTTGTATTTACTTTGTAACGACCACGGCGCTTTCAATTTCAGCAACGGATATCAGGCAGCAACGGCATGAGGGGCGAAGTATTCGCTATCTGGTGCCCCATGCGGTTCATGATTATATTCAGCAACATAATTTGTACAGCAGTAAGTAGTAAACTTAATTTTGCTACTTATTACAGTAACTCACATAGAAGCAAACAATGGAATTAGAACAACTCGTAGCACTTACCCGCGAATCTCTTGATGAGATGAAAGCCACCGATATTCAAGTGATTGATATCCAAGGTAAATCGTCGATGACGGACTTCGTGATGTTAGCCTCTGGCACATCCACACGCCACGTTAAATCAATTGCCAATAACGTTCAAGTCCGAGCGAAAGAAGCTGGTGAAGAGCCTTTGGGTTCGGAAGGTGAGCGTGAAGGCGAATGGTGTTTAGTCGATCTTAACTCGATCATCGTGCACATCATGCTGCCGGAAGTCAGAGACTTTTATAAGCTAGAAAAAATCTGGGAACGCCCAGAGGTAGTGGAAAAAGTGGAAGCGGCGAGAGCGGCTGGACAGGAATAATTACTGAATGCAGATTTTTTTGCTGGCGGTTGGCACACGCATGCCCGCATGGGTTAAGCAAGGTTATGAAGAATATGCCATGCGTATGCCGCCGCATTGTAAAATTATTCTCAAAGAGATCCTGCCAGAAAAACGCGCTAAAAATGTTAAGGCAGCAGATCTTTCGCAGCGCGAAGCTGAAAAAATCAAGCAGGCACTGCCGCCTAAATGTCATATTGTGGCGTTAGATGGCACCGGCAAGATCTGGAGCACTGAAAAGCTGGCGGAACGTCTGGAAGACTGGATGATGCAAGGGCCGGATGTGGCGTTGCTTGTCGGCGGACCTGATGGTTTGACCAAAGAGTTAATCAACAATGCCAATGAGCATTGGTCTCTGTCTAATTTAACGTTTCCACATCCTATGGTGCGTGTGATTGTCGCGGAGCAGCTGTATCGCGCATGGACAATTACTGAAAATCACCCTTATCATCGAGCAGGCTAATGAGTAATCCGACGGCAAGTGCTAACCTTTGAGTGAATCCATTCTTAGTGATACACAAAGCGGTCATGAGTCGCCAGCATTGGTGCTTGCTTCTGCTTCGCCGCGTCGAGTTGAGCTGTTAAAGCAAATCGGTATCTCACCGATAGTCCATCCTGTTGATATCGACGAAACACCGGCTCAGGGTGAGCTTGTGACCGATTTGGTTGCACGACTAGCCAAAGAAAAGGCACAGCAGGGTGCAATTGAAACAGATAATCAATATCCGGTGATAGGTTCAGATACAGTCGGTTTGCTGGATGATAAGGTATTGCTGAAGCCACTGGACTACGCGGATGCTGAAGCTATGCTTTTAAATATGTCCAACCGCTGGCATGAAATCCATACCGCAGTTGCTTTAATTCATCAAGAAAAATGTCAGCAAATAACGGCGATCAGTCGTGTGAAATTTAGAGAAATAAGCCGCAAAGAAATCAAGCGCTATTGGCAGACGGGTGAACCTCAAGACAAAGCTGGAGCCTACGCAGTGCAAGGCTTAGCCGCCGTTTTTATAGCGCGTATCGAAGGTTCTTACTCTGGTATCATGGGCTTACCATTGTTTGAAACAGCCCAACTAATTCGTGAGGCAGGTTTGTCTTACCCAAATACAATAAGCGGTGAATTGTGAGTGCAGAAATACTAATAAATGTCACACCACAAGAATGCCGTGTTGCATTAACAGAAAATGGTGCGCTGGCAGAGGTAATGGTCGAGCGCAATGCTCATCAAGGCATTGTTGGTAATATTTACTACGGTAAAGTGAGTCGGGTTCTGCCTGGAATGGAAGCGGCATTTATCGATATCGGCCAGCAAAAAGCGGCTTTTTTACATGCATCTGATTTGTCGATGCAGCAAAAAGGCGTGCTGATGGGAGATTCTTTGCCAGAGGCTTTGCCGCCACCTAAAATCAATCAGATCTTACAAGAAGGTAGTCGGGTGATGGTGCAGGTGGTTAAAGACCCTTTAGGCACCAAGGGCGCTCGTTTGACCACTTACGTGACGATTCCTTCGCGTTATATGGTACTGATGCCTGATACGCCGACCATTGGTGTATCCAGCAAGATTGATTCTGATGAAGAGCGTGCACGCTTAAAGAGCCTTGTCACCCAGGTCTGTGAAGAGGAAGATTTACCGTTTGGTTTTATCGTACGTACCGTCGCTGAAGGTGTAAGCGAAGAGGCACTAAGAGCCGATATGCGCTACTTAGGGCGGGTTTGGGCAAAAGTGTCACTGCGCGCTAAGGAAGCGAAAAAAGTCTCTCTGTTATATTCAGATATTCCTCTAGCCAAGCGTATTTTGCGTGACGCAGTTAGTCAAGATGTTAGCAAAATCTTAGTCGATTCTAGAGAAACAGTCACGGCGCTCATTGAGTTTTGTCAGTCCTACATTCCAGAGCTCGAAGCTAAAATTGAACACTATCCCGGTGAGCGACCTATTTTTGATTTGCACGGCGTTGAAGATGATATCCAAAAAGCATTGAATCGTAAGGTACAGTTAAAATCTGGCGGTTATTTGATAATCGATCAAACCGAAGCGATGACTACGATTGATGTGAATACGGGTGGCTATGTTGGCCACCGTAACCTTGAAGAAACCATCTTTAAAACCAATTTAGAAGCCGCTCAAGGGATTGCAAAACAAGTTCGTCTGCGTAATCTCGGTGGAATCATTATTCTTGATTTTATCGATATGGGCACAGAGGATCACAAAGCACAGGTTATCCAGTCTTTAGAAAAGGCGCTAGAGCGTGACTCGTCCAAAACCGGTGTGAGTGGGGTATCTTCGCTGGGTTTGGTAGAAATGACGCGGAAACGTACGCGTGAAAGCTTGCTGCAAACGCTCTGTGAGCCTTGTGCTGTATGTGATGGTCGGGGGTTTATTAAGACTGCTGAGACTGTTTGTTATGAAATCTTTAGAGAGATTTCTCGTGAGTCACGTCAGTTTAATGCGCGTGAGTTGCTGGTGCTGGCTTCTTCGGATGTGATTGATTTGTTTTTGGATGAGGAATCTGAGAGTTTGGCAGAGCTTCAGGAGTTTATTAATACTCCGATTCGCTTTCAGGTGGAGTCGCTTTATACGCAAGAGCAGTTTGATGTTGTGCTGCTGTAAGAGCTTATTGTGTAACACGTGGGAGGTCTGGTTATTTAATACGCTCACTCAGCCTTAGGCTGAAATGATTCGCCGCATTATAGAACCAGACCTCCCACTGATTGTGCCGGATACAGTAAGTATCCAGATCTGCTGCAGGCTTCTGACTAGCCACATCAAATATATAGATTGCCTCGGCTTAAGGCTTTGTCTGAGACATACAACGAAGTAGCACTGAGGGCGTTTTCTAGCCCATTATTGCTCGATAAATAAAATTAAAGTGCATAAGCACAAAAGGCTTAAAATATGAATCTAATGGACATTGCTGAAGCGAGTTTACTTGCACCTTACGAGCTTGATACGAATAAGCTAGATAGGGTGTTTGATCACTTAGTAGGTCCTAAAACAGATTTAGCGGATTTGTATTTTCAATCAAAACGCTCAGAGGGTTGGGTACTGGAAGATAGCATTATCAAGTCTGGCTCTTATAATATTAATCAGGGTGTCGGTGTGCGTTCGGTTAGTGGGGAGAAGAGTGGCTTTGCTTATTCCGATGAGATTAGTATGGATGCTTTGTTGGCTTCGGCTAAGTCAGCTTCTGCGATTAGTAAAGCGGGGCAGAACGGTCGCGTTCAAAGTTGGCAAAGGCAAGATGCTTATAAGCCGCTGTATACGCCAGATAACCCTTTGGATACACTCACCGAGTCAGAAAAGATTGAGCTGCTGCGCTTAGCGGATAAGACTGCGCGTGCGGCGAGTCCTTATGTTGAGCAGGTCATTGCCAATGTTATTGCGGTACATGAAACTATTTTGGTTGCGGATCAAAACGGTCATCTCAGTGCGGATGTACGCCCTCTGGTACGTATGAGCGTCACGGTGATCATTGAAAAAGATGGCAAGCGAGAAAGTGCAGGTAGCGGTGGTGGTGGGCGCTACGGTTTGAATTACTTTACCGAGGCTGATCGCATCAAGGGTTATGTCGATGAAGCGGTTAGACAAGCACTGATCAAGCTTGAAGCGGTTGATGCGCCTATGGGTGAGCAGGTGGTTGTGCTTGGTAATGGCTGGCCTGGAGTGTTGTTGCATGAAGCAGTGGGGCATGGTTTGGAAGGTGACTTTAACCGCAAGGGCACGTCGGCATTTAGCGGACGCATCGGTGAGCAGGTTGCCTCTAAGGGCGTCACTGTTGTGGACAATGGCACCATGCCAGATAGACGTGGCTCACTCACAATAGATGATGAAGGCGTACCAACACAGTGCACGACGCTTATCGAAGATGGAGTCTTAAAGGGCTATATGCAGGACAAAATGAATGCGGGTCTAATGGGTGAGAAATCAACCGGTAATGGTCGCCGCGAGTCTTATGACAGCCTACCGATGCCACGCATGACGAATACCTATATGTTGGCCGGTGAGCATGATCCTCAGGAAATATTGAGTTCGGTTAAGAGCGGCCTCTATGCCGTCAACTTTGGCGGTGGTCAGGTGGATATCACTTCTGGAAAATTTGTCTTCTCAGCCTCCGAAGCGTATCTGATTGAAGATGGCAAAGTCACTCGTCCGGTGAAAGGTGCAACTCT
>Ga0114956_1003801_pt1 | contig 11628 bp, 9 predicted proteins | sample MaitaG_FD_87304 | JGI IMG/M metagenome (GOLD analysis project Ga0114956, IMG submission 87304) | Marine algal microbial communities from Maine, USA - Maine_Asex2 metaG | ecosystem: Host-associated > Algae > Red algae > Unclassified | place: Maine, USA | collected 2015-01-05 | reverse complement strand
GTTCAAAATGGATCAAGGCAAAAAATGTAGGCGAACCTATAGGTTCGGCGAGGCTTTTTAACGAAGGAACATGAAGAACAAAATAAATAATTACCGTCATTCTAAACTAGAATTGGTATAAATCAGATCTTTTGCTAGAAATCCATTATCGCATTAAAAAGTAAGCACCAATCCTACACCATTATTAGTTGTATCGAAACGAAGTGTCCATCCTTCTTTTCTTGATAGCAGTTCTCCGATCGTTGTATTTTGATTGAATAGACGAATAGCTTTTTTTTATGGGTGAACTTTTTAGTACCCGAAACTATACCCAACGAGAGAAATGTAGGAATCGCTGAAACCAAAGTTAAAAATCCTATTACATTTGCAGCTGAATAATTAAAGCAGTAGGTATCACAATACATGGGCGGTGGACCGTTCGGTTGACTAAGCATTTCATAACCGATATAGCTTGAAGCTATCAGGGATAACCCGTAAATATATACAGTTTTACCGTGTGTGTTCGAAGATTTATAAAATTTGTAGGCCTCAGGATTTTTGCTATAATGTGTTCTAGTTCTTTAAATTCGTATTCCTGATTTTCATAGATATAATTGTCATGTTTACTTTTTACCTTGATAATCTCCTGAGCGGACATATCAGTAACGATAAGAAATAAAAGACATATTAGGATTGCTTTAAGAATTGTTTGTATCATGATTCATATTTTTATCCAATGTAAGTGATTGTTGCGTTTTGCTTGTCTCAATCGGTGGCATTGATACTAGTACACAGCAAAATATTTGCTATTTTGTATAATCGTTATGAAAAAATTAGAAGAATTTAAAAAATCGGAAGTCAGAGTTCTTCCTTATAAACTATTTTGGTCTAGCATACCGCTACTACTACTTTTGATCCTTCTTGGGCCGTATGGGTCTTTTGATTTACAATTACATAGTACATATATCGTATTTGCTTCTAGTCACTTTATATTGTTGCCTTCAGTTCTATTTTTTTTACTTGGAGGTATTTATTTCTTCCTAAGAAACAGTAGGCTTATAAAATGGATGGTGCATCTACATGTACTCTTGACAATATTGCCTTTCTTTTTGCTAATCGTGATTATACAGATAGGTATGATCAACATAGAGACAGGACAATATAAATTAAACGCAACAACTTTTGTTATCAGTTTTATGCTTGTTGTTTTTGCTCAATTAGTTTTTCTGATTAATTTATTATTTGCAAGGTTTTGGATAAGATAATTGAGAATGGGATAATTCTCAATAAAAATCGTATTTACTCACTAGATGCCAAAAGCTATACGATGGCAAGAATTTTTCCTTGGGTGTTCTACTGAGCACAACGTCGGTAATTAAAGCTGAAAAATCATATTTATAACATATAAACGAAAAATTAGATAGTTTACAATTCATAAACTATACAGAACATAGCAGTAATCTGTTTACAATGTGTACAAAAGTAATTTTCTAGTTTATCTATTCCTTCTGTTTTGTTCTTGTTCAAGATCTATATTGCAGTATCAGTTTGGTAAGAATAATTCAGTAATTAGAAAATCATGAAGCTATGAGAATATTTTCTGTAGTTCTAGGGAGCGCTTTCCTTTTTGTTAGCTGTTTTAATTGTGAACCAGATATTGAATTAGGATTTTTTGGCTTAATGGATGAGAGCCATTCTTTTTTTCCTTATTCGTCTAGTGAGGTTTTAAGGTTCATAGATCAAGATAGTATGGAACATACGCTTCGTCAAAAATTTTTCACGGATACTCATGAGGCAAGAGCAGTTGTAGATCTTCTTTGTTCAGAAGCTATAATAGGCGGACAAGAAGAATACTATCGCCTTGAAAAAAAGAGCATAACGCTGACAGACACAGCAAGGGGTGGATACATAGAAATAATCCTAACTACTGGAATATCTAATCTTGATGACATTGACTCATCTGTCGTATATGATTATTTATCGATGAATTGTGGAACAGGACCGGTCAGTAGGATATCTAACAGAATTATAACTAGCATTCATGAAGATTTTAATAATGGTCAGAGCCCTAACGAATACTTGAACATTGCTAGTTTTATAGGAGACACAATTATTAATAACACACTATACAAAGATGTATATCGTGGGGTTCACAATGGAAGGGGTAAAACGTATTATAATAAGGCAAATGGAATTCTTTTGATCTATATAAGCGAAGATGATTTTCTTGTTCTGCAATCCTGACAATTACCACGCTATAATAATAAAAAAAAGAGACCACCCTTACAGACAGTCTCTTTATTAGATATATTATTTCGATATCTACTATGGCTCCAAGATAGGTCTTGGGAACTGAATAAATACTTCGTCACCTGGTCTATCTAGAGGTAAATCCCCCAGTCGGTTATATCTTCTCATATCTAACCATCTGTGTCCTTCTCCGAAAAGAGAATACCTTCTTTGCATTAGTAATTCATTGGTAAGCGCTCCATCAGAAATATCTCCTGAGTAATCAGCTAAACCATGAGCCGATCTAATTATATTAATAGCATTTACTGCTGCACTATTGTCAGAACCTATATTAGCTTCTGCAACTAATAATATAAGTTCTTCATTCCTAATGATAGAAACTGGTGTTGTATTCGTACCATACACGGATACTAAGTATTCTCCAGATAACTCATCCTGCATAACTCTTTCTACCTGTGTTACCTTACTAAGTCTGGCATCTCCGGCTTCAGCGTCTGCTACAAATCCGTCTAGAGCCATGTACTTAGTTGTCGTCGGATAGAAAATAGGATTGAAAAGATCATTACCAGCACCACTAAATACATGAGCTGGTCCAGCGTTAAGATCACCATCCAAATCCAGGAATGAATCCCCCAGCGCACTCAATGCACCAGATTTATTCCCTGCGTACATTTCTACTCTAGCAATTAATGCACTTATAAACTGGGAAAAACTGGCAGGCGTATCAAAACCTGCAAACCCTGAAGACAAAGTAAAAGCAAATTCTTCACCCGCATTTCCAGCTTGCATTTTAGCTGTATTAAGCATAGAGATAATACCGGTAAGTCCCGCAGAATATCCTGCAAATTCTCCTAAGTTATCAGGATCTTCTATGTCTAATCTTACTCCATTTTCAAACTGTCTGTTAAGTGTTAGTAATAGCTGGTAAGCTTTTACAGTATTTGCAAAAGCATAAAAACCATTCTTACCAGCATCGTCTAGTCCTGCAGCAGAATTTTCTACAGCCGTTATTAGATTCTGTGCATTTCTAGCAGCATTGTATCTAGCACTGAAGGATCTAGTTGTTAGAAACCCATTATTGTCGAGGGCTCCTGGTCCAGATCCTTTACCGAGAAGTTCGCCGGTATATCTAGGGTCTGTACCATTAAGATCATAATATTCTCTACCCACAATACTTACCGTCTGGTAGTAAAATGACATGTCATTTCTCATGACAGCCTCCACTCCAGTAGTTAGCAGTTGTAGCTGAGAAAGTGATGCATCTTGCGCATAGCTTTCCTGAGTAGGTCCATTAGGGTTTTGTACCTCGTCTATAGAGCAAGAACTTATCCCAAAGGCTACAAAAAATATGTATGTATATAATTTAATTTTATTCATTTCTGTAATTTTTAGTTTTAGAAAGTAGCGGTTACGTGAAAGTTGATTCTCTTAGAAGCAGGATAAGGTGTAACCTCTATACTGTTAGCTAATACATTTCCTCCAAAGTTAGATACCTCAGGATCATAACTGTTATAGTTAAATATGTTCACTATGTTTCTTCCAGAGATGCCTATTCGTAGATCAGCAAGATCCATAAATGATGCCTTAGGGATCTTATAATATAATCCTATTTCTCTAAGCCTTAAGTAAGAAGCATCTTCTATCCATGGTCCTGCATTACCGCTGTTCCACTCTGCTTTTCTGTAATCACCGTTACTTAATTCGCCAGAAGGATCTAGTGTTGTATCATCATAATCCCACGTTGTATTGGCAAGGTCATATAGTAACGTACTTAAGTTTACACCATCACCACCTTTTTTCCAGTGCCACACCATAGAGAAATCAAAATTTCCGAACTCTATGCTGTTGATCCAACTAAGATTAAAGTCAGCTTCTGCATTTCCGTATACAGCAAACCCATCATTTTCTGGATCACAATTATCACAGTCATCAGCATTATAGGACCCTACAATCTGAGTTGCAGATTGTCCTTCCTGTATTCTGTACTGGCCTAAACTTGCAGCAAATCCTCCTAGGTTAAATGGTTCTATATCTAGCTTTGTAACTTCAGATGTATTTTTCCACCAGTTAAACTGTGTCACCCAAGTCAGATTTTCTGACTCTATAGGTCTGATCCCTAGAGATACTTCTAATCCTTGGTTGTTCAATTCTGCAGCATTGACAACCTGCGTTGTAAATCCTGAAGAGGTAGGAATCTGCGCAAAAAGTAGTACATCATCTACGTTTTTATTGTAATAAGTAAACTCTACACTTACCTTATTATTGAGAAAAGCAAAATCTGTTCCTAGCTCTAATTCTTTCTGTCTTTCTGGTCCTACATTACTGTTACCTCTCTGACTACTAGTAGTTAAACCCGATGAACCTCCTATAACTGTACCGTTCAGCAAGTTGAACCTTGCATTAAATGGAGCGAAAGTACCGGCCTCTCCATAAGCAGCTCTAAGCTTAAGCTGGTCCAAGAAACTATACTGTGACCAAAAATCAAACTCATGAAAGTTAACCGCTACGTTAGCCTTAGGATAATAAAATAATTTGTTAGCATCTCCATTATTAGAAGACTTATCTCCTCTTAATCCTATGGTAGCTATAATTTTATCGTTGTAGTTGATTTCTTCTTGAACGAAGAATCCTCTATCTTTCTGTATTACTCTATTCTGGAAGGCACCTTGATTTCCTGCCTGAGAAATACTAGTCTCTACACCATTAAGATCTGTTGCCGTAACGATAACTGTATTCTGATCAAAATCCTCTCCTGTAAGGCCTAACTGTGTTGTAAAGTTAAGTCCTGAAGAAGTATATAAATCATGTACAAGAAATCCTGCTAGCCTATTGATCGTGTTCCTTGTATTACCCTGGATAGCGGCACCGCCTAGTGTACCTTCTCCTCTGAAGAAAGAAAGAGATCTAGGGAATAGAGCATTTGTTTCTAAGTTATACTGATCTCTAGCAACAGTTGTCAGTAATTTTAAACTCTGATTATCAGTTGTAAATATCTGAGCTGTTGCCTGAACGCTATTTAAAAATCTATTGACATTCTCTTCATTAGTTGTTAGAGCAGTTGTTTCTAGAATATTAGAACCGGCTCCTCCTGCTGGATAAACACCTGCTTCATCTGGAAATAAGTCTTCCCATGGATAAGTAAACGCTTGTGCGTAACCTACTGTTGTATTTGTATTACCGTTGTTAAAAAATCCTCTTTGCGACTTAGCATTGATATAGTTAGAACTTACATTGACATCTAACCAGCTCGTCAATTCGTGACCAACGTTAACTCTGAAAGATCCTTTCTGGTATCCAGTGTTCTGTACAATTCCTTCTTCATCTTTATAGACACCACTTACATAATATGTCGTCTTGTCGTTTCCTCCAGAAAAACTTAATTGACTCGTAGACAAAAGTCCAGAACCTCCATAGAGTTCTTTTTCATAATCCGTAAGACCATTTGCTGCTGTTGCCGCTGTTCCTCCTAGTGCCTCTGTAGCCTCTGCAGAATAGTTACGCTGTCCTAGTAACCTAGTGGCAGACAACAATCCTATAGACTGATCAAAAGTTACTTTGTTTTCACCAGCTTTTCCTTTCTTAGTTGTAATGATTACGACTCCTGCCGCAGCTCTAGAACCATAGATTCCTGAAGCTGATGCGCCCTTAAGTACTTCTATAGATTCTATATCTTCTGTAATAAGATCTGCAATTCTGTTGGATGCATCATCTTGATTAGTAGCTGTATTTCCACCACCAGCAGCCTGAGAAACAACATTAGTTCCTAGCGATATGGTAGAGTTATCCATAAAGATTCCATCGACGATATATAGAGGTTGTTGACTTCCAAAAATAGAAGTTACCCCTCTAAGTTTGATAGACATACCTCCCCCTGGTGCTCCAGAGTTAGATCGAATATCCGCTCCCTTTAATTTTCCGTATAAGGCACCCTCCATAGTAGGTTGCGAAGTAACTCCAGTCAGTTCCCTTGCTCCTATCGAGGCGACGGCATTGGCGAGATTACTTCTTTTGACAGATGATGCTAATCCTGTTATAACGACCTCGTCTAGTTTGTTGAGATCTTCTGAAAGTGTAATGTTACTATAAGTATTATCAGCAATCATAAGCGTCTGAGTAGAAAATCCTAGATATGATATTTCCAGTGCAGTCGCATCTGCGGGAACAGTGACAGAGTATTTTCCATCTATATCTGTTACAGTTCCTATCGTTGTACCTTTGACATATATAGCCGCGCCTATTACTGGTATATTCTTATCATCTACGATAACTCCAGATATAGTTTGCTGCGAAAATGCAAAAGACTGACCTAGGATAAGTAGTATAACTACTATTCCTACGTTTGTAAATAGTTTTTTCATATGGTCATATGTTTTATGAATAAAAATGGTTAGTAAAATTTTATTTTTGAAATAGATTAGAATATACGCATTAATTTATGGTTTATAGAATAGAAACACATTACGATAAAGAAACATACGTTATTTTATAGATTTCGCAAGGCTTATCATTCGATATTTAGGTTTTAGGCTTTATATCTTATACAAACAGCTAAATAATCACGATAAATTTTGATATCTAATCGGCAAAATTATTCAAAGATGATAATAGAAAATCCATCTTGGGCGCATAAATGATACAAACAATATGCACAAGACAGTTCTAGTAAGTAACTTCTTTTAGCCTTGGTTTTGCCGCATCTTTATACTTTTCGACAAAGGCCCAAGCCTCTACTAGATTTCTACTGTGGAAATAAGCTAAATCTTTATAATCAGATATATTTTCTTTCTCCCAGAAGAATGGATCATTATCCATTTGGGTTTGCTTAACATATAATCTGGAAACTGCTAGGATGCAATTTTTCTGCATTTCGTAATAACCATGTGCTGCTATCATCTTGATCGCTGCTCGGTTCACCCTAGATTCTTCCTCCCAGTAGCTGAGATTGTTAGCCCTGTGGCTGCTGTACAATCGGTGAGAGAGGGTGTGGAGGACCTGCCAAGGAAGGATATAATTATTATATAAGTCCTTTCCGTTATAGATGCAGCTCAGTTCATTAGCACTTTGCTTGAGTTGTTCCCGATATGCGGCTGGCAAGTTATGATAAGAGATAAGAAAAATTATGTCATGAGGACCCTTACAATCAGGTAATTGGGCGGAAGTATTTTCTTCTATAGTAGGCTTATTTCCTAGACCTTTTTTGTCAGCATAGTGCTCAAAAAAATCATCTATATAAGGCTGAGCAATATAGCTTGCCTGATCTTCCAGTTTCGGTAATTTTGAAGTTTTGCAGGAGTATGTACATACGATTAATAATAAGCCTAGCACGATGTTCTTCACTTTATGTAAGGTTTTTTTGTATCGTAAATATATACCTTTTCTTGTAAGTGGTAATATAATGTGAATTTTTATGTCAATGTAGTGGTCTATTTACATCATTGACATATTACAACAGTAATAATTCATGCAGTCTTGTATACGCTTAATCATGTCAATACTTAGAACATTATAAGCTGGTCTAGCAATCTTAAGTAATTATATATACTTAAAAAATGGTTTATGTAAATCATGGTATTTAGCATCATATATTGAATTATATAGTTTAATATATATTGGAGTCAGAAAATAGAAATATATTGTTACTACATTGAAATGGTTTAAGTCTAGACATATAAATTTTACAGAAGAAGAGTTACTAGCCAAGGCTAAGTCTGAGGAAGAGAAGGAGTATGCTTCCGCGCTGTTTACGAGGTATCTGGAGCAGGTGTATGGTGTATGTATGAAGTATTACAAAGATCCAGAAAGAAGTAAGGACGCGGTAATGGGCATCTACGAGAGGTATCTCAAAAAAGTAAAATATCACGATGTCAAAAACTTTAAATCATGGCTCTACGTGATGAGTAAGAATTACTGCTTAGAAAAGTTACGAAAGGCTAAGCGTGACAGAGAAAAATTAGATCAGGCGATACTTATGCAATCTGATGATATTTTTCATCCTTATGATGGGAATGAGCAGGAAGAAATGCTGATCAAGTTAGAAAATTGTATAGAGAAGCTAAAAGAGAACCAGAATAAATGTATTAAGTTATTTTATTTACAGAAAAAAACATACCTCGAAATCACAGAAGAATTAGAATTAGGATGGAGTAGTGTCCGTTCTTTGATACAAAACGGAAAGAGGAATTTAAAAAATTGTATAGAAGCTCAGTGAAAATTACAAATGCATACATACAAGGGCTAGTCAGAAAATACATTGACAAAAGTATTACCGATGAGGAACGTCATGCTTTAGAAAAAATTGCATTAGATGATGCTATGCTTTTCGATATGTTAGAAGGTCTCAGTTACTCAGATAATAATAAGGCTGAAAGTTCTGTAAATGAACTAGAAAATATAAATGAATTAGCTGCCAAAATAAATAAGCCTGCGGCGAAGAAAAGTAGGAAATTATATCCGTGGATTTCTATAGCAGCAAGTCTATTGTTTATTCTAGTATCAGCCATAATTATAAAGAATAATATTCCAAGCGATTATAATGCTGCTCAGGAATCAGGATCAGATAAGACCCTAGCAAATAGAATAGAAAATCCTGAAATGGGGCAGAATGAAACTATTATTACCACTGAAAATGATGAAGTAGAATTTTCTCCATCTAGAGCCGATGAGCTTGTACAGGAATCAGGAACACAGGATAATAGAGAGATAGATATCGTGCAGGAGCAGAATAATAAACTAGGTGAGAACAAAGTAAAATTAGAAAAGACAAATTCTTCTTCTAAGAAATCAACTGACAATGAAATACAAACCAAAGGCAGCAGAGCTCAATCCACCGACTATCATGTAGACGGCGTAAGTGTTACACAAGGCGAGCCCGAAAAAGATATAGCAGAAAATCAAAAAAGTCAAGATTCTAGAAAGGCTAAGAGAAGGAAAGAGGAAGCACCCTCTACTACAGCTGATATGATCCCTAATAATACGCAAATAGTAGAAAACCAAAAAGATACTAGATCCTATGCAGAAAAAAGGACGGCTGTCAAAGCAAGTGATGCGCCGACAGATGTTGTAGAAGAGGAAATTGTAGATCTAAGCTTATCTAAAAAAGACATGCCTCCAGAAAGTCCTGGCATTGAAGGAATAGAAAATAGTAAGGAGGTGGAGATACAAATTACTGGTTCAGTTAGTGACGAAAACGGAGTACCGCTTATAGGAGCTAGTGTTTTTGTATCGGGTACAAGTAGAGGAACTATAACAGATATAGATGGGTTGTTCACCTTAATCGTAAGAAAAGAAGATCTATCCTTATCGGTCTCTTACACTGGGTATGATACAGAGGAAATATATATAGATGATCGTTCAGAGCTAGACCTTACCTTGTCTCAAGGTACTGTACTAGATGAAATAGTCGTAGTGCAAAATGTACCCAATGTTCAGACGCTACCAGTCATGGGATTTGATTTTTTCTCTGATTACATCGAGGAAAACATGGTTGTTCCAGATGGATGTAATTCTTCTAAACCTACTGTATTAGACTTTAAGATAAATGTAGATGGCTCTGTAAGTGAAATAATAATCAAGGAAAGTGCTGGTGAATTATGTGATGCAGAAGCACAGCGATTACTACGAAATGCAGGAAAATGGAAAACTATTCCACCTAAAAGAGAATATAGAGCTCAGTATAAGTTCTACATCCGTTAGTCTAATATCTAAAAAATAAATACTATAGCTTAAGAGTTTTTACGTTATAGACGTACTATTTTTATTTCGTTCGTTATAAGCGTTTATATGATATTGTTTATTTTTCAGTTCTTTAACAAATCTATTTATAATATGAAGTTCTCTAATCTATTAATGGGAATCGCTCTGCTTTCTGTAGGCGTCTTTTTGGGATTTAAAATTGATAATTACGATACCTTAGCCTCGGAAGAAAATAAATCTATTGTAGGTGAAATCAAGGATAAGCAGGCATCAAAGAATAATGGTATAGCGATCAGTTCACAGAGCACTACTAGTAATAATAGCGATATAACTCAAATGACGGATGATGAGCTCAGAACAATTCAGCTTTTTGAGCATGCGGCGCCATCCACCGTATTTATTACCACATCTGATCTAAGGCAGAATTACTATTCTATGAGAGTTACGGAAACGCCGAGAGGAAGTGGGACAGGATTTATCTGGGATACAGATGGTCATATAGTAACTAATTTTCATGTTATAGAAGGAGGATCTAGAATTACGGTTATGTTATCTGATCAGACAACTTATAAGGCCGAGCTAGTAGGATATGAAACCAGTAAAGACCTAGCGGTACTTAAGATCGCCGCTCCGATAGAAAAACTTATCCCCATAGCGGTAAGCGCTTCATCTGATCTGAGAGTGGGGCAATCGGTATATGCTATAGGCAATCCATTTGGTCTAGATCAGACCCTCACAACTGGAGTCATCAGTGCGCTAGGTAGAGAAATAGAAAGCAGAAATAAGAGACCGATCAGAGATGTCATACAGACGGATGCAGCCATAAATCCTGGAAATTCCGGAGGTCCCTTACTGAATTCTTCAGGAAAGTTGATTGGTGTTAATACTGCCATATATAGCCCATCAGGAGCATACGCAGGCATAGGTTTCTCTATACCCAGTGATGTTGTAAAATGGATTGTTCCAGACCTTATCAGGTATGGCGAGGTCAGAAGACCGCTGCTAGGAGTAGAGCTCATACCAGATCAGCAGCACAAGGAAGCAGGCGCTATGATTAAAGCAGTAACGCCAGACAGTCCAGCCGCAAATGTGGGATTAAGAGGTGTCAGAAGAATGAGAAATGGAAATTTTGCATATGGAGATATTATAAAGGCCATAAATGAGAAAGAGGTCAAGTCAAATAATGATCTTATATTATGTCTGGAGGATTACGAACCTGGTCAAGAAATAAAAGTATATTTTGACAGAGAGGGGGAAAGGATGGAAACTAATTTAGTCTTGACGTCCTCCATACGTTAGATAAAATGAAAACAGAAATACGTTTTAGTTTGGCCATATTATAGATGTGTTGGATATTTGTCTTTTCAGCAGGGATGTATTTCGCTAAGTTTGAAATGGTTGTAGGCTTTTGTGGATATCTTGGCTTTCCTAGCTGGGTAGTATATCCTCATGCTATCTAAAGTAATCGGGATTATAGCTGTTCTAGTGATGAAGTCTCAGGTGCTTTTAGAATGGGGCTACACTGGAGTTTTCTTTGGTGCCGTTCTCGCCACTGTCCCCCAGTGCTATGTAGGAGACGGAATAATACCAATTCTAGTTTAGAATGACGGTAATTATTTATTTTGTTCTTCATGTTCCTTCGTTAAAAAGCCTCGCCGAACCTATGGGTTCGCCTACGTTTTTTGTCTTGATCCATTTTGAACAATT
>Ga0114956_1003800_pt1 | contig 11629 bp, 13 predicted proteins | sample MaitaG_FD_87304 | JGI IMG/M metagenome (GOLD analysis project Ga0114956, IMG submission 87304) | Marine algal microbial communities from Maine, USA - Maine_Asex2 metaG | ecosystem: Host-associated > Algae > Red algae > Unclassified | place: Maine, USA | collected 2015-01-05 | reverse complement strand
CAAGGCAGGCGCGGGGTGCTATCAAAAGAGCGACATTCCGAGGAACGAGGCGAAGCCGTTGATAGCACCCCGCACCTGCCGTTCCAATTCAAGCCAACAACTTCTCCTCAAACGGATACTTAGTCAAATTCTCATAACCATCCTCAGTAATAATCACCTGATCCTCCAACTTCACCCCTTCTGCTCCACCAACTGCGCCAATATACGCCTCAACACACATCGCCACACCCGGCTCCATCACGCCATCGTAACCGTAACTGTCAACATCTTCAGGATAGCGAATACAGGGATACTCATCGCACATACCCACCCCGTGCATCATCACCCCATAGCGCTGTTCACGGAACTCTTCTGGCAGGCGCAAGCCCTTTTCTGCAAGCTCACGATAGCCAACCCCCGGCTTGAGTAGCTCCATGTTATACATGATGTGGTCGTAGGCAATGCGGTAGAGACGACGCTGCTCCTCAGTAGGATCAACATCGCCAATAATCCAAGAGCGTGACAAATCAGCACAGATTCCATAGGGGCCAACCAGGTCGGTATCGAGTGCCAACATCTCACCATTTTTTACAATGCGCGGGCCAGACTCCTGAAACCATGGATTGGTACGTGGCCCAGTTGACATAATGCGGCACTCAATCCATTCACCCCCACGGCGAATGTTTTCAGCATGTAAAATCGCCCAGATGTCATTTTCAGTCGCACCCTCAACGGAGGCTTCCTGCATCATACCCATCGCAATTTCGGTGGAGGCAATCGAGCAACGCATCGCGTTAATCTCATCTTCGCCTTTAATGCAGCGGGCATGCTCCATGACAGCTTGTCCGTCACCTACCTCAATGCCCAGTTTTTCCAGCGCTCGCAAGCCTGCAATTTCTATTTTGTCGACAGCGATTCGCTTATTGCCACCACCATGCTCTGTCAGGATTGATTGAATCTCAGAAGCAAAATGATGTGCGTGATTCTCAGTTAGATCACCCGTTTCAAAGTAGAAGAAAGATGCACCATGACGGACTTCTTTTACTAGGGGCAAGTGTGCGGATAAATGCTCACCACCGTGAAAGTCCCAGAGAATCATATGGCCAGATGCCGTTACAAAACATGCGCGTGCGCTGTTATGCATGATCCAAACCTGCATATTGGTTGTGTCTGTGGCGTAGCGAATATTCAGAGGATCAAACAGTAATACGCCTGCTAAATCGCGTTTTTGTAGTTCTTTTACGATGCGGTCTAGACGGAATTCACGCATGCGGTGCAGGTTCGGCGTAGTAAGTCCTAGCTCTTCCCATTCCTGAAAAGCCAAGTCGGTTGGGCCGATTTCAACGCGATCATTGTCATTGACTGATCCGTCAGATTTAAACTGGCCAAGACGACGGCGAGTAGGGTCGATTTTCTGATTTGAACTGAACATGCTTTTCTCCTCTGAATCAGTTGATTGTAGCGGCTGATTCAAGGGGAGAATTACAATGTTTTTTAGGCCTTAGCTATTAGGCAAACCACTCTACTCCAATGCAATAAAGTCCTTCAACACTTGAAAACACGGTGAGTCAAAATCGATACCTGAGCTACGGCCATAAAGAGAGTGATAAGAAACATCTCCCAGATCAGCACTATTGCAAGCTCTCTCTGCAAACCTAAGTCGCTTCGAGTATCCATGTTGGTTCGAAAGACCATTATTCAAACACTCCCTGCATTGGTTTGACGCTTCGACTTGGGAATCTGAGATCAAACCTTCGAGATCAGGCGAATCAGGGTTTATACCACGTAGCAAAAAAGCACCAACCTTTATTGTATCTTCCAATACTGATTTAAACTCAGATCGATCTACAGCAGTTAAAAATCCTTCCTCTAATTCTGCAGAGTTCAAGTGGACTCTTAAACTAGCCAGCCGACCCTCATTCCCATCACAATCGATAATTATTTTGATTGCCGGGATCGTATGAAACCTGGGGCTTTTAATAAAAAGTTCTAAAAGCCTATCGAGGTTTTCGACACCACCCAACTGGATGTAATCCGGCTCGCGACAATCAGGAATAACCGCTCTCAAGCCTTCTAAGAAAATACGATCAGTATCTCCTTCAACTATAATGACAGGGCGTGTTCCACTTATACGTGAAAATGGACTGTTGTCACTCATCGTATCGGAATACCTGCATTCAAAGACTCAATCGCATCACTATTAGAGTAGTATTCTGCATGTGTACTTGAATTGGAGAGCTGATCTAGCCGGATATAAGTAAATCTTTCATCATCTACATTCTGAGCCGCAGCACGTATGCATTCTGCTGAATGTGTCGTAGCCACTAGCTGAGATCCAGTAATCTCACACGCCTTATTTAAAGCCTCCCACAACTCACTCAGCAGCGAGTAGTGCAATCCGTTTTCTATCTCATCAATCAACACTACAGCATTTTCAGAAGCAAGGATGGTTGCTGCATAAAGCGCAATTCTCAAAGCACCATCTCCTGCATGAGAAATGGGTACGCTCCCAGACTGATTGGTAACATGTAACTGAAACTGATTTCTGTATTCCAATATCTCGATGCTTGCAATATTAGAATCCATAACCTGCATGATTTCGATGAACTTCTCGTATGCTCCGGCGGTTTTTTTAAGGTTCGAGTACAGCTTATTTAGCTCATTAATTGCACTCCAGTCCTGAGTTGAAACAAAATATACGCCACCAGCGCCTATCGAGTGTGGTGATGGTAAAGCATCGCGATTAACCTTTATTTGTTGAGTTACACGATTATGGTTCAGCATAAGCGTACTATGCTTGTGTGGCTTACCAATTGGACACTGAGTTTCACAAATTAAAATATTCTTTAATTCGCCTGGAGACGTATCATGGGAACGGACAATCGATTGCACATGATCTGATAACTCGCTCACATCGTCAATTTGCCGAATGATCAACTCAAAGGATTTATCTTCCATATTTTCATAGTTGAATTTGATTTCACGTGCCTCAACACCTATTGGAAATAGCATCGCCCAAGGCGCAGGGAAATCTTTTGCTGAGACATTTAGAATGCTCTCAGGTTGACGCCTTCTAGATTCAAACTCCTCAAATTTCTTTGAGCTTACTTCAGTTGCCGCAAGATAAATTCCTTCAAGAGCACTCGTTTTACCAGCACCATTCTTACCACCAATTAGAGTGATGCCAGAGAGCTTTTCGAGCTTCAAACTTCTGAATTGCCGAAAATTTTCAATATGAATATTCTTGAGTGACATGAAATTAATTGCTCGTAGTTACTTGAGTATCCAAGATGTTTTAACTATCTCTAGTTTATATCAGAAGGCTTGGTTTGAGTAAAAATTTTAAAAATGCAATCAAACCACTACCCTCATTCGTCTAACTATTTCAAATCAAAATTTTTAATATTCATTAGTTGGAGCAGTACGAATGGAAAACCAGATGGACGCAACAAAAATTAATAACCGTTATGATCAGGCCGCGCTAATCTTGCGCGTTGGCTTAGGACTAGTCTTTATTATAGGCGGCATGTCTAAACTAAGCCTATTACTCGGCAGTGCCACGCATGATGGCATGGTCGCTAATTACATGGGAACCGCTGGGTACATCAATACCATTTTTCAGCAATTTCTCTTCCCTAGTGGCACAGATGGCTTTTTTACGCCATCAGGCTTTCTAACCGCCTTATCTGCTTTTGAATTCTTCTCAGGAATTGCCTTGATTGCCGGCTTCCTGGTGAGACCACTTGCACTGTTCTATGCTTTCCTTATGTGGACATTTGTTGTTTCGCTGCCGGTACTAACCGTCCCTGGCGTTGAAGTCACGGTGAAAACATACACATCCCCTGCGCTATTTGTACAAGTGCGCGATGTGGCTTTGTCTGGCATGTTTTTCACCTTATTTAATCTGGGTTCTGGCCTGTTTAGTGTTGATAAACGCTACTTCAGCTTGCGCAAAACGATTAACTGGGATGTGCTCGGTTTGTTGCTACGCTTCTCACTAGCGATGGTATTCATCGTGGCAGGCTTCTTCGGTGGCTTCGCAAAAATCGCTACGTTTGGTACATGGCAGCCACTACTTGCGGTCATCGGTTTACTGTTAATCTTTGGCAGTGACAAAGTGGTTCGTGGAGCAGGCGTGGCAGTCATTGCGGTAATGCTTTGGTACATGGCGCAGAAACTAAACATGGACAAAAGTATTATCGGCAACCTCAACGGGATTAAACGTGAATTCGCGCTTGCAGCCTGTGGTGGTGCCCTGTTAATGCTAGGTGGTGGTACGTTGTTTACACTTCAGGATCTGATCTCAAGATCTAAGAGTTATATCGCCGAGTTCAGAGGATCGAACAACGCTACAGCATAATAATAAGATTGCTTGCTTCAGGGCATTAAAATAGATATGCCCAAAATGGCTGGAGGTCGTAAAGTGCCTCTTACACTCCAGCCATTTTTGACAAGCGCCTAACAAAACACAAAGAAAGAGCATGAAACATGCTGGATAAAGAAAATTTGAACCACCTGTATCGTTTTGCCATTTCATTAACGAATAATGATGATGAAGCTTACGACATACTTCAGACCTGTGTTGAAAAATACTTAAAGGCAGATCTGACAGATATTGAAAAACCGGTTGCTTACTTAAAGCGGATGATTCGCAATGAGTTTATCGACCAGACACGAAAAAAAAAATACTATCAAGACGTTGACTCTGATGTCCTCGGTAGAATTAACGATCAAAATGCACTGAATCAAGTAAGTCTTGAGGAAATTTTTGTACAACAATCAGAAGTAACCGCTCTCTTAGGAACGATGCAGCCAGAGGAGCGAGAGATACTATATCTTTGGGCCGTGGAAGAGTACACGATCGAGGAAATATCTCAAATGAAGCAAATCCCTCGTGGTACTTTGCTATCTAAACTGCATCGCTTAAAAAAACGTGTTCAGCTGCAACAAGACAGTGACAACGTACTGAACCTGAGAGTTAAGTCATGAATAATTCAGAGATAAAACCGATCGACAAAGCCCTGAAGGAGCACTATGCCTTGAAGTCTTTGTCAGACTGCCAGCTAGATCAGCTAATGGCAATGCAGGCAGACGCCTCAGCATCGTCAGATACCGACGAAGCGATACAAAAAAATAACACAGCCAAAGCTACTGCTAAAGCAGGGCTAAGTCGCTTCCTTCCGGACTTTAGTGGCTATCGTTACGCTTTTTACGCGACAGCCTGCGCGTTGATGTTTGTCTGTCTGGCGGTGACCTTTACCTTGATAAACCAGCCGCCGTTGTCTCAGCGCATAATGGATGAGATTGCTTACAATCATAAGCAAGATATGCCAATCGAGGTAGCGTCAAATTCATTGGATGATATTCGCAAGTACCTTAATAAACTCAGCTTCCCCATTATCTCGCCAACTTCGCTGACGCTCCCCAACTGGCAGTTTCTGGGCGGACGGTACTGCTCAATCGATGGCAAATTAGCCGCGCAGCTTAAAATCAAAAATCTAGCTGATAATAATGTTTACACGCTTTACCAGGCATCAACTGAAGCAGGCGTTGACCAACTAAATGACCTGAGATTGACTGACATGATTGATGGCGTGGGTGTATCCATCTGGCGAGAGAAAGGTTTATTGCTGGGCTTAGCTAGCTCACCGTAATTCATAAACTCCACAACGATTAGTGACCAGATGCCCTCGATTGAGGCCATATTACGAATAATTTAAGCGAGAACTTTCCAGTTAGATGGCGTTCAGAACATAGTTAGTGTATCAAGAAAACAATAATACTTATATCGACGACAAAGGATCGATTATGATAACAACTAACTTACCTCGTCTGTCGGCCGTGTTAATTGCTTGTGCTTTTGCATGGATTGCATCTGCTACCCCGGTGCGAGCAAACACGGTTGGCATACAACAAATAGCGTTTAGTACAAACTCTGCACAAATCCTCTATATCACCAATCGTTTTGGTCAGGGACAACGTTCGCGAAAACCTGTTATCCGCTTTATCCACTCACAAAGCGGCATGCCGATGCGTTCTACAACGCTAGCGCTTAACCCCTATAAGCAATTGATAATGGGGTTTACCCCGGATGGATTTAAGTTGTCAGTGCTTGAAGATAAAGGTTTAAGCATTTTGCATAACCAAACAGGTAAGACGCTGCGCACCATGCCCGTTCCAAACCTACCGGTACCGGCTGTCCGTTATCGTCCGATTCAGGCTATTAACAATTTATCCGGTACCCAGCAGGTGTTTAAAGCCTTTAGAAAAGATCAGTTGAATATCATTCACACAGGCACAGGTAAGCTTATTGCGACGGTTGACCTACCTTCACGATTTTATCGCGCTAGTGGTATGAGTGAAGATGGTCGCTTGGTTGCCTATCTGATGCGCGGTGATAATACCCAGCATGAGCTCCACCTTTATGACGTTTTCACCAAGAAAGCTAAAACCACGCTCTACATACCTAATGATGGTAAAAAACCGCAAAACGGTCCGATCGTGTTAAGCCCTGATGGCAAATTTGCCGTTGCAGAATCAACATTAATCGACCTCACGACCAGTCGGAGCATATTGCTGCCTGAAGCAGTTAGACTGCCCATTGACTCTACTGCGGCTATTCCTGCGATTTTTACTGCCAATAAGCGCTATTTGCTGCTACCGCAGAAAAACAATACGATGATTCGCTTTGACCTAGTCACTAAGCAGCAGCACCCGATTAATTTTAAATTACCAGGTCACTGTAAAAGCGCCACCGCTTACGATCGTAGCCCGAATGGTGCATGGATAGCGTTAGGACATCAGTGTAATGTTGGACGTGAAAAAGCGGACTATATTAGCTTGCTGAATGCTAAAACTGGGCAGTTTATTCGAAACTTACAGCCACTGCCTGAGAAAAAATAGGCGATGTTTATGTAAAGATCGCCGCAAAGATTCACTGACACCTTGGCCTTAGCTGGTAAATGGAGTAGGTTCTCACTTTCTGTGAGGAATCATCCATGGCATCACCTGTAACATCGCCCTTGATAAGAGGCTACTTATTGGCATTGCTGGGCATCTTTGTGTTATCGCCAGATGCATTATTGATCCGTTTAATTGGTGATGACCCACTGCAAATCAGCGTCTATCGCGGCATCTTAGCAGGCAGTATGGTATTGGTTTATAACCAGTTTTTAGATCGACGTAGCTTGTACGCACAGCTGGCACCGGTTGGCGCATTTTGGGTGATCACCACTAGCATGGTTGTCGGAATTTCTCAGTTAGGCTTTGTGTTTGGTATCAGCAACGCCAACGTCACCGACGTTCTGGTCATTATTGCCTTTGCACCACTGGCCAGCGCATTTATGTCAGCGGTTTTTCTAGGTGAAAAGGTAACGCTAGCAACATGGATAGCAACTCTGATCTGCGGTATTGGCTTGGCGATATTATTTCTTCAATCAGAGTCTGATAGTAGCTGGTTCGGTTTAGCAAGCGCCACTGTTTGCGCCCTAACCATCGCAGGGCAGTTTGTGTTAATGCGCAGTTTCCCCAAGGAAAACATGACCGCCTGCATGGGATTTGGGTACATTCTGGCGGGTATTTTTTGCCTGTTTTTAGTCACTGACCTCGCCTTGCAAAGTCATCAATACCTCCCTTTGATACTAATGACTGTGATTGTTGCACCTATCCCCTTTGTCCTGTTTATCTTATCTCTACGCTATATTTCTGCGGCGGAAACCAGCTTGATTATGTTGCTGGAGTCGATCTTAGGCACCTTCTGGGTTTGGTTAGTATTGTCAGAGAAACCCTCGATGCAAACCACACTTGCCGGTACCTTAGTAATCGGTACCCTCATCGTCTACAGCTGGCTATCTCTCAAAAATGATGCGAAGAGCAGGACTTAGTCATGCCTAATTCGTGCGCTGATAACTTAATGGCCACTTAACAGGGTATTCAAACAGCTAATCCAGCTGAGACTACCCGTTTCAGTTAGCAAACCACATGATTATTCCAGACCTCAACAACACTGGAATATCATTATGAATGGAATAAAGCCCTCAGTACTCTGCTTGCTAGTGAGTCTTGGCACAACGGTTCAGGCTGCCCGTTCTTCGGAAATCCAACTCACTATGACTCAGCTGACCGGTAAACAATGCACGGGTGAATTAACACACAATAGCAATGTTGTTCCCGGCGATTGTATTACCTATCGCCTTGAAGTCACCAATATCGGCGAGCTGACTGCACGTTACGTTGAAGTCGCGGCCTTAATTCCAGAACACACCGAATTGCATACAACGTTTCGTAAAATATCCAGTCAAGAGAAGCTTGGTTCTATTATCGAGACACAAGCAGGTGGCCAGCGTGTTATTAAAACCACACTGGACGCTTTACATGTGAGCGACAACGATGAAGAGAAGGTTGTTTTAGAATACTCAGTTAGGGTTTTGTAACCTCTTCTCCATGCTTGGCGTGGAAGATAAATCCGATACTATTCATCAATAACTGAGCGGCCAAAATCGATGTAACACCAGCAGGATCATAAGCTGGTGCCACTTCCACTAAATCCATACCGACAATATCACCCTTACTGCGAATCGCCAGCGCCTGAATAATTTCAAGCACTTCGTAATACAGAAAGCCACCGTGACTAGGCGTGCCAGTTCCCGGCGCTATCGAAGGATCAAATCCATCGATATCGATAGTGATGTAGTAATGCTTACCCTCTGGAATTCTCGCCATCACTCCTTTAACGCCCAACTTACGTACGTCTCGAACCGACATAATATCTGAGCCCGCATCACGCGCAGCCTGATAGTCCGCTCGGTTAGAGGAAGATACATTGCGAATCCCCAATTGCGTTATGCCAACGATATGATCCATTTCAGATGCTCGCCGCAGTGGGTTGCCGTGACCATAGCGTACGCCATGGCGCTCATCTACAAAGTCCAAATGCGCATCAAAATGAATAATATGAATTGGGCCTTTCTCAGCAAAGGCTCGAATGATTGGCGCATGTACTGAGTGATCACCCCCTAATGAAACGGGCATCGCGCCTGCCTCAAGGATTTTACACACGGCTCGATAAGTGTTCTCGTGACTCTTTTCCATATCGGTATGCACGATGTCGGCATCACCCACATCAACGATTTTGACCTGCTCCTGAGTGAGGTACATTTTGTCATCTTCAAAATCATAGGCTCCACCGTGACCAAAGGAAAACAGGGTAGATGCCTCACGGATACCCCGTGGCCCAAAGCGTGCGCCTGCCCGCCACTGCGTTCCCATATCATTAGGCACACCGAGAATTGCTACATCGGCATCGATATTATTCCAGTCTGTGACAATAGGGGCTTTTGCGAAAGAACAGTGGCCGACAAAGGGAAGGTCCAAACGGCCAGATTCGTAGTTGTTAGATGACATGGTTGCTCCTCAATAGTTGAGGTCATCGTAAATCAGAATCCGGATCGGTGCAGCTTTATAGAGTATAAAAAAACCCGGAGCTGTCAGAAACAACACCGGGTTTAATTTGGCAGCAATACCACCAGATTTGTTCGCTAAAGATTAACCTTCAGCTAATGTCTTAGCCTGCCCAATCCAATCATCACGCTCTACACGTCCCGGGAAGTTAGTCTCGCCCTCAACAGCATCAATATCTGCTTGTGTGAATGCCGCTACTTGACGGAAGTGGAAGATACCAAGGTCGTTCAGTGCTTTTTCGAGTACTGGACCAACGCCTGAGATCTTTTTCAAGTCATCTTTCTCACCATCTGGAGCATCCATGAACTTAACCGGAGCTTTTGGAGCGGCTTCCTGTACAGGTGCTGGCTCAGCTGGCTTCGGTGCTGCTTTCTTTTCTGGTGCGCTGGCGCTGATGCCTGCACCACTCATGCCAGTTATTTCAATCTCAGTAAAGTGCTGTCGATGACCCGTACGCTTCTGGTGATGCTTACGGCGCTTGAATTTAATGATTTCGACTTTTTTAGCACGGCCGTTTTGCAAAACCTTTGCAGTAACTGATGCATTGTCAATTAACGGTGCCCCAATAGTGACGTCACCGCCTTCGCCCATCATTAGCACTTGATCAAGAGTGACTTCATCACCTTCATTAACGCCAAGCAATTCGACTTGTAGCTTATCGCCAGGGCTGACCCGGTATTGTTTTCCGCCTGTTTTTACGACTGCGTACATTGGTGATTCCTCAAAATTCGGTAATAACAAAGCAGCTACCGCTGCTTAGTCGAGCATTTATAAAATAGTCGCGCAGTGTAGCCTAATTTGGTCAGCTGTACAATCGGTGGATTTCACCCGTTATTTTCATAATTTACTAACATTCACTCATACCCAAGCCTCCCCCCCCACAAAGGTGATATAGACTATGTTAGATATGTAAGGGTATAAGTAAATCTATAATATGAGTATTTTCTAAGTTGAATCATTGAGGTCAGATAGTTTTTATGAAAATTTCCGGAATCCTACTTCTGACACTAATTTGCTTTGTGTCTGGAAACATCTATGCTGACTCTACCAGTAGCACTGAAGCCCCCGCATCAGAAACCAAAGCATCAAGCGATTCAGATACCAAAAGCATCGACGAACCCGCCGCAACGGATGCAAATGAGAACTCAGACGATCCAGAGTCTCTGAAAAATAAAGACGACTCTGCTAATGAGAAACCTCTGGCTGAGACTGGAGCGTCAGAAGATGAGACAGCCCCGCAGGCAAGTAGCGATGAGGAAGACGAAGAAGATGATGATGAGCTGGATGAAGACGACTGCTAAATAATCATCACATCGATTAATTTTAGACCGGGCTTATGGCCTTTATTTTAAGAAAGCATGTTCTGGAGGACATCTATGAGAAACATCAAAAAACTAACAACGATTACCGCAATGGTACTTACCTTGGGCTTAGGTTTTGCAAGTACCGCCTCTGCTGATAGTCATGGTGGCAAGCCAGTGGGCATCACGCCTGATCTGATGAGCATCACCGTCAAGCACAATGGTAAAGATGTAGAGATCAAGCGTAATCAAGATAATAAAGCAGTCGTTATTCCTGCCTTTGCTAAGACTTCACGTCCTTGCCCACCGTTTTGTATTCAGCCTATGTCAGTAGCGCCGGGTGTTGAGACGCTTGGTGAAGCCGAAGTGATTGATTACATTGCTAAGATGAATGGTGGAGACAGCTCTATTTTTCTAGGTGATTCACGCACACCAGACTGGGTTGCTAAAGGCACCATACCTGGCGCGATCAACGTTCCCTGGACAGCTCTGGCGCCTGCCAGAGGGGCAACTACTGATGACATCATCAAAACCATGTCCGATCACTTCGGCGTGAAACTAGCGGATGACATGGATTCGATGGATGTTAATGAAGCCATTACCGATGGTGACACCAGCAAGGTATTTGACTATTCAGGTGCTAAAACCTTGGTGCTGTTCTGTAATGGCATGTGGTGCGGCCAGTCGCCAACCAGTATCAGAACATTGCTGAAGTACGGTTACCCAGCGGAGAAAATTAAGTATTTCCGTGGTGGTATGCAGACTTGGGAAATCCTTGGTTTGTCGACTGCCAAGCCTTAAAGAAAAATTAGCGAAGTATTGCTAGCCTCTGTTTCTGAGCTAGTAAACAAAAGCCCGGCAGATTTTCTGACCGGGCTTTTTTCATGCTT
>Ga0114956_1003796_pt1 | contig 11633 bp, 13 predicted proteins | sample MaitaG_FD_87304 | JGI IMG/M metagenome (GOLD analysis project Ga0114956, IMG submission 87304) | Marine algal microbial communities from Maine, USA - Maine_Asex2 metaG | ecosystem: Host-associated > Algae > Red algae > Unclassified | place: Maine, USA | collected 2015-01-05 | reverse complement strand
GTTGGTTTGGCGCCTAGTCGGACAGGGCGACTGTGGTCTTGGGAAGAATGAGGCACCGAGCCAGCTGCTGCGGCGACAGCTTCGTCGGCATGGCCGAGCGCACAGTCAGGGTCGGGTCCGTCGAGTGGGATGCCGGTGAAAAACTTGGCTGCCATACAGCCGCCACCGCAGGCGTCGTATGACCCGCACGATGCGCAGGCGCCAGCTGAACCGGGTTCACGCAGTTCCTGAAAGAGGTCGCTTTCGCGCCAGACATTGGCAAATCCGCCCTGGTCGCGCACGTTGCCAGCCATGAAGTTGTCGTGGATCACGAACGGACAGGCGTAGACATCGCCAATGGGGTCAATGAGGCAGACGATGCGACCAGCGCCGCACAAGTTGAGGCCAGGGAGTGCTTCGCCGCTGTCTGTCCCAAGCGCGTTCAGGTGGAAGAATGAATCTCCGGTTAGGACGTCGGGGTGATCGAGAATCCAACTGAAGATCTGTTGTTGTTGGGGATGTGTGAGCCGCAGGTCTTGGTAGGAGTCAACACCACGCCCTGACGGGCGAAGCCGGGTGACCCGTAGTTGCGCGCCGTAGTCGTCGGCCATCAACTTGTAGTCGTCGAGCTGGTCGACGTTGTGCCGAGTTGCCACGATCGAGATCTTGAACTCGCCAAAGTTGGCGGCGGCCAAATTGTCCATGGCTCGACGTGCGGCTTCCCACGACCCTTGGCCGCGCACGGCGTCGTTGGTCTCGGCGTCGAATCCATCGAGGCTGATCTGGATGTCCAGCAGGTCCATTGCGGCGAAGCGCTCCGCTGCTGCCTGGTCGATGTAGTAGCCGTTCGTTGAGAATTTGACGCCAACGTTTCGTGACACTGCGTGATCGACGATGTCGAAGAAGTCTTTGCGAATCATTGGTTCGCCGCCGCCAATGTTGATGTAGAACACCTGCAGCGCGGCGAGTTGATCGACCACGCTGAGCGCCTCGGCGGTGGTGAGTTCTTTGGGATCACGACGGCCCGACGAGCTCAGGCAGTGGACACATGCCAGGTTGCATGCATAGGTGAGTTCCCAGGTGAGACAGATCGGAGCGTCGAGGCCGCCCTTGAGCTGTTCCACCAGTGGGGGAACGCCCTTGGCCTTTGGTGTGGAGCCTTTGCGAGACAGGGTGATGGGGGTTTGGGTGATGGGGGAGTGGGTGATGGGGGAGTGGGTAACAGTCATCCGACGAACGCAATCTTGGTGGCGGGTTCAATAACGCCTGCTTCAGCGAGCGACGCAAGCGCGGTTACATGGGCTTGGCGACTGCGATCATCGGCAGGCTCAACGATCGCTTCGATCGCTGCATCAGCGGAATCATGCTTGGTGAGTCCGTCGACGAGGTCGACCAGGGTTGGAGACTTTAAGAAGACGAGTCGACGGGTATCGAAGTGGTAGGCGAGCGCCCCAAATGGTTCGGGACGAAGGCCAATCTTGGCGCTTCGTTCCCACTTCGCCGTCGAATCAAAGGCGACGGCAGTCAAATTAGTAGACGCCGCACATGCCGTCGATGGAGATCTCCTCGACGAGCAGTTCTTCTTCGACCAGTGTGTCGTCGACTGCGTCGCTGACTTCTGGATCTGTCTTGGGTTCCATGTTGTCCCCTACTGGCTAGCTTGAGTTCGTGATAGTGCAACCGGTGCAGCTGGAACTTGATTCCAACGTCCGTCGCTCGTCCCACAATACCGCACTCTTCGGGGGCTCCCCATTTCGCCTGATTCGATTGTCTCCTTCGGGCGCTGCGGTCCTGGATGCGTGGCTTGCTGGAAAACCCACGAACATGTCCGCCGCACAGGTGACGTTGCGACAACGGTTGCTCAACGCCGGCATGGTGCACCCCAGGTTGGCACCAGTCGAAGCACTGCCTTCGCTCGCAGTCGTTGTGCCGGTATTCAATGACGTGGCCGGTCTGGACAGTTTGCTCACCGAGTTGCGACGCGAGCTTGCTGATGTCCGACTTGTTGTGGTCGACGACGGTTCCAGTAACAAGCACGAGGTTGCAGACGTCGCCTCGTTGCATAGAGCAGAGCTGCTCGACCACGTAGTCAATCGAGGCCCCGCGGCGGCCCGCAACACCGGCTGGCGTCATGTTGCCGACGCGGAGTTGGTCGTGTTCATCGATGCCGATGTCTCCTGCCCACCAGGGTCGCTGCGCCTGCTGCTGGCCCATTTCACCGATGCCGAGGTAACGGCAGCCGCACCGCGGGTGGCGGCGCAGCCGGGTCACAGCGCGCTCGACCGCTTTGAATCTGTTCGTTCGCCGCTCGACCTTGGACCGCACCCAGCGGTGGTCAGGCCGGGCAGCAAGATCTCGTATGTGCCTTCCGCAGCTCTGGCGGTACGCACCGCAGGGCTTGTCGAGACCCAAGGGTTTGATGAAGCGATGCGGCTGGGCGAGGACGTAGATTTCATCTGGCGGCTGATTGGCCAGAACCACGTGGTGCGCTACGAACCACGAGCGCTGCTGCACCATCGCAACCGGTCTTCCACAGCGGCGCTGCTGCGTCAACGATTCGGTTATGGCACATCGGCGGCGTCGCTTGCACAACGACATCCGGGAGCTGTCGCACCTGTTGATCTTCCCCTTGAGATCTTTGGGGTTTGGTGCGCTGCATTGTTCGCGGGTCCAGTTGGGCGCCTCGTTTCAGTAGTGGGCACCCTGAACGGATCGCGGCGTCTCTACGGTCTGTTGCAGGACAAGGTCGACGAGCCGCTTCCCAAGGTTGCTCAGCTGACCGCCCGTGGTCATGCCCATGCTGCTACATGGCTCGCCAGCGCTGTCCGCCGCGCCTGGGCACCGGTGTTCATGCTCAGTCGTCGAGGGCGTCGAATCTTGGCGGCTGCACACGTCGTTGCATCGTTGGTCGACTGGGTGACGAAGCGGCCAGCTGTCGACCCAGCGAGTTTCATGGCGCTCGCTGCGGCCGACGACAGCGCGTACTGCGCAGGTGTGTGGCGAGGTGTTCTTCGGCAGCGATCGCTGGCGGCGTTGTTGCCAAACCTGCGACGTGAACGAGCGGGTGACTGAGCGATGCTACGGTCGAATTTCCGCAGTCTCGAGAGCATGGTGAGATGACGTCATCACAGTTACCGATACGTAGCGCGGTACGGGGTTTGCTGCTGGATCGTCATGACCGTGTGCTGATGGTCAAAATGGCGCCGTTGCATGCCGACTGGGTCGGTTGGATTCTGCCCGGGGGTGGGATCGAGGCGAACGAAGATCACCAGACAGCGTTGAAGCGCGAACTCCACGAAGAGACGGGTTTGGTCGACGCCTTTGTTGGGCCGGTCGTTTGTAAGCGTCGGCAGATCAGCCCTGAAATTTTGCCTGGCTATGGCGGTCAGGAAGAATCGATCTACTTGGTTCCGTGTCGCGATTTTGAACTGGCGCCCGCACTATCGATCGAGGAACTGCGTGCCGAAGGCATCATCGACATGCGGTGGTTTACGGTGAATGAGGTCAGAGCCAGCGAGGAACGCATGGTGCCTGAGTATCTCGACGAGTTACTGGACCGTGTGCTCGAATTCGGCGGCTCTGTCGACCCGATGGTGATTGAGCTTTAGTTGGCGTGTCGTTAAGGTCGGCACGATATAGGGCCATGTAGGGGTAGTACCAGTAAGCGCTCCATATCGAAGCTTCTTTGTGTCGAGAGGCACTGATTTTTGGTTGCTCAGGCGCAGACGAACGCCCGGGCGTGGGTGCTCCCGACCGGGTGTTATGAACAACTTCGCCAGGTCCGGCGCAGTACTCATGTCTTTATGGTGCGGGTGCGATACGGGAAGCAGCGCAATAGGTTCGCTCGCCGAGCTAGCGACAGCTATAGGGGACCGGTTGTGGGCATTACGTTGGAGGCCTTCGACGATCCAGGAGGCTCTGAGTCGAGCGGTGTCAGAGAGCCAAGGCGCCCCGGGCCACCGGATTCAAACTTGATCGCCGAGCTGCCCGAACCCAACCGGTCAACACAAGGCCGCGTCCAATAGAGCATCGTTTTTCGTACGCAAAGTTGTTCGACTTATGCCCTGCATTCGAGTCGAACTCTGCCGTCGTCGGTGACGATCTGCATGGCGAAATCGAATCGGTCAACGTCGGCGGCGATCGAGACGTCGTCGGGGTGAGAGTGCGCAGGTGGCAAGTTGCGGCACCTCTCTGCTTCGTAGGTGCTTGCGAGCGCGGTTGCTGTTTCTTCAGCGTGTTTTGGAAGTCCGCGCCGGACCCTCTCGATCAACCTTGCGGCGAGACGGTCATCTTCGCCGGTCACATCGATTGAGTCGACGAAACAACCCGTTATCAAATACGACGGCTCACTATGGCCCTCTCCGCTGAGGTACGTCGCAGTCGCGGAGGCGCACACCAGGCTTGCAGCCCACGCAGTCGGAGCGCCCGCAGCGGCGACCGCGCCGGCCGTTCCTGCCGACGTGCATTGCACAACGATCCGACCTTCGAGGTCAGCTGCTACCACGGTGCCCGGTGAATTTGAGAGGTCGAAACCGTCCGGCCTAAGTCCATGACTCTCACCCATTGCGACAGCGGCCGAGTTCTCTGCCTTGAAAGCAAGCGCGTCGTCGACCGTTTCGACGAGATAGATAGATTGCGCGCCCGCTGCGAAGGCGCACGCGGCAGTGGTAAACGCCCGCAGCACATCAATGACAACAATCGTTCCACTTGCCTCATCGATCTCCCATCGATTCAGAAGAACAGCGTCGCGAGGATCGTTCACAGAAACCATGAAGAGATTCTGGACCAAACTCACACGGACCGCCATCCGATTTCTCCAGCGTCCGGCTTCAGGGCCACTCGATAACTGCGCCCAGAATCCCGCTTGCTCACGCAGCACCAGCGCCGCACGACGGCCCCATTGCGGTGCTCGGTATTCGCGGAAGCGCGACGGACCCGGGCCAGTCCGCTCGATCCGGCAGTAGTCGGCCGCGTCCAGCGTTGATAGCGGTGTCATGCTCTGAGATGTTCGATAACGCGCGCCTGGGTCAGGCGTCAGGTGATGTCGATGGTGTGGCGGACGGCCAGGTCGCCCGCGAACGTCTCTAGCGCAGTGCCGGTGTGTTCGGCGCATGCCCGCACGATGGCGACCGCAGCGAACAGTGCGTACTGCCAGTACTGCTCGATCCAATATGTCACCTCGTCGAGCAGATCGGGCTCGAGACCGCCATGCACTGCGAAAGCGGTGAGAACCGCGTACTGGATGCGCCGGTGCTCCTTGCCTCGGAACTCGACTTCGGGCAGATGCGTCGAGAGCAGGTCCCGGTACACGACGCCGGTCTCGCGCTCGAAGGCAGCGGTTTCGAGCGCGTCGGCTGAAAGTTCCAAGAACATTTCGCCGGGGAAAGTGTTGTGGCGCACGTGGAGGTCGGCCATGTCGGCAGCGAGTCGATTGGCGTCATCACCTCGGGCGAGACCCATGAGGAACCGCCGCAGCGCCTCGATGTGGTCGTCGTCGGTGGGTCTGGTCATGCCGACACCTTACGCAACCGTCGACTGTGCAGTCCTGCTCGGGCCCGGGCTGCAGCGCAATCTCGCGCTGGCCGACCGCTCCGTGAAGATGATGCTCAAACAGGTGGGCATGAAGCGGGCCATTGAGTCCGGGAAGTTCGATGACGACATGCTCGCCTCGTCCGTTGCACTGATGAAGCACACCGGCTCGTTCAAGGTCGAGACGGACAACGACACCTTCATCTCGCTCAGGAGAATCCCCGGGTCGGCGGCGCTCATCGTCACATCTCCGATCGGGCTTCGACCCCTCGCTTGCAGCAATGCGATCGCCCACCGCTCGTCGAGAGCCTCACAGTCCGCGCACTCATAGTGGGAGCGCATATTCCCAGAGACCGGCCCAGAGCGGCCAGTCGGCAACGGCCCTGATGCGGCGCCACGAAATCTCGTCCCCGCAGACCATCAGTTATATATCCACAGCCTTGTGGGTCCCGTCGCCTGACTCGCTCGTTTCGGCGGCCTCGGCCCAGATGCTGTCCTGGATCTCAATGAGCTGCTTGGCGTCAGCCTGGCATCCGGCGCAGATGAAGACATCGCCAGCGTCACTGAACGAGCCGCGCACTCGCAACCGCTGGCAGACGGCACAGATGACAGGAGATCGGGGCACCGCAACATCTTCGCGCCTTGCGCTTGAACCCGGCCACCCACGCAGCGACGCTCTAGATCGAGCGGTCGGTTCCCTCATAGCGCCGGTGATGCGGCGCTGGCTGCATCGTTTTCCGGTTCCATTATCGGGTGAAGAAGCAGGGCGCTGATCTGGTCACGCCAATACGAAACGAACGATGGCGTCGACCGATTGACGCATTGCGGGGCTGAGCGTCGGCGCCGGATTGCTGAGCTCGAGAAGTTCGTTGCCGAGAATCTCGGCGCCGACCATGCGACTGTTCGCTCGTCCCAGGTCGGCCTCGGCGACAAGAGAGGGAATGAGTGCACCGTTGACGTTGTCCGCGAGCACCTCGCTCAAGCCAAGTACGAACGCCGCCGCCAGTAGCAGCGCGATGGGAACGGTGTCGATGAGAATCAGGACTGCCAGCAGCGACAACAAACCGAAGCGAAGGAGCGCCGTGCGCTGGGCCAGGACCTTCCGGTCAGAACGGTCTGTGAGGCCGCCAGCCCACAACCCGAACACCAGCCACGGCGTCATGTTCGCAGCGACCACCGAGGTCATGAAGGACGGGCTGTTCGTCATCTCAAGCGCAAGCAGCGGGAGAGCAACAAATCGGATGCCGTCGGCGAGGTTTGACAGCCCCGTAGCTGCCACAACTCGCTGGTATGGCTTCAGCTCGAAAGGTGCAGTCACAGCGACGAGCTAGCAACCGCTCGATAACGCGCGCCCAGAATCACTCTGTCGTACGCTAAGAAGGTGCGCTACTTCGGCCCTTATGCCGGTGTCGCAGAATCCCTACTTTTACGCGACGATGTCCTCACAGGTTGGCCATTCCATCAGCCAGTAGGGCTGGCGCTGCGGATCGCTCTCGATGAGCTGTTCGTCTTGGAAGCCGACTGACCGCCAGAAGTTGACTCCACGCGGGTTTGAGACGTCAGGATCCACCGTGATTCGACGCCAGTTACGCTGTCGCCGGAGGTACCCGACTAATGCATGGACAACCGCTGACCCCAGCCCGCGACCGCGCACACTGGGACTGAGCACGAGATCGATCCCGCCACCCTCGCCTCCGTCTTCGGCGAGGTGATATTGCGTGAAACCGACAGCGATCCCGTTCTCCTCGACGAGGAAACACTCGACGCTGGGAGCTCGCTGACCGGTGTACTTGTCCAGAATCTCCTCATCGGTCAGGGGTCTCCCGCCCCACCGCTCGTTGAAGCCAGGGTCGTCGAACAGGCTTCGGAGCGTTTCGAGATCCTGCGAATCGGTAGGCCGCAGCATCGCTCCCGCTGCCTCGATGAGCTGGTGTTTCATGGACCCATCTTGCCTCGCAGAGAGCCACGGCGACGAGTTCCAACCCGGTGTGAGGCGCATGCCCGTTACACCGTTCGTCTGACAGTCCCGCCGGTAGCTGAGAGGACGATCAGCCTAGAAGGGCGCTGATGGTAGGTCTTCCGGTCGCATAATCAGCATGCCGACGACTTTGTCGCGGCGGTTGTACGCGATGCGGCCGACGAAGTCGCCGGCTTCAAACGCCAGCGGTGTCTCAACGACCACAGCATTGCGGCCCGACGGCCGCACAAAGGACTCGCCGAGGGATTCGAGTGCGCCAGCGATTGTCTTTGCCTCAGACCAAACTCGCATCACCTTCTTCTCGGTCAGGACGCGCTGAACGAGAAACGTCATCTGGCTTGCGACCGTGTGATAGTCGCCCGCCTCGATCATGCGATAGATCGCCTCGGCTTTGGGAATCAGAGCGTTGCTACTTTTGGTCCGCATATGACTGCTACCTCGTGGATCGTCGGGGTTTCGAAACCGCTGGAACGCGGCTTGTCTGCTGATGCCGAGGACATCGCCGATTTGCTGCCAGGACACTTGGTGGGCTCGAGCGTGCTCAACATAATCGTGCAATGCCTGGTCCACCAGAGTCTTCAGCTCGACAGCAATAGCAACTTGCCGTATTGCGACATCGGTGGCGTCACCACTCCCACTCTCAACTTCCTCGAGAGCAGAGACGAGCACATGGAGATCGTCGTAGTTGGTGTCACCGACAACAGACATGCTCGTCAAGGTAACCTTGACAAGGTCCAGGTGTCAAGAAAATGTTGACACGTGCGTGTCCGATCCAGCTCACTTCCGCTCAGGCCGCCATCGGGCTGCGCTCTGTCAAACCGCTATGAACTCACACGCTGGACCGCCCGGTGCGCTTAAACACACCCGCCGACTTCAGATCGGCTGATTGATCAAGTTGCTTGGTCGCTGATGGGAGCACACTTAGTCCTCGAGAACCTGGAGAAGCTCTCCCAGTGTGTGGTTGAGTTCAAGTGGATGGCGCAGGTCGCTATCCGCCACGATCTCGTAGTGATTGCGTCGACCGACCCTGGAATGGGTGAGGCAGCCTGCTTCTTCAAGTTCATGCACAATTCGCTGTACGGCGCCCTCGGTGATTCCTACTTGTGCAGCGATCTCGCGCTGGCGAATGTCGGGGTTGCGGCGGATCGCAACCAAAACATGGGTGTGGTTTGTAAGGAATTGCCACGCGGCCTGCTCGGTGCCAAGGCTGCTCATGGGAGGATCGAGTTCCATGCCAAAGAACTTACACAATCGCCGGTCTCTTTACACGCCTAAACAGGTATCTACATACAGATTGCCCTATTTGTATTGACAATAACAGTAAGGGGTGTATTATGTTGGCTATTGCACTCATGGGGGACACATCCCCAGTGACGCACGGCCGCCGCAGCATCTAGTGTCGGCGTAGAGGCATCAGTGCCTTCATCAACGTCGGGAGAACGTACTCAGCAGTCATGCGAGAATTTATCGATACCGCCCTTTCATTTCCCACGATCGTCTTTTCGATTTCCACGATCTTCTTCTTGGGTTTCTGGGTTGTCACCACGCTGATTGGTGCCGGGGTGAACTCGCTCGACGACTTTGACTTTGACCTCGACGCAGACGTCGATGTCGACGTTGAGATCGATGCAGGCGTTGACACCGACGTCGACAGTGATCTCGACCTCGACAGCGATAGCAGTGGCGGACTTCTCCAGTCAGCACTCGCCTTTCTTGGCATTACCGGCATGCCGATTCTCATCTCCATGAATCTGTTATCGCTGTTCTCATGGCTTGCCTCCATGATCATCATGACGATCGTTGGCGGCGGCATTGCATGGCTGCTCGGCATACCCGTGATGGTGGGCAGCTTCTTGGTCGGTGGTTTTCTTACCGGCCGCATCGCCCGCCGCTTCGCGCACGTGTTTGTTCCCACCCTGGCCCTGCGCCGCAAACAGCTTGTCGGCAATGCCTGCATCATCTCTACCCAACGCGTCACCGCGGACTTCGGTCAGGCCGAAGTTCGAGACGACGAGGGTGGCTCACTCATTGTGCAAGTCCGCTGCCTCAAAGCGAACGACCTGCAAGCTGGCGACCGCGCCCTAATCTTCGACCTCGACGCCGACGCTGGCGTCTTCCAAGTTTCTGCCGACAAGAGCCTGGCGCCATAACGCCCTGCCCCTTCTCGAATAGTTCGTCGATCAAGCCGTCGTAGCGCGGCGAGAGCTGCAAACGCAGCGATTGCTACACCGCACATCCCCAGCAGAGAAAGCAAAATCGTGCAGACCATATTCATAGCCCTTGCAGTCGTCATCTTGGCCCTGGCTGGCATCGCCGTACTCGGCGCAATGCTGTACAGCGCGATGTACCGAAAGGTGCCACAAGGTAAAGCCTTGGTCGTAAGCACCACGAACAAGGTGCTCGTGACCTTCACCGGTCGTCTCGTGCTGCCGGTCATCCATAAGGCCGAGATCATGGATACGTCGGTGAAGACAATTGAGATTGACCGTCGAGCAACCGAAGGCCTTATCTGTCGCGACAACATTCGCGCAGACATCAAGGTGCTGTTCTTTGTCCGTGTCAACAAGGCCGAAGAAGACGTAATCAAGGTCGCGCAGTCCATCGGTGTCGATCGAGCAAGCAGCCAGGACACGCTCGAAGAGCTATTCGTAGCCAAGTTCTCTGAGGCGCTCAAGACCGTTGGTAAGCGTCTGGACTTCATCGACCTCTACACCGAGCGTCGCCGGTTCCGCGACGAAATCGTCGAAGTGATCGGCACAGACCTCAACGGCTATGTCCTCGAAGACGCCGCCATCGACTACCTCGAGCAGACACCACTGTCGAGTCTTGACCCCGACAACATCTTGGACGCCCAGGGCATCCGCAAGATCACCGAGCTGACCGCCCTCGAACACGTTGCAACCAACATTGCGTCTCGCGAAGAAGAGAAGCAGATCACGGCCAAAGACGTCGAGACCCGCGAAGCGGTGCTTGAGCTGATGCGTCAACAAGCCGATGCCGAAGCCCGCCAGGCACGCGAGATCGCAACCGTGCTAGCTCGCGAGCAGGCAGAGACCGCCAAGGTCGAGGCAGAAGAGCGCTTGCGTTCAGAGCGAGCACGACTTGCCACCGACCAAGAAGTCGGTGTCACCGAAGAGAACCTGATGCGAGAGGTCGAGGTTGCCGCCAAGAATCGCGAACGCATTATCGCCGTAGAAAAAGAGCGCGTCGCGAAAGCCCAAGAGCTCGAAGCTGTGGCGCGCCTGGTCGAGACCACTTCAGCCGAGAAAGAGCTCGAGCGCGAGCGCGCCGAGATCGCAAACATCCAACGCGAACGTGTCGCAGTCGAGAAGACGGTCGCCGAGCAAGAAGAGGCGATTGAGACACTACGCATTGTCGAAGACGCGAATCGCCAAGGTGAATCAGCGGTGATTCTGGCTGAAGCCGAAGCCCAAAGTGAGTTTGTCAAAGACATCAAGAAGGCCGAAGCGCAAGAGGCAGCCGCGGGCAGCCTGGCAAGCGAGCGCATCACCATGGCAAAGGCTGATCTCGAAGCCGCTGATCTGGAAGCTCGCTCGATGAGCCGACTGGCCGAAGGTCAGCAAGCTCAAGAAGCTGCGACTGGCCTGGCCAGGGTCCAAGTGAAAGAAGCCAACGCGGTCGCCTTGGAAAAAGAAGGCCTGGCCGAGGTTCGAGTCAAGGAAGCAGACGCGGTCGCCATTGAGAAAACCGGTGCGGCCGAAGCTGCTGCAGCCGAGTCGTTGCTCAAGGGCGAGGCTGCAGGTCTCATCGAGAAGGCCGAAGCAATGAAGGCACTTGAGGGTGTCGGACAAGAATTCGAAGAGTTCAGCCGCAAGCTCGAAGTCGAGAAAGAGGTCGAGTTGGCCAAGGTCGGTGCCACCGTTGGTATTGCCAATGCCCAAGCAGCGGCCCTGCAAGCTGGCCTTGAATCCGCTGACATCGACATCGTTGGCGGCTCCGACATCTTCGTTGACCGACTCGTTGGTGCCATCACCGGTGGCAAACAAGTCGAAGCCTTTGTAGAGAACTCGGGCGAGAGCCGCGAGAAAGTCGTGGGCGAGCTTGAGACGCTGCTCAAGAGCATTGGCGCAGATGACCTACGCGACATGTCAGCCGCCGCTGCGCTCAAGGCCCTGACGTCAAAGCT
>Ga0114956_1003792_pt1 | contig 11638 bp, 11 predicted proteins | sample MaitaG_FD_87304 | JGI IMG/M metagenome (GOLD analysis project Ga0114956, IMG submission 87304) | Marine algal microbial communities from Maine, USA - Maine_Asex2 metaG | ecosystem: Host-associated > Algae > Red algae > Unclassified | place: Maine, USA | collected 2015-01-05 | reverse complement strand
TGCTGGGTTGTTCGCAAATTGTCCTGCGTACCGTCTTTAATTCGCCTATCGCTGGCTATATCGACCTGGTTGAACTTTCCATGGCGGGCATGGCGTTTTTAGGTGCGGCTTATTGCCAGCGTCTTGGCTCACACATTCGCATGGAGATTTTAATTACCTACTTAAAAGGACGCTGGATCTGGGCCTTTGAGATCATTGGCACCTTATTGGCTATGGGTATTATTGGCGTGCTGATTTGGTATGGCTGGGATCATTTTTTACGCTCCTTTCAGTTGGGCGATACCACTATCGACGCAGAGTATCCGGTTTGGCCATCCAAGCTATTGGTACCGATTGCATTTTTACTGTGGTTCCTGCGATTGGGCATTCAGTTACTGGGATCTATCCGTCTGTTTAAAAACCCTGAGTTGGAGCCTATCGGGATTGCTAGCATCCAGGATGCCGCCACAACGGCAAAGGAAGAAATCCAAGAGACCTTTGGTGAAACCATCGATGTGGTAAGTAGCGAAGTGAGTGCGGATGGAAGTAGCAAGGACAAGGGAGCTACATCATGATTCTTGGTATTGGATTTGATGACCCGTTTCTAGTTGGCTTATTAGGTTTAGGCTTGCTGTTAGTGCTTGTACTGATTGGCGTGCGCGTTGTGTTCGCGGCGGCAATTGTAGGCTTATTAGGCCTTGTAGAATTATTAGGTTGGGGGCCGGCAGCGGGTATCGTTGGCACAATTCCTCACTCTAAATCTTCGGTGTATGCCTTAAGCGTGCTGCCGATGTTTATTTTTATTGGATTTCTGGCGTTTCATGCTGGGATGACGCAACAACTGTTTGACGCGGCCCGTAAGTGGTTGGGCTGGTTGCCGGGTGGTTTGGCGGTTGCCACGGTATTTGCAACGGCTGGGTTTGCCGCCGTTTCTGGTGCATCGACTGCAACCGCAGCCGTATTTTCGCGCGTTGCGATTCCTGAAATGCTCAAATATGGGTACGACAAAAAACTAGCTGCCGGAGTGGTCGCAGCAGGGGGCACGCTAGCCTCCTTGATCCCACCGTCGGCTATTCTCGTTATCTACGCGATTATTGTTGAAGAGTCAGTAGGGCAGTTGTTGTTAGCAGGCTTCTTACCCGGACTCGTGTCAGCGTTAATCTACGGGGGGATCATCATTGTCTGGGCAAAGTTCAAACCGCAAGATGCGCCTGCCGTAACGGGCTACACTTGGACGGATCGATTCAAGTCGCTGCCAGGGATATCACCGATCTTTATCGTTGTGTTTATCATTATGTCGGCCATCTACAACGGCTGGGCGACACCGACTGAAGCAGGTGCTTTGGGTGCAATGGTTGTGTTCCTCATAGCGTTGGGGCGCGGCACTAAACTCAAGACCATCAAGGGTGCATTGATGGAGTCGGCCAAGCTGACGGTGATGATCTTTTCATTGATTTGGGGTGTGTTGATCTTCGTGCGTTTCTTAGGTTTTTCTGGTCTACCGGAAGCATTTACTCAATGGATTCTGAGTATCGACGCTTCACCGATGGTGATCATTATCTGCATCCTGCTAGCCTATGCCTTGCTGGGAATGTTTATGGATGCGATAGGCATGTTGTTATTGACTCTGCCCGTCGTGTACCCGGCTGTCATAGCACTCGGTTTTGACTCGATTTGGTTCGGTATTATTGTGGTTAAAATGGCAGAGGTTTGCCTGATAACCCCACCCATAGGGCTTAACTGTTTCGTGGTGAATGGGGTCAGGCCAGATATCTCGTTGACACAAGTATTCCGAGGCATCGCACTATTTTTCATTGCGGATGTAATCACTATCGGCGTGCTGTTGGCATTCCCTGAGATCATCACTTGGTTGCCCAGCATGATGAATTCTTGATGGTGATAGAACAGTTAATCAATTTAGCGGAGTAATATGTGAAGCTTAAAACCAGTTTGCCATTAGCCAAGGCGGAACAAATCATTGATGAAGCGCTTCGACTGGGTCGAAAGGAAAACATGCTGCCACTCGGGGTAATGGTTTTGGATGTCGGTGGAAAAATTATCGCGTTTAAAAGTGAAGACGGTGCAGGCATTATGCGTTTTGATGTGGCCTATGGAAAAGCTTGGGGCGCGCTAGGTATGGGGATGTCGAGCCGTTTGATTCGTGACCGCTTAGCGACTCGGCCGGTGTTCCAAAACTCGCTAGCCGCAGCGGCAAAAGGCCGATTGATTCCTGTACCGGGTGGCGTATTGATAGAAGATGATGAGGGTTACACCATTGGCGCGGTAGGCGTAACGGGGGATACCTCTGAGCGGGATGAGTATTGCGCGATAAATGCAATCCAAAAAGCCGGACTAAAGTGCGAACCTGCTGAGGCTGATCCTAACTGGCAAGGCTCTAATTTATCGGGGACAACTGATCACGATTGATTGAAGCTAATGGGTAGATCGAAGTATCGTTTGTTGGTTTGCAAAGTTGGTTTATCTGCGTCTTCAGGGTTGAGTCGTTTGATTGTTGGTTTGCCCAGAAATTCATTGGGTAGCACCATCACCCGGACAAACTCTGTAATACCTTCAGCACCCGCAGTAGCTTTAACCGGTGAGTAGGCATCTTCAAACCAGGCGTCGCCTCGGTTCATCAGTTGAGCATGGGCATCTGCGGCAACGGCTAATTGACCACAGAGCAAATATCGTATGCCTGCGCCTGAGTGAGTATGGCGATAAGCGACGGCATTTGCTGGGAATGTGACGCGATCTAGCCGTAAAATTGCGTTATCTTCTTTGACTGTGAAAGTATTAGCCAGCAGATTGCTCTCATTAGTCGAGGGTGTTGTCTTTGATGTGAGTGTGGCGTTAGGTGTTACCTCAAAGCGAATGACTCTTGGGGCATTATCTGTTGAGAACGTAATGCGGCTTTGGTTGTTAGCGTAAGCCCCGTTATCAGCTTGAATCGTTTGATCATGAATGCTTAGCGTGCCTGATTGCAGCCAAATCACTTGGTGACTGTGAGGTGCGAAGCTGGGCTGTCTTTGCACCCACGTTTCACTAAATATAGAGATTCGAAGCTCGGTCATGGCGTTACTCGCTGCGTTTATTTCGAATGATTTTAGACTGTAGGCACTAAGATTTTAGCAGATGGGGAGCCCCTTGAGTCACATCAACCTGAATGATCATAAGAAAATCTTTACTTCGCTGACAGTGCTTGCCTTAGCCTGCTTATCGTTCTCAGGCTTACTCATCATTTATGCAGAATCAAGCAGCTCAATTCTCATTAGCCGCTGCGCATTTATCCTGCTTATCCTCAGTCTTGCTCCAGGCTTTAAGTTACGTGAATGGGTTTTAACCTTATTTGCAGCGCTGTTGATTGTTGGTTTATGGGGTAAGCCAAACGGTCGTGAGGATTTGTTATTCGCTTTGGATCGAGCGGCTTTTTTTGCAGCCTTTATCTACCTTGTCACCTTATTAAAAGAAGCTGCGCAAGGCTCACCCTCAGTACTAAAACTTGGCGTTTATCTAACCCGTCAACCGCCTCAGCAACGGTATTATTCACTGGCATTTGGTGGTCATCTGCTAGGAATCCTACTGAATTTTGGTGCGGTAAGTTTATTGACTCCGCTAATTCAGCGAGGTGCCAGAGGTGAAGATGGAGCTAATCATAGCCCTAGTCGAATTCTGCGTTTGGAGCAGCAGCAAATATCAGCAATGATCCGTGGCTTTTCATGGATGATTATGTGGTCACCAACGGCACTCACTCAGGCGGTGTTATTTACTTCGTTTCCAGGCGCGGACTTATCCGTGGTCATTCCCTTAGGCATTGCGGCTTCAGTCGTGATGATTCTAGTCGGACGTGCAGAGGAACGGTACGAGTGGAGAAATACTGAGGAAGAGTCAGAGATGACTCAGATGGCATTTCCCAAGCGATCCGCCATTCGGTTTATGCTGGTCAGCGGTGCGTTGATTGTCAGTACGTTTTTTGTGGTCGTTGTAGCAGATGTATCCGCGGCATTGGCGTTAATGCTAACCGCTCCTGTGATCATGGTCATCTGGGTATTTGAGCAGGGTTATCAAGGTGATTTCTCAAAGGCTTTAAGCCTGAGCTATTCAAACTTGAGTGAGATCATCGTTGGTTCATCAGGTACCTCTGGTCGAAGTGCGTTTACACTGGGAATTGCCGGTTTCATTGGTGTTGCAGCGGCGAAACTAGCGCCAGTTGAGCTGCTTGCTGAGTACATGCAAACACTCGATTTGCCGGTTTGGCTATTTTTAATTTCCTTACCCATTATCATTACACTATGTGGGCAGATAGCACTGAGCCCTATATTGATCGTTGTGTTTTTGAGTTCTATCTTTAATCAATTGCCAGAGTTGCCTGCTGATCCAACATTGATCGTATTTGCGCTAGGTGCAGGTTGGGCGTTGAGTATGAGTGCATCGCCAAATGCTTCAGCGACATTGCTAATTTCAGGGGTTACAGGCATTGCCCCGACAACACTTACTTGGCGTTGGAATGGACGATATTCAATTCTCTGTTTTAGTGTGTTTTGCTTGGCTTTCTATTGTTTAGCGCTATGGTACTAGAACTCGCGCTAGAAGCCGATAGGGAGATAAAATACTAATTCAAAACAGTCATCCTCTGCTAAGAATTGGTTTTTCCGATACTTCGCAAACGCGGGAGTGGTTCTCGCCACATAGCCTGATTGCGGCAACCATTCTTCCCATATCTTGCTAATTCTAGGTAGTAGTTCACCAAACCTACCTTCAACGATGAAAGCCGCATGCAAGCCACCGGGTATGGTTACACTGTTAATTTTACCTCTGCGAATGACGGGACTATCAACGCCCACACATGCGACGTAATGACATTGCTGCAATGGGACTAAAGCCGGGTTTGAATGATGTAAGCCAATTTGGATATCCATTGATCGTCCCGAACTTTCTGCCCAGGCCTTGAGCATTTGCCAAGTGTAACGAATAGAGCGGCCATAACCTTTATGGCGAATGTAGGCGACCTCGCAAGGTGGCAAATTAACGATTTCTGGAGTTGGTAGGCTTAGTTTTTCTAAGCGGGCATAGGCCAAGCGAATTTCAGGGTTTGAAAGGTAGTGCCTTTGTTTTTGGTAGCGCAAGCCAGAGCGCCACTTTGCGGGTGGCACGCCGTAAATCTCCTTAAAGGCACGGCTAAATGATGAAAGCGATTGGAGTCCGCAGTTTTGGGCGACCTCTAGCACGCTCAAGTGAGGAGAGAATATTAACTGATTAGCTGCTGCCTCCAATCGAACTTGACGAATGTACTGATGGACTGGTTTACCAACTACCTGCTTAAATAGTCTGTGAAAGTAGTGCTCTGAATAAGCAGCCATTTCTGCCAAGGTTTTGGCTTCTAGATTAGCTGTGATGTCACCATGAATAATGCTCAGTATTTCGTTGATTCGATAGACGTGGTCGGTTTTTTGCATTTTTAAAGCTTAACAATTCATAACATAAATAGACAAATATCATGGCATGAATGGACAAGTGAAACGCAGTTGCTCGGCATAACATTAATGCTCACATACATACTGAGTACGCGTTATGACCCCAGCAAAGCACCTGGCTTCTATTAAGCCTTCATATATTCGGGAGATGCTCAATGTTATTGAGAACAGTGACATTATCTCTTTAGCTGGCGGTTTACCCTCACCGGAGACTTTTCCATTATCGATCATTGAAGAAATTGCTCCGCTAATGGCAGCTGACAGGAGTCTTTTCCAATATGCAGCAACCGCAGGATATCGTCCTTTAATTGATTTAATCAAAGCCAAATATCACGTCCCCGAAACACATGAAGTGCTCATAACAACGGGGTCACAGCAAGGCATTGATCTTTGCGCCCGAGTTTTTTTAGACAAGGGCGACAAGGTCGTTGTCGAAAGTCCAAGCTATCTCGGTGCACTACAGATTTTTGCGTTTGCACAAGCGACTATTTTGCCAGTTGCTCAAATGCCTGATGGGCCTGATTTGGCACAGCTTGAACGCCATTTTCAAGCAGGGGACGTAAAGTTTTTCTATACAGTCCCCGATTTTCATAACCCCACAGGGTGCTGTTGGTCATTAGAAAAACGTCAGGCAGTTGGTGAATTATGTATACGCTACGATGTGTTATTAATTGAAGATGCGCCTTATCGGTCGATTAGATTTAGCGGACAGGATTTGCCAACCGTTTCTGAGTTTTGCCCTGACAATTCGGTGTGCTTACAGTCTTTCTCTAAAATGATATCACCGGGCTTACGGGTAGCGGCACTCATTGCACCTAAGCGTTGGATGCCTAACTTTAATAAGTTGAAGCAAGCAACAGACTTACACACCAGCCTGCCATCACAATACTTAGCTTTTCAAATATTGAGCCATCCTAAATTTGAGCAGCATCTTAAAACTACCATTGCACTCTATGCAGAGCATTACCAAGTCTTAGCCGATGAACTAGATTCTCTAGGGAGCGGGTATACGTTTAATGAGGTAGAGGGGGGAATGTTCATTTGGCTAAATATCCCCGATTGTGACAGCTTGGCACTTGCTAAAAAAGCGTTTGAAAATGGTGTCGCAGTGGTTCCGGGATCCGAGTTTTATAGTCATGCCGAGGATCAACGATCTGCATTACGCTTGAACTTTAGTCATAGCTCACCAGAAGTATTAAGAGAAGGGGTTGCGCGGCTTCGAGCAATTTTATAATGTAGCTGGATCGCCTCAGCAGACCCAGCTAGGAGACTTTGACTAACCTCATCAAACGTGAGGTATACTGACAGTATGATTGATGAAAGGAGCAAGCAGAGTGGAAAATAAAACAGCACGAACTATTATGCGCCGACCAGAAGTAGCATTGCATCGGTTGATGACAATAGACAGAGTCAGTGAACACTTAATGAAGCATCGATTACCCGGTGCTCCAGTAGTGAATAAAGCGGGTGAGTTGATCGGTTACGTTTCTGAATTCGATTGTTTGGAGCAGATAATGCAGAGCAGCTACTACCATGACAATTCCTCTCTGGCGGAAGATGTAATGAGCACCAAACTAATCATGAGCCGCCCAGACATTGCTCTGATTGATCTGGCTTCTACAATGAATGCGAGTAAGGTCAATGTTATGCCAATTGTTGAAGCTGGCAAATTAGTGGGTGTCATATCGCGCGGGGACGTTATGCAGGCTCTGATAAAGGGCTAAAACGATTCGCCTTTTCTAATCCCTGGCAAAGGCTAATCACGCAGCTGACAGCCCTCGGTCTCAGAAGGTGACCAGCGCCTGTGTTGCAAAGAAAAATGGCTAAGATTATTTAATGGCGATAAGTAATTAATATTCCGAATTGCAGTCTTTCTATGAGCAATCTGAGTTTGCGGTTTAGGTTGTTGGCTGGTTTATTTACGCCTAGCATATTCCAATGGCACCGCTGTGCTATCCACCACTTTTCTCAAAATAAACGAAGAGTGCACGCCACTCACCCCTTCAATACGAGTAATTTTCCCCAATAAAATCTCATAATAATTTTCCAGATCCGGCACAGCCACTTTTAACTGATAATCCGCTGAAGTGCCCGTCACCATATAACACTCCATCACCTCAGAGATATTAGCGACTGTTTTCTCAAAAGCTTCAAATCGCTCAGGTATATGCTTATCCATGCTGATATTGAGCAGCACAATCATGTTCAAATTAACTTTGCGCTCGTCAATGCGTATAACTCGTGCTGCTATCACACCTGACTCTTCAAGCTGTTTCACACGGCGAGAGCACGGGGCAGCAGTCAGCCCAACGCGCTCGGCCAGCTCCTGATTGGACAAGGCGCCATCGTGCTGCAATTCCTGCAATATTTTTATGTCGTAGCGGTCTAAAGTGGTGTTGGATTGCATGGTTTAAAATTTCACGGCAATTATTTATTGGTTTAATCTTATATTTTAAAAATAGATTGCGCAAAATTAATTGAAGCGCGCAATTTTAGATGAGTCATTGCGCTTAGATTCCCCTATAGTTGTGTTTCGTTATATCATCGCTCACTTGCGAAAACATTAGCACTAAAAAGGAAATAATCCCGTGTTTGATCATCAGAAATATGTCCCGTTTACGCCGTTGAAATTAACGGATCGCCGCTGGCCTGACCAGCAAATCACCAAAGCGCCAGACTGGTGCAGTGTGGATCTGCGTGACGGTAACCAGGCGCTGATCAACCCAATGGATATTCCGAAAAAGACCCGCATGTTTCTGCACCTGCTGAAAATGGGTTTTAAAGAAATTGAGATTGGTTTTCCGTCAGCGTCGCAGCCTGATTTTGACTTTGTGCGCAAGTTGATCGAAGAAGATTTGATTCCAGATGATGTAACGGTGCAGGTGTTGACACAGGCGCGTGAGGCATTAATTGCGCGGACATACGAGTCGTTGATTGGTGTGAAAAAAGCCATCGTGCATGTCTATAATTCCACTTCTACCGTGCAGCGTGAGCAGGTGTTTGGGCTTGATAAAGAAGGTATCAAAGCCATTGCAGTAGAAGGTGCGCGTCACGTTCGCGACTATTCTTATAAATACCCAGACACCGAGTGGGCGTTCCAGTACTCGCCAGAGAGTTTTACGGGGACTGAAGTGGATTATGCTGCTGAGGTGTGTGATGCCGTAGTTGCTGAGTGGGAGCCTGAAAAGGGGCGCGAGGTGATTATCAACTTGCCAGCAACGGTTGAGGTAGCCACGCCGAACGTCTTTGCTGACCAAATTGAGTACTTCTGCCGTGTGATGAAACGTCGCGATCAAGTGCGAATTAGTCTGCATACTCACAATGATCGGGGTTGTGCGGTGGCGGCGGCTGAGCTGGCTGTGATGGCAGGAGCCGATCGTGTGGAAGGTACTTTGTTGGGTAACGGCGAGCGTACCGGAAACATGGACATCATCACGATGGCGATGAATCTGTATTCGCAAGGCATTGACCCTAAGATTGATATGTCGAATATTCAGGAGACGATTGACGTTGTTGAATATGCCACAGAGTTGAAGGTACACTCGCGTCATCCTTGGGCTGGTGAGCTGGTTTACACTGCTTTCTCAGGAAGCCATCAGGACGCGATTCGTAAGTCGATGAAGTATCACGAGGCACATGAGCTGAAGCATTGGAATGTCGCCTACTTGCCGATTGATCCCTTGGATTTGGGACGCGAGTATGAAGCGGTTATTCGTATTAATAGTCAGAGCGGTAAGGGTGGCGTGGCGCTGGTACTTGAGCGTGACTACGGCATCGAGTTGCCGAAATGGATGCATGCTGAGTTGAGCAAAGTGGTACAACTGGCTGTTGAGAAAAGTGGTGAAGAGATTTCACCTGAGAAAATCAAAGCACTTTACGAGTCTAACTTCGTTGAGAACAGCAAGGAGTGGACGCTCAATCGCTATAACCTAAACACCGAAGGTGGTCAGGTTGCCGCGCAGTTTGTGATCGGTGAGTCGGGTCAGGAAATAACGGGTAATGGAGCCGGTGTGGTTGAGGCGCTTTGTGATGCATTGACGCGAAAGCACGGACAAGCCATCAGAGTGACACAGTTTGACGAGCATTCCGTGTCACGCGGCACGCGCGCCCAAGCACTTGCTTGCACCGCTCTGTTGATTAACGGGAAAACTTATTCTGCGGTTGCGTTGAACGATGATATCTCAACTGCTGCACTTCAGTCAGTTTTAACCGCTTATGAAAAGAGTTTAATGTGACCCGCTCTTATCCAATCGTTGCTACCATTTATCTGTCTTAACTAAGTCTTTAACACCATCTGTCGTTATCTATGAGAGTTAGTCAGTAATCTAATTAACTCTCTGTCACGGAAGATAGAAACGATAATGGAAAAGCCAGCGGGTAGCGGCAAGTCTAAGCTGTACTGCAATCGATGTGGCAGCTTTGATTTAATGAAGCTGAAACGAACGTTTATCAGCAAACACATCTTTGATGAGCCCAGAAAGTTGCATTGCCAGAGCTGTGATGCCAAGCTTTCATTTCAGCGGATCGCATCAAATCGTCCTTTGATACCTCCGAGCTTTTATTCCGGCTCGGATGATACGGTGTTGTCGAGCGATAATCTGGGCCGTCCGATTTATGTGACGATGGATGAGTATGTGCGCTCTGCCCACCAAGTAAAACAGCCATCAAAGAGACATTGGTTTCCATTTTGGACGGGTGTGTTCAGTGGCTTGGCATTGTTTGGCATTATCACTGGTCTATTTATGTTATCGCCGCATTCACAAGCTCGGAAAATCACTAAGACGAAAGCAGTTTATGTGCAGCCAATTACACGTTTAGGCGATGTTGAAATACTGCGTCTGGATAACACCAAGCGTAAAAACGCTAATATCGAGCTGATATTGTTGGATGAACCGAAGAAAGCACCAGCTGAAATAGTTTGGGAAGATGTAGCTGCTCGGGTTGAACGACATACCAAGCGAAGAGCTCCGGTTGCTGCCCAGTCCTTCAATACAATTCAGAGAGATTTAGATCGACTCTTAGAGAACTAATTGCAGCTTTCACCTCTGGGTTCATCCGGTGTTTTTGTAGCCTTGGTAATAATGCCTGAATGAAAAATATCCCAGCTGCATCTATTATCCTCCTTGCATCCATGCTGTACCTAGCTCCGGCAACAGCTATTGCCGGTGACTTTGCTGAGCCCGATTTGCTACTAGCGAAAGTCTATAAACAAGGCAAAGATATTGATCAGTATTGGGTTAGCGAAAAATATGATGGCGTTCGGGCTTACTGGGATGGCAGCCGATTTATCTCACGACAAGGTAATGAATACACTGCACCGTCTTGGTTCACTGAAGGGTTTCCTAAACGTGCGCTAGATGGCGAATTGTGGATTGGCCGAAACAATTTTGAACAGTTGATGAGTACGGTCAGGAAGGATGATCCCATCGATGAAGAGTGGCGAGATGTGCGCTTTGTGGTGTTTGAATTACCAAATGCTCCGGGTACTTTTTCTGAGCGCCTAATAGCGATGAATGCTTTGATCGGGGCTATTGAAAATAAGCACATTCAACAGGCTGAGCACTATCGTATTGCGTCTCATGCAGCACTGATGGCGCAGTTAGATAAAGTGCTTGCAGACGGTGCAGAAGGCTTGATGCTTCACCATCAAAACGCGCTCTACAAGACGGGGCGCAGCAATAATCTATTGAAGGTAAAGCGATATTCAGATGCTGAGGCGAGAGTGATAAAGCAGCTGCCGGGTAAAGGTAAATACTTGGGAATGATGGGAGCATTGCTTATGGAAATGCCTGATGGCACGCGCTTTCGGATTGGGTCTGGATTCAGTGATAAAGAGCGGCGTTTGCCACCTCCGGTTGGATCAGAAGTGACTTATAAGCATTACGGAAAAACGAGAAAGGGTAAGCCCCGGTTTGCTAGTTTTCTGCGGGTACGTGATTCAGATAACTAAGTCAAAGCGGCAACATAGGAAATTTCAAAGATAAAGGAGTATTGATGAGATCTGTATATTTTATAACGCATCCCGAAGTAATGGTTGATGCAAACGTACCGGTACCAGATTGGTCGCTTTCTGAGCAAGGTCTGGAGCGTATGCGCCTACTACTCAATCAGTCTTGGGTAAGCGATATCACATCTATCTATTGCAGCACTGAGAAAAAAGCCGTTGATGGCGCGAATGTTCTGGCAGG
>Ga0114956_1003788_pt1 | contig 11649 bp, 8 predicted proteins | sample MaitaG_FD_87304 | JGI IMG/M metagenome (GOLD analysis project Ga0114956, IMG submission 87304) | Marine algal microbial communities from Maine, USA - Maine_Asex2 metaG | ecosystem: Host-associated > Algae > Red algae > Unclassified | place: Maine, USA | collected 2015-01-05 | reverse complement strand
ATTCACGAGGAGAGGGGGAGCTAATTTTTTATGTTTGGGTCTAAAGTAAGTGCCATTGGGCTATCGCCCAAACGGCTCACATTAAAAAACGAAAGCCGACTTAATCAACAACCCCCTAACGCCAAAACGGCTCGTACTTACTTGCGTTTTTCAAACGAAAATCTCTTCACGGCGTTGCGTCCACCCCTCAGGCGACGGCTGATGTCGTTTTTATTTGAAGGGCGGTAATTTATCGCTTGAATTGAATTCCAAACACCACGTTTTGAGCCGTGTATTCGAAATTGCCAGCTGGGTTGACGAAATTTGGGTTTTCAAGATCTGTCTCTGAGTTGCCGAAGTACCGGTACTCGGCAAACAGGCTAACATTGCAAGATTTTTGAAATCGCAATCCTGCGATTCCTTGGTAGGCGAACGCCCAATCATCTAACTCTAAATTGTTGCCATTGACGACGAATTCTCCGTCTTGACGCGATGCACCCGCACCGATACCTACGTAAGGTGTCACACGACTGATGGGTTGAAATTCACGAATCACATTGAGCATCGTCGAAAAATTATTAACGCGGCCGTCAAAAGGTGTCGTCACGCCATTGTTGGTCCATTCGTTTCCGGAGTTGTTCCGCCAAGTATTTTCTCGTTCGATACGAGTATTAGAATTCACGTAGATACCTTTGGCGGTGCCAAGAACGAAACCATCGTTGAATGTTCCGACTGCGGCGTCATTGTAGTCGTCCAGTTCATTCCAGCCACCGAAGAGAGTGCGATAACTTTCAAAGCAGCTTGAATCTCCAAACGGCCGTAGAGCGCGTGCGATCGTCAGCAAACCCGCGCTTTGCCCACCGCAGTTACAACCGCTCTGCTGACATCCGCAAGTCGCCGCCTGTTCAAAATAGGAGCCAGGCTGACCCACGTCCACATATTGCGAGCTGAAATCTGAGGCCGCGTAAGGCGATTCTTGGCCACAGGTTTGCGATTGTGCCAAGCTTGCCATCGCGGCAACAGAGAAAAGTACGAACGTTGCTAAACTTATTTTTTTTGTCCAGAGAATCATCGGGGCACCTTTTTTGTCCTTTAGCGGTCTCAACCCCGTTTCGATCTGCATCGCGAAACGAAGGTGAAATGGTTTAACTTCGGCAGAGACAATTCCTGTCGCTTATCCATATTGGAATGAAGCCGCAAAGGCGTTTAACGCCCTTCATTTCTGCCTACATGCGAATCTCACACAACCCGCAATAATAGGGGTATCGCCATCGTGTAAATCTTTTATGAAGGCGGCTCCGATTGGCCATCTTATTCAAATATTCATGATGATCGATACAACAGGAGATCGGATTGGCTTTCACGGATCAACTCGTCGTGAATTCAAAGGAGTGCCGCTATCTCTGAAACCGCAGGCCCGCACGCGGTGGACTTTATTGTGCAGCGCTATTTGATCGGTCGGCAAAGTCGATACGTACGTTCACGACGTCTTCGCTTCGACCGAGAAAGGCATCAAGTACATCAGGGTCAAACTGTTTGCCGCGTCCCTGTGACAGCATGTCAAAGCACTTTGATATCGGGAACGCCTGTTTGTAGGGACGTTCGCAACTAAGCGCATCGAAAACGTCCGCGACCGCTGTGATACGTCCCTCTAAAGGGATACTGTCACCCGAGAGACCGAGCGGGTAGCCATTTCCATCAAAATGTTCGTGATGCGTCAGCGCAATTCTTGAAGCCATTTGGATCAGCGTAGAATGCCCGTTTTCCAGCAGTTTGCTGGCCATGCTTTCCGAAGACGCATGGTATTTAGCTTGGGACTTACCCATTCTTGCGAGCATTTCTTTGCCGATCACACAGTGACCTTGAACAATGTCCGTTTCCTCCGCCGTCAGTGGACCGCGTTTTTTGAGAATACTCTTAGCGATGCCAATCTTGCCAACATCGTGCAGCTGCGCAGCCAGTTCAATCAACTGCACCTGAGCATCGTTGAGGCCAAGCGCTTCGGCGATCAGTCCCGCGTAGAGTCCGACGCGAACCACATGCCCTCCTGAAATGTCGTCATGAAATTCAGCCGCACGGCCTAGGCAGTGGACCACCTCTAAACGCGACAGTGCAACCTCTCTTGTGCGTTGTTCCACCGTTTCTTCCAACATCTCGTTGTTGCGACTTAATTTGTCTTGATACGCTTTGATTGACAAAGCGTTACGAACACGCGGAATCAGTTCCATTCGATCGACAGGCTTTGCCAAGAAATCCAGTGCTCCCAACTCCAACGCCTCCAGCTTTGTTTTTCTATCCGATGAGGCGGTCAAGATGAGAACTGGAATCTGCCGCAGGCCCGGTGTCGCTTTGACGGCTTCAAGGATTTCGAGACCGCTGACGTGGGGCATCATGATGTCCAACAAGAGAATATCGGGGCATCCTCCACGAATTTCTCTAATCGCGTCGACCGAATTGGTCACGCCTGTGAAATGTGAAAAACCATTCTCGCTTAAGACTTTTCGTACCAGTTTGATGTTGATCGCTTCGTCATCAATGACCATTACATGCGCGTCCTCGATTTCTACCTGATCTGAATCGAGCGCGGTTTTGCCAAGTTGCGGAGAGGCCACACAGGCGTCGACAGACAGCAGGGGATCGTGTCCGAGAAGTTCGGTCGTAAGAATATTAGGAAGAGACATTTTTTTGCTTGGCTAAGGAAATGCACATCAACGGACGTTTCGCTGTGGAGGTTTTAGAAGTTTAGGTTGAGGCGAAGCCCGCGTCCGCCGGATTTCATGTTTGAGTCACTGGCAGAATTTTCGCCGCCCGGTCGTAACGATTGACTCGTTATTGTGTCCGGTTACAACGTCTGATGGGATTGGTGGGCTACCGGCCCCCATGACAGCAACATAATTCGGGCCCATCGGTGGCACTTTTAACGCTGAGGTCCGATGGAGAAGATTGACGGAGTAACCCGCTCACTCTCCCTCTCTACGAATTTTATATTCACAGCGATTCGCGCAACGAACACACAGCAGGAAGCGCGTGTTATGCAGCCAACGATCTTTAACCTTTTGGAAAGACAAGCCATTTACGGTCGCTTGCGGAATTACTGTAAACGCATGGGTCACTTTTCAATTGGCCAATTTTCAATAGGCAAAATTGGGTTTGCCGCTTTCATCGCGGTCGTGCTCAGTTGTGCTGCAACAGCCGTTGCTCAGGAGACCGGTGACGCGATGCAGTTGCCATTTGAAAGCATAGGCAAATCCACCGCTGTTGAACTTCCCAAGAATGGTTTGGAGAGTTTAAAACGTGAATCCCAATCCGAAGCAAAATCCAAGGGAAGTGGCGGAGGCGAAGATGCGGCAGACGAGTTTGACAAACTTTTGAACATGTCTGAAGACGACATCGGTCAGCTATCAAAAGTGCAAGTCGCTCAACCTGCGGTGGCGCCTTCGGCTCCTGCGGCACCATCTCAAATGGCCCCTTCGATGTCGACGCCCGTGTCGACCGTTGAAAGGAAAGAAAGCACGGTGGGCCAGACGCCGGCTGCCGTGTTCGTGATCACCAATGAGATGATTCGCCGGAGTGGTGTTCGGACTGTTCCCGAAGCCCTCCGCATGGCACCCGGTGTTCAGGTTGCACGCACCGACGCGAATAAATGGGCGGTATCCATCCGCGGTTTCAACGGACGATTTGCTAATAAACTTCTCGTTCAGATAGACGGGCGAACCGTTTATCAACCGTTGTTTGGAGGTGTGTTCTGGGACGTACAGAACGTATTGCTGGAAGATGTGGAGCGTATTGAAGTCATTCGTGGCCCCGGCGGAACGATCTGGAGCGACAACGCTGTTAACGGCGTGATCAACGTTGTTACTCGATCAGCCGAAGACACCGTTGGTACTTTCGTCGAAGCTGGCGGTGGGAAGCTTGAGGGCGGTTTCACTTCGGTAAGACAAGGCAGAAAACTTGGCCCCAATAAATACATTCGTTCGTATGCTAAATGGTTTGAAACCAATGATTTCGTCAGTCCCACCAATCACGATGACTATCGCAACATCCAAGTTGGTTCGCGCTTAGATTGGGGGGACGGCAAACGAAATAAATACACCTTACAAGGCGACTACTACGAGGGCACGGCCGGTTCAGCCAATACCTTTGCCGGTCCACCGACGCTGGCAAGGGTGACGGTTCTTGACGAAGTCACCACCGGCGGAAATGTTTTGTTTCGCTGGAACCACACCAACTCCAAAGACAGCGATTGGCAATTGCAAGCCTACTACGACGGTACGACGCGTAATTTTTCTGAGTTACCGTTTTATTATGAACGGCATACGTTGGACCTTGACTTTCAACAGCGACAACGGATCGGTCAGAATCATGAATTTGTTTGGGGAGGAGGAATTCGTGGCACTCGGGATCAGTTCGATGATCAACCATTCTTTACATCGCTTCGCCCCAACGACGAGAACTACGTGAACTTGAATCTGTTCGTGCAAGACACCATGACACTACAAAAAGACCGCTTGTTTTGGACCATCGGCACGAAGCTCTCTGACAATGATTTCACCGGCTTTGAGGTGCAGCCTTCGACGCGGTTGCTTTACACGCCCGATGACCGGACAAGCATTTGGGGTTCGTTGTCAGGCGCCGTTCGAACTGCGACTCGAATTTCGCGTGACGCGCGAGTCACGTTCCCAAGTCGGCCGGTCAACACGCCCTTGGGTGTATTGCCGGTGTTCCCAATTCTCAATGGTAATAGTGAATTACAAGCCGAAAACGTGACCTCGTTAGAACTCGGGGCGCGACGTCAACCGAACGAGTGGCTGTCATGGGATGCGACTGGCTTTTATAACGATTACTACGACCTGATCGGAATTGGACCTCCGGGAGCACCCGGTTTCGGTCCTGAAGGTCTTGTCGTGAATCAGAGTTTTGTCAACTCGGGCACCGCTCAGACCTTCGGTTTTGAATTAGCTACGACGGTTAAAATGAACAGCCGGTGGGATCTACGATCGGCCTACACCTTTCTTAAACTCAACATTGACGACACCCAGCTTTCAAGTGATGGCGATGGGCCTCGCAATCAACTCCACGTGCAGTCCTCCCATCAATTGCGCGATAACGTGCAAGCGGATTTTATTTGGCGTTACGTTGATTCGTTGTTCAATCAACAGGTTGGCAGCTACAACGAGCTGGACATTCGTTGCGCTTGGCAATTGTCCGATGCAGCCGAAATCTATTTGGTCGGCCAAAATTTGTTGAATCCTTCCCATCGCGAATACGGCAACGACGCATTCGCAGGAACTCAATCGGTCCGCATTCCGCGTGGGATTTACGGAGGATTCACCGTTCGCTACTGACTCGAGATCTGACTCGAGATCTGACTCGAAAACGTTCTTCTCTATTCATGACCTGAAACACGCTCTATTAATGCTATCTCTGATCACCTCGCTCTAATTGCATGTCAACGAAACGTCACAACTTGAACCATCCACTTCGACGGCGACTGCGGTCGATGGTGTTGCGTCGTGCGCTGTGGTTTGAGTGCAGTGTTGTGGCAACAGGGATGCGCGTCCTGTGGCCACGTAAAAGTTTTCGGCTGTTACTGGTTGCCTTGGTCGTGATGGTATCGACGCGCGGTTTGGCACAAGAGAGTTACGATGGGGAAGTCGCGTCTACCGGCCCCCCCAACGCGTACTCGCCGCCTGTCTTGGTGGAAGCGGCTCAAATTGATATTGAGAAAGCGTACATGGTCAAAAGTGTTTACCTGCTTCGGTTTACTCGATTTATCAGTTGGCCTAATTTTTCTGATTCCGAAGATTTCCATTTTGGAGTTCTAGGAGACAGTCCCATCATCGCGCCGTTACAAAAAGTGAAATCGAAGGTCTCCGACGTCACCGACAAACTCAGCGGAGAAAAGTTGCCTATACGGGTTTCGCAATTTGCAAACGTCGAACAATTGGAGGCGTGTCACATTCTTTTTATTGCAGAAGCCATCAGTCGTGCGGAAGTCCAAACTGTGCTCAAGCGACTCAAGGGGACGCAAACATTAATTGTTGGTGAGACACCCGAGTTTGCCGATGAGGGAGGCGCTATCGGATTAGTGATTGTTGGGCCAAGCGTAAATTTCGTGGTCAACGTTGCCGCTGCGAAAGAGCAAGGGCTCACGTATTCGGCGCAAATGCTGAAAGCTGCCTATCGGGTCGTCGACAAAATGACGACCGAATCATCGGTGGATTTTTCAGGCGCCCTTCCTTAATCAGCAGTCTTTTCAAGCTTTCCTTAGTCGAACTCGTGTCGCCGAATTTTCTATCGCCGCTTCATTCTTTGAAGGCCACAAAACCTTTTGCTCAAATTTACAGCTGAAAACCATGTTTCACCCTCGCCGACAATTTCGTGACGCTTCGATCCGCACCAAGCTGATTCTGATGGCGTTCGCCGCTTGCGTTACGGGAGTTGCGGTTTGCAGCGGAGTCTTCGTTTGGTCGAACATCGAGTCATTCCGCGAGGCAAAGCAACGCACCATCTCCGCCCAAGCCCGAATGCTGGCGTTCAATAGTTCTGCCGTTATTGCATTTAACCAGTCCGAAGCCGGGGTGGAATTACTTTCGGCTTTGGGGTCCGACCCGTCGGTTGAGTGTGCTGCGTTATTTTCTAACGACGGATTAGAAGTTGCTCAATGGCGATCGCCGAAAACCAGCGATGACATCATCATTGAGTATGATGGCCAAAGGCAAAGCAGTCGGACAGGTGAGGAGTTGGGCCTGATTTGTCATCGACAACCTGTGTTGGATGGAGAGGAGACGGTCGGGCAATTATTAGTTTTGGCCAATACGCTGGACCTTGAAAAACAATTGGCCAGCCATTTTTGGCTGGCGATGGGCGTGATGGCCGCGTCCGTCGCGATCGCGTTGATGATTGCTTGGCCGCTGCAACAGATCGTTTCAAAACCAGTGGTGGATCTTGCCGCCACCACCGCCCATATTACTGAAGAGGGCGACTTTTCAGTGCGCGTGAACGTTAATCGCGCAGACGAACTGGGAACGCTGTACAACGTTTTCAATGCAATGTTGGATCGAGTTGAATTGGGCGAAGCGGCGTTGATCGATGCCAATGATCAATTGGAATCTCGAGTTCTACAACGTACGCAGCAGCTTGAGAAAGAAATCTTACAACGCGAAGCAACCAGAAAACAATTGGTCGAAGCCAAAGAAGAGGCCGAACAGGCAAACGTCGCTAAGAGTAATTTTTTGGCAAACATGAGCCATGAAATTCGCACGCCGATGAACGCGGTGCTTGGGTTTTCGGAACTTCTGCAACGCAATAGCGGAACGGTGAGTGAGACAGAACAACGCGAATACATCAGCACCATTCACAATTCTGGCAAACATTTGATGGGGCTGATCAACGATATCCTTGACCTGTCAAAAATAGAAGCCGGCAAGCTAGAACTGGAATTAGAGCGCGAGTCACCTCATCAAATCATCTCCGAAGCCATGTCGGTCATGCGTGTCAAGGCACGAGAAAAGAACCTGACGCTGGACTACGCTTGGTCCAGTCCTCTGCCATCGACTGTGCTCACTGATTCTGCGCGACTGCGGCAACTGTTGATCAATCTGATCGGTAACGCAATCAAGTTCACACACAACGGTGGCATTACCGTTCTGGCGGAGTTGATTCTGGTCGACTGCGAACCCATGCTCAAGTTGGAAGTGGTTGATACTGGAATAGGAATCAGTGAGGAAAAATTGGAAGGTATCTTTCAACCGTTCATGCAAGCCGATTCATCAACCACCCGCCATTACGGTGGAACGGGATTGGGGCTGACGATCAGCCGCCGAATCGCACAGTCATTGGGAGGGTCGCTAACGGTAGTTAGCGAAGCCGGTGAAGGCAGCGTTTTTACCGCGATTGTCGGTGTAGGCGAATTGAAGGGGGTTTCAATGCTCTCCACACCTCCGATGTCTGACATTATTGCGATTGCCAATAACGTGCCAGAATATGAATTGCCTGAAGTGAGTCATGGCAAAGTTCTATTGGTCGAAGACGGTGAAACCAACCGGCGTATGATTCAATTGTTGCTGCGGCGATCGGGCGTTGAGATCGACATGGCAGTCAACGGACAAGAAGGTGTCGACATGGTGATTGCCAACCAATATGACGTCGTCTTAATGGATATGCAAATGCCGATCAAGGACGGCTATACCGCCACCCGGGAACTCCGGTCACTGGGATACCAATTGCCCATCGTCGCATTAACGGCCCATGCCATGAAAGGTGATGAGGAACGCTGCCGAGCAGCAGGGTGTTCCGATTATCTGACTAAACCGATCGGTGAAGAACGCTTGGTTCGGAAATTGGCAGAACACATTCAAGTACCTAACGTCAAATCTAATCAACGTGCACAGCAGCGGCCTAGCGATCCGGCCGACGCGTTGGAGATGGCAGCGGTCCGATCTTGTCTGGACTATGACGATCCGGACTATCGCGAAATCATTGAGAACTTCAAAGTAGAAGTGGTGGAGAAGGCCAAGTTTATGAAAGAGTTGGCGGCGCAGCAAGATTTTGAAGAACTTCGAATCGCCGCGCATTGGCTCAAAGGAACTGGCGGTACAGCTGGGTTTGATCAGTTCACTGTCCCTGCTGTTCAGCTTCGCCGCAGTGTTGGCGATCGAAACATAACGCGTATCGAACAAATTTTAGAAACGATAGATTCGTTAATCGCAGACATCCAATAGCGGCGTCTCGTGTCGGCGATGTCCTTGTTTTTATTTGATAAACCACTGCCATCGCGTCGTAATCGCTCTATTGTTCGGTGGCAAATCAATGGCATGTCTGTGTCATTCCTGCGACAAACTGTACTCAAAATGATTTTCAGTGGGTCTGATTTGTGTTTGTTCAAGCATTCTCGTGCGGTTTTTGTTGAATTATTGAATTGGCATCCGGCTTGCAAATTAGTTCGAGTCGAAGATTCCCCCAATTCATCAATTAAAAAGGTGCATACAAGATGTATATCAAATTCGGATTTTTAATCGCACTGGTCGCTTTAATGTCGGCTCCATCAATTGCCGAAGCGCAAAGTTTCACTCAACGAGGCACACGCAATGGAGCCATTGCCGGCGCGATCATCGGAGGTGTTATCGGCGACCAAAAAAATAACGCGTTCACCGGTGCGGTGATCGGCGGGTTGGTCGGAGGAGCGGCCGGTCGCGCTATTGGCCAATCGAAGGATTCTCGATTTTACGGTGGTAACCAATTCTACGGAAACCAAAACTTCCACCAAAGCTCCTACTATCCCCGCCAGTCCTACTACCGTGGCGGAGGCTATCGTACAAACATCGGTATCCAACATGTACCAATCAACCGTGGTTTCGGAGGCGGATACGGCGGAGGTTACGGTTACGGAGGTGGTGGATTCGGTGGCGGCGGATTTGGAGGTGGTGGATTCGGTGGCGGTTGCCCTTACGGCGGCGGCTGGTAGTTCTCAGCACTAACAACCAAAATCTAAAATAGCGTGCGGCAGCCATATTCATTTTATGGCTGCCGTTTTTTTGTTTTAGTGCCTGTAGTGCTGTCGGTATCAGCCTGAGTTCTTAAAATACGTGACGAATCTAAACAAAGAGCCATCCAGAAACTTGCTTGAGTTCAGGCCAAATCGAAAATAGTTACGGGGAAGACGCCTTCGGACGCGACTATATGGGTGCGACTATGTAGCAGAGACCAGCGTCGAATTGTCAGTAAAGTTAAACCATCAATTTTATCTATGCCTACAAATCAACAGATCGAACAATCCACCGAGCAAATCAAACAGGCCAGCGAACCATTCCGGCGAATCATTGGCGAAGTCAATCGAGTCCTCGTCGGACAGGAACAACTTATTCATCGGATGCTGATCGGGCTTTTGACCGGAGGACACCTGTTGATCGAGGGCGTTCCGGGGCTCGCCAAAACGACGGCCGTTTCGAGTCTGGCCAAAGCCGTTGACACCGGTTTTCAACGCCTTCAGTTTACGCCCGATCTGCTGCCTGCGGACTTGATCGGGACACAGGTTTATCGCCCGCAGGATCAGTCCTTTGTGGTTCAAAAGGGACCGATATTTTCGAATCTGATTCTCGCCGACGAAATCAATCGCGCTCCGGCAAAGGTTCAAAGCGCACTTCTCGAAGCGATGCAGGAAAAACAAGTCACCATTGGCGCAGAGACTTTCCAACTCGACACTCCCTTTCTGGTGATGGCAACTCAAAATCCTGTTGAACAGGAGGGAACTTATCCGCTTCCCGAAGCACAGATGGATCGCTTCATGCTCAAAGTGATTGTCGATTATCCAAATCGAGATGAAGAACTAACAATTTTACGTCGGATGAGTAGGACGACTACGAATTTTGAAATTCAAGCGGTCACCAACCCTTCAGAAATTCGCGCGGCAAGGAAACTGATCGACGAGATTCACGTTGATGAAAAAGTGGAAGGGTACATCGTTGATTTGGTCATGGCGACACGTTCACCAGAATCTTACGGCATGAATCTGTCGCAGATGATCCAGTTCGGGGGTTCACCACGCGCCACGATCAATCTTGCTTTGGCGTCCAAGGCGCACGCATTCTTGGCAGGCCGGGGCTACGTAACGCCGAGCGACGTCCGCGAGTTAGCCTTGGATGTCCTGCGGCATCGCGTGGCGGTGACGTATGAAGCCGAAGCAGAAGAGCTTTCGTCCGAGTCGATCGTCACGCAGATACTTGATCGCATCCCAATGCCCTAACATCCCAACCTAACGTGAGCGAAAACGCGCTTCAGCATGGCCCAACCCACGCACGTTAGCGAGATTGTCAACGTCTTTTAAAAGTCACAACTGACAACCCGAAAATGATTCCCAAAGAAATCTTCCAAAAGATCCGACGAATTCAGATTCGCAGTTCTCACCGAGTGGATGAACTGTTGGCCGGGTCGTGGAATTCTGCCTTCAAAGGTCGTGGCATCGAATTTGAAGAAGTTCGACCCTATCAACCGGGTGACGACGTTCGCACGATCGACTGGAACGTTACCGCACGCAGCGACCAACCGTTTGTTAAACTGTTTCGCGAAGAACGTGAAATGTCGGTCGTATTGCTGGTCGACTTAAGCCGCTCTGTCGAGTTTGGAACTCGGTCACAAACCAAGCGGGAACTGATCGCCGAAATTGGTGCAACTTTGGCAATGTCGGCGACTAAGAATAACGATAAAGTCGGAGTCACGCTGTTCACCGATGATGTCGAAAAAGCGATCCCACCGCGAAAAGGATCCCGTCATATTTTGCGAATCATTCGCGAGTTACTCTATTGTGCCCCAGTTGGAACCGGGACTGACATTGGCAATGCGATCGAGCACTTAAATCGAACCTGCAAGAGGCGAAATGTCGTTTTTCTCATTAGCGATTTCTTTGACTCGGGATTCGAATCCGTGCTCAAAGTTGCTCGGCGGCGTCACGATATCATACCCATCGTTGTGAGCGATCCGCTGGAGCAAGAACTTCCCAACGCCGGACTCATTCGGCTTCGTGACAGCGAAACAGGAAGCGTTATTTCCATTGACACCTCCAGCGGTAAAAACCGGGACAGATATAAGAAAATCTACCGGCAAAAGGCATCCGCCCGCACGAGCATGTTCCGTCGGCTAAAAATGGATCCAATCCATTTCACGACCGGGACT
>Ga0114956_1003787_pt1 | contig 11649 bp, 5 predicted proteins | sample MaitaG_FD_87304 | JGI IMG/M metagenome (GOLD analysis project Ga0114956, IMG submission 87304) | Marine algal microbial communities from Maine, USA - Maine_Asex2 metaG | ecosystem: Host-associated > Algae > Red algae > Unclassified | place: Maine, USA | collected 2015-01-05 | reverse complement strand
CGTACATCATCACCGTTATCGCCCAATACGGATATCTGCACATCGCGAGTACCACCAGCGTTCAAATACGTTAATTTGACATCAGGGGTATCACTTAAACGTTGCTCGATAACCCGTTGCAGAGCTTGGGCCGACTGTTCTCGTGAATCACGCGGACCTAAATCTACATCCAGCTTTGCATTGGTAATACCGCCTTGGTACGAGCCACCATCAACGAAAACGCTTTGCACTTCAGGTAATTCGCTGATTTGTCCAGACAAAGATCGTGCTACGCTTTGTGTATCCTGCAAGGTAGAACCAGGTGGCAACTCGACACTCACTGACGCTCTTCCCTCATCAGTCACTGGCACAAATTCGCTTGGCAACAATGTGGCCGAAAAAATAGAGAACGCAAATATCGCTAATCCAAGTAGTAAAGTAATAGTGCGATTTCTTAGTGTCCAGCCCAATATTTTCAGGTACGAACGCATCACCATCCCATCATTTCCAGGCTTGCTTTCCAACTCATCTTTCATGAAGTATGCAGCCATCATGGGTGTCATCAGTCGCGCCACTAGCAATGAGAAAAGAACCGCGACAGCAACGGTAAGACCAAACTGTTTAAAATACTGCCCTGCAATGCCACTCATGAAGCTTACCGGGGCAAAAACGGCAACGATAGTGAAGCTGATCGCGATCACGGTCAGACCAATTTCACTGGCAGCAATTTCAGACGCTTCGTAAGCTGGTGTACCCATTTTGATGTGCCGAACAATATTTTCTATCTCGACAATGGCATCATCCACCAAAATACCGGTAACCAACGTAACACCAAGTAAACTCACTGTATTGAGTGAAAAACCCAGCCAATCCATAACAAAGAACGTTGGGATAATCGAAAGCGGTAGCGCGACCGCCGTGATGATAGTGGCTCGCCAGTTGCGCAAGAAAAGAAATACAACCAGTATGGCCAGTGCCGCGCCTTCGTACAGCGTGTGCATGGCGCTTGTGTAATTGCCTTCGGTGTAAACGGTGGCATCGTTTATCAGCGAAATATTTGCATCGGGGTAGCGTGTCTTTACTTCTTCCAGTTTCGCCTTGACATTATCGCCAGCTGTCAGATCGCTTGCGCCCGTTGAACGCTTCACACCAAACGAGACAACCGGCTCGCCATTAAACAAGGCAAACGCTCGAGCTTCCGATGCGCCATCGACAACGGTACCAAGCTCATCCAGTCGTACTGTGCGCCCATTACTGATTGATAGCTCTGTTGCCCCAAGTTTTTCTACGCTATCAACACTACCCAGTGCGCGTATGGTGTATTCCTGACCTGCAAGTAGACCACGACCACCGCCAAGGTTTATGTTCGTTGCCCGCAATTGACTACTAATTTCAGATGCAGTGATTCCGAATGCAACAAGTCGATTAGGTTCAAGTTCCACCTTGATTTCACGCTCTGCACCACCGAGTCGCGAGACTTCACCAACCCCGTCTAGCCCCTGCAGTTCACTGGCTATAACGTTATCAACAAAATAGGACAAGTCTTCGATTGAACGTGTGTCATCCGATACCGCATAGGTCAGTATTGGCATCCCGGTAACATCTAATCGCTTTACGACAGGTTCATTAGCAGAGTCTGGCAGGCTGACACCGGTTACGGCATCTTTCACATCGTTCAGCGCACGATCGCTATCGGTTTCCAGGGTGAACTGCACCATAACTGAAACGGATGAATCACTTGCAGTGGACGTAACCTTGTCCACGCCACTAACACTCGATACAGCATCCTCAATGGGTCGAGTGATCTGATTGGTCAGCTCAGACGGTGCAGCACCCGCCTGATAGACGCTGATCTGAACTATCGGCAAGTCAATGTTCGGAAACTGAGTAACCGGCAGGCGATTAAAGCTAACAATACCGACCACGCACAGCACTAAGAATAACGCTAGCGCGGGTACGGGGTTGCGGATTGACCATGTTGACATGTTCATTGGTTTTCCTCGGCAGAAACACCAGATTCAGCTTTAGCAGACACAACTCGAACAGCATCACCGTCAATAAAAAAGGCACCAGCTCTGGCCACGACCTGCTCTCCAACTTCAAGGCCTTCCAGAATTTCGCGCGAGCCATCTGCAGATAAAACGCCGGCCACCACTTCTCGTGTTTCCACCAAGCCATCAACAACCAACTGAACGTGAGACTTCAGTCCTTGCGTTAACACAGCACTGGCTGGCACTATGATAGATTGATATCGGTCGGTAATGATCCAACCACTTGCAGAGAGTCCCGCTTTCAACGCTGGGTTGTTCGGTAACGACAAGCGCACAGCGCCTAATCGAGTAACTGCATCAACAGTTGGCGAAATCAAACGAACCGACCCGGTTACTTCACCGACCCCGGCCACGTTCAAATTGGCCTCATCACCAGCATCCAGCCCTGCCAGCGATGTTTCTACAACATCAACAGCGATCTCCAAAGCACCATCACGAATGATTCTAAATAATGGCTCACCACCGCCACTCGCAATTTCGCCGAGTTGTGCGTCTCGAGCAGAAACAATCCCGGCTACCGGCGCTGTGATTCGGGTTCTATCCAACGTCAACTTTGCCATATCGCGTTGAGATTCTGCAGAAGTTCGCTGTGCCTGGGCTACGGCTAATCCATCGCGTGCCGATGCTGTATTCGCTCTGGCTGAATTTGCGCTTGCACGAGCTTGTTCCAGAGCGGCTGCACTGATGGTGCCTGAATCACGCAAACGTTGATTGCGTTTTAAATTGGACGCCGCTTCACTTGCCGTTGCAACTGAGGCATCGATTTGACTCTGTGCCTGACCGATAGCCGCATCGGCTCTCATCAGTTCAGCTTCTGCTTGCGCGAGTGAAGAGGCAGCCGAAGATTCATCCAACGTTGCTAACACGCTACCCGCGTCCACAGCGTCGCCAATCTCAACTTGAATGTTTTCAATCGCGTACCCGTTAATCCTGGTATTAACCAAGACTTCCTCGGCAGCCACGAGTGTGCCCGAAACAGATATGCGGGTTTCAACTTCACCCATTGCCGCCTGAATCACAGTGACGACGGGGGACGTTGTGGTTTCTTGTTCTGATTCTTTGTCAGATTGTTGAGCAAATGTTGTGGTCGCCGTCATCACAAAAAGCAATGGCAAGACGACTTGAGCGGTCGTTTGTTTATTAAGCATGAGCATTCGCTCCTTAAGAATGAATAAAATGTCGTGAGACGTTATTTTTAAATAGTTAGCTAATGCCCATCCCAAAAGGGGGCACGCCGATGTGAAATCTCGGCTGACCGAATACGAACTTTTCTACGACACGGTACTGGAGGCGTTGACCAACGCCATCGAACGCAAAGGTTGAGCTGGTATCCATGCTGTGGGCACATCAAGCTCCTCTCAAACCGTATTATACGTATAATATATAAGATCTGAACACATGAACACTGTATTCAGTGTGCCCGTAGCATGGCGACATTGAGCATCTTTGTGGCCAACGTTTGCTGTATTCTTAAGTTCTGTTAGGCGATTCAAACATTTCAAGGAAACTGATTTTATGAGAGTGTTGGCTACTGTTTTACTGGCTACGATATTTATGGGCGGATGCTCCTCGACGGGCGGCATAAGCAAAGCTGCGCTAAGCGGTGATCCAGTTGCGATGGCTGCAGAAGGTGCACGACTCAACAGTGAAGGTGCTGAACTGGTCCGCAAATCAGAGGCCAAATCGGTCGATGGACGTAAGCTCATTCGTGATGGTGAGGCTATGGTTCAAGATGGCAGTACTCGTGTTACTAATGCAAGATTTGAATACAAAGATATCGCCAATGCCAGTGGTAAAGCCACGGATCCAAAGACTGTGGCTAAAGAGGCTAAAAAATTGAAAGCGGCTGGCAAACGCTGGGAAGATGCCATAGATATCATCCGTGATGGTAATAAGCTCATAGACAAAGGCAATAAAACTGTCGACGAGGCACAAGGAGATGTTCGTAAAGGTCGCCAGATGATGGAGCGAGGTAGTGTGCTCGTTCGTAACAGTGCTCGATCACGGTATGGCGAGGAGCTATTACCGGCGCTTGAGTGAAACTTGTTCGCCGGCAAAACAGACCAGGATATTAATCGCGGATATTGTCTTTGGCGGTATTCGCGGTGATTTCGATTTTACCTTGTGCACCGAACTTAACGCGGGGATTGATAATGGTTGGTCGGCTGAGCATCAGGTTGTTTGGGTAAACCACAATTTCCCGATTCTCGGTGATCAGCTTAGCGCTGAACAAATTCAGTTCGGAAACGTATCCCTCGATAAAATTGTCCGTATCCATAATGCGAACATAGCTTCCACGGCGAATGGAAGGGTGAAATAGAAGCACGAAGTACGCAGTAATATTACTGATCAATGACCATTGGGCAAACATGGCAACGCCCAGTAACGTCAACATGGTAGTCGAAAAAACCAGTATGCTTTTGAACTTGATACCCCAGACAAGGCACACCACCAGCAGCGTGAGCAAACCGAGTAGAAATCGCAATACAGTTCTGGCCTTGTCTGAGGCGTCTGTATCGAAATTACTATGATCCGCGCTACTGATTACTTTTCTGGAAAGAGCGTAGTTAAGAACGATATACAGCAGTGTGGCGGCAAAGGTTACAACAATGTGCCAAGTGTGCGTTGAAAAAAATAATTCCACGGTTCGCTATTACTCAATGTCACTGTCTTATGAATCGCTTATTCGCGATCGTTTGTAATTCTCTATATCTTCGTCTTCGCTGCTCGCATCATTCACATAATTCCGGGAAAACACCTATAACAAGCAGCCGGTAGCAATAATCCGCCGATGCCAACCCCAAATACAATCTTTTCACAGATCAATGAAAATGTGGTGCCAGTATGCGAATAAGCCTAATATATCGCAACCCGGAGCCTTGTAGTAGTGGCAAATAATTCGGATTACTCACAGTTCCATGAGAACCTGCTGAACAATATAGTCTCCCACCAAAGTTATGTGGCCGAATTCCAGCGTGACAGTTTTAGTATACGCAAACAAATAGCCGATATGAATTTATGAACGAATCGTCCCCTACAGAACTTTTAGTCGCACAGATCCTACAAGATGGCGCATCAGCAACAGCTTCCGTTTTGAAAGCTGAATCACCAGAAACGCTGGCGGATGTTCTGGAGTGCCTTCCGGCTCCGTCACGCGAAGCGTTGTGGAACATATTGGATATCGATCAACACGCGGCCATTATGCCGCTGTTGCCACACAGTGTACGAGAGACAGTTTTAAGTGTCATCAGCAATGATGAACTGTCTTCCATAGCGCCAATGATGGAAACCCGAATAACAGCTGCTGTGGTTGATCAACTCAACCCAGAGCGCGCGGCCGGTGTCATTGATAGTTTAGGCAGTGCTGATACCGATGCTGTAAACGCTCGTCTTGCCAGCGCATCTGATTCGGTTATGCGATGGATGCGTGAAGACACCGCAACTGTGCGTTCACACTGGACTCTCGAGCAAGTGTCAGCGTATGTTCGAGAGAACTTCTCGGCGCTACCCTCGTACACCAGTACGCTTCTGGTTACCGATCAAGACAACCGGTACCTGGGTAAGCTGGCGTTAGCTTCGCTAACTATTAGCCCACCAGAAACACAAGTTCAGGAGGTCATGGATACCAACACGGAGGTGATTTACGACACAGCCAATGAATACGAGGTGGCCGATGTATTTGAAGACAGGCGGTTGATTCAGGTCGCAGTGGTTGATTCAGACAATATTCTGCTCGGCCGTGTCACTGTAGACGAGGCGCTTGAATTGATAAAAAAGCGCAGCGATGATCAGTTTATGAAAACCGCTGGCCTTGAGCACGATACAGATCTATTTGCCACACCGTTTACTAGTTTCAAAGCACGAGGTATCTGGTTAGCGATCAATCTGGTCACCGTGTTTTTAGCCGCTGGCGTTATCAGCTTTTTCCAGCACACCGTCCAACAGGTTGTTGCGTTGGCAGTACTCATGCCCATTGTGTCCAGTATGGGAGGCATAGCGGGAAGCCAAACGCTGACACTAACCATTCGTGGGTTATCCATGGGTCAGCTCGGACACAGCAATGTCGGCTGGCTTTTCAGGAAAGAAACCTGGGTTGGTGTGCTGCATGGCGTAACCTGGTCTGTTGTAGTTGGGTTAGTTACGTATTTTTGGTTTGGTTCAACGATGCTTGCGCTGAGTATCGCCGTGGCGCTCTTCCTGAACTTACTGGCTGCAGCGATTGTTGGTGTGATCATCCCATTGGTGTTAGATAAAGTCGGTGCAGATCCGGCGCTGTCTGGCTCCGTAGTTTTGACAACGGTAACCGATATCGTTGGCTTTACGCTCTTTCTGGGATTGGCGACGTGGTGGCTGTTATAGCGCGGCATCACTACAGAGGCGTAAATCAATTCAATATTGGTTACTCGCCTGCAACTCCACGCGACGGTTACGAGCCCGCCCTTCTGGCGTATCGTTACCTGCTATTGGTTTTGATTCACCAAACGCATCAGGTATGAGGTTCTGACTTTTTATACCTTTACGTCCAAGGTACTGAACAACAGTTTTCGCACGCTGGGCAGATAAGTTCATATTGTAGGAATCAGAGCCCACGTTGTCAGTATGCGCATTGACCTCAATTTTAGCTCTTGGGTATTGCTTGAGTGTTATTGCCACCCCATCAAGGATGTTTTTCGCTTTCGGCGTTAATCGGGCCGATGCACTGAAGAAATTTACACCTTGCAGCACACCATCGAAAATAGCGCAGCCATCGGCATCCACCAGCACACCGTGTTCAGTGGATTCACACTGATCTAAAGCATTGACAACGCCATCTCGATCAGAATCCAGCGGAACAACTTTAGCCGCAAGTGCTGGAACCACTGGCTCCACGTTTTCCATTTTTGTATTAAGTACAGGGACAGGCTTTTGCTGCGGTTTTCTGCCAAGACGATAAATCACCCCAAGCTGTGCATATTGAGCGTCGGCATCAAAGGCTATTGCTTCTGCCCTGATTCCCAAGCCTGTTTTCGTGGAAAATTCCAGACCTGCGCCAACCAACATTTGTGTTGAGTTACGTTGTGAATAGGGCGCATTGCCAACCGGGCTGTTATGCATCATCGCAACTCCGGCCCGGCCATAACCGGTAAGGCCAGCACGTTTTTTCTGGTGACGATTTTTACCCGCGTACCACAAAACACTTCCGCCATTCATGTGATAGTTGATTCTGCCTCGTTCAGACCCACCAAATTTTTCAACGCCAGCACTACCAAGATCGGCTGAGTGCAGTTCCAGCGAGAAATGTCGATTAATGTCAGCACCTATAGTGATCTGGCCGCCCGGGTTAACTTTATCGCTTACAACCCAGGATGATATGCCACTTTTGTCGGGGTTCAACCGACTTGCACCAACCCCGGTAGAGGCATACACACTGCGTTGAAAGCCATTGTGTGCATGCACAGAATCGTCAATTTCGGGAACCGACGAACAGCTGCTCAAAGCGATCAGAGATGTCGCACTTAACGCAAGTATTAGTTGAAATCTCATCGTTCTGTCCTTGCTGAAGTTGAGCACTGTGCTGGCCCGTTTCGACTGCGCCGCAACAGCGCCACTATAGAGAGCAGCAGCATCAACGGTAATGACGGGTCGATCGGACCATTGCTGCGGGCAATTGAACAACCCTTACCTTCAACACCGGTTATGAACTCACCAGAACTGACTTGTTGAAAGTCCGGTGTGCCGTTGGCATCGATATCAGGAATAGCTGCACCGAGCAGCGGGGTATCGTCGCTTTGTTGCGCGAATCCATCGCCATCTACATCTGGATCAAAACCGTCTGCAATGCCATCGCCATCAATATCGGGGGATCCGGTAATATCACTGTCTGCAGTATCATCAATGCCATCGGCATCAACATCCTCACCGCCGGTAATATCGACATCAACATTATCGGGAATGCCATCAGCATCGGCGTCTGTCATTGAATCGATAATGCCGTCATCGTTCTGATCAACACCATCAGCTTCAGTCAGATCGAATACACCGTCTCCGTCACTGTCAAGATCGAGATGATCAGGCTCACCATCACCATCGGTGTCCAGAAAAATGACAGGACTGGCACTAAGATTATCGTCCACACCATCATCATCTTCATCGGTAAAGTTATCGATCATACCGTCACCGTTCAGATCGTTTAAAGCGCCCTGTGTTTCAGTCAAATCCGGAATACCGTCATTGTCTGAATCAAGATCACGAAAATCGCGGACCCGGTCGGCATCAGTATCGGATACCGTTAGTGGCACTGCTTGTAGAGTATCGTCAGCGCCATCGTTGTTTTCATCGGTAAAATCATCGACAAGCCCATCGCTATCGCTATCATCTCCACCCGCCTCTATTAAATCGGTGAAGCCATCGTTATCGCTATCAAGATCAAGATAGTCAGGGATTCCGTCGTTGTCGGTATCAGCGATCGCGTCTTCGAGCAAATCTGAATCCAGAGTTGTTTCTATGTTGTCGGCAAGGCCGTTAGCGCCGAACAAATAACTTGAATCGATAACGCCATCTTCGTCACTATCTAAAACTGCCCAATCATCCGGATTCACTAACGCTTCAATGAGATCGGGAATACCATCATTATCAGAATCGAGATCCTGATAGTCCGGAACACCATCACCATCGGTGTCACCAGCGCCTTCAAGCGCATCGGGTATACCGTCATTATCTGAATCTACATCCAGCCTGTCTGGAACACCATCGCTGTCCGAGTCTGCGTTCTCCGGTTCAATCTCGTCGATAACACCATCACCATCTGAATCGATATCGATAAAATCTGCCGTGCCGTCGCCATCAGTATCAGCCGGTATTGTAGGGTCAGCACCACCTTCAACAGCGTCTGCAACACCGTCACCATCTGAATCAGGATCCAGATAATTTGGAATTCCATCGCCATCAAGATCATCAGTGCCTTCTATAGCATCAGGAATACCGTCGTTATCTGAATCAGAGTCGAGATAGTTGGGCATACCATCACCGTCTGTATCTATATTGCCCTCTACTGAATCAGGAATACCGTCATTATCTGAATCTGAATCCAGGTAGTCCGGGATACCATCTCCATCAGTGTCAGTAGTACCTTCAAACGAATCCGCGATACCATCGTTATCTGAATCAGGGTCTAGGTAGTCCGGGATACCGTCGCCGTCTGTGTCAACTGTACCTTCTGTTGAATCAGGAATACCGTCGTTGTCAGAATCAGGGTCCAGGTAGTCCGGGATACCGTCGCCGTCTGTGTCAACTGTACCTTCTGTTGAATCAGGAATGCCGTCGTTGTCAGAATCAGGGTCAAGGTAGTCTGGGATACCGTCGCCGTCTGTATCGACCGTACCTTCTGTTGAATCAGGGATGCCGTCGTTATCAGAATCTGAATCAACGTAGTCCGGAACACCATCACCGTCTGTATCGACTGTACCTTCTATAACATCGGGAATGCCATCGTTATCAGAATCTGCATCCACGTAGTCCGGAACACCATCGCCATCTGTATCGACTGTACCTTCTATAACATCGGGGATGCCATCGTTATCAGAATCTGAATCCAGGTAATCAGGGATACCATCGCCGTCTGTATCTATGTTGCCCTCTACTGAATCAGGGATACCGTCGTTGTCGGAATCTGAATCAAGATAGTCCGGAACACCATCACCATCTGTATCAACGGTTCCTTCAACAGCATCAGGAATACCATCGTTATCAGAATCTGAATCAACGTAGTCCGGAACACCATCACCGTCTGTATCAACGATTCCTTCATCAACATCAGGAATACCATCGTTATCAGAATCCTGATCAAGGTAATCAGGAACTCCGTCACCATCGGTGTCTATGCCGGTTTCAACCGAATCCGGAATACCATCATTGTCTGAATCCAGATCGAGTCGATCGACATCAGCATCAGCGTCGCTATCGGGGTCTGCCAGGTTCGCTGCTTGAACTGCGTCGTCCATACCGTCACCATTGGCATCGGTAAATCCGTCGACTAACATGTCACCATCTGAATCGATGCCACCTGCTTCAAAGAAGTCTGACAACGTATCGCCATCAGAATCCAGATCGAGTCGATCAGTGACTCCGTCGCCATCAGTATCCGGATGTAGAACAGGTGTGATTGCTGTTGCGTCGTTGAGCCCGTCGTTGTCCGCATCAACTAAATTGTCGAGCATGCCATCGGCATCGGTATCAACTAACAATGTTGCATCGTTAACCGCTTCAACCACATCGGCAACACCATCGTTATCAGAATCCAGATCGTGATGATCAGGCACTGAGTCACCGTCACTATCCAGTGGCAAATCTTGCGTGCCGTCTGCATTATAATCAGCAAGGCCGGTTTCGCCGCCTGTCTCCAGGCTGTCAGCCATACCGTTGGCACCATAAGGGCCATCAGCACTGCCATCGCCATCGATGTCAAACGACGCAGGTACACCGGCTTCAACAAGATCAAGCACACCGTCGTTGTCAGAATCACTATCCAGATAATCAGCAACGCCATCACCATCGGTGTCAGGGGCGTCTTCAACGTCATCTTCGATACCATCATTATCTGAATCAAGATCAAGATAATTTGGAACACCATCGCCGTCTGAGTCATCGGCAGTTTCAGCTGAATCAGGAATACCATCGTTGTCCGAATCTGAATCAAGGTAGTCCGGAACACCATCACCATCAGTATCTCCGGTGCCTTCCACCATGTCGGAAATTCCATCATTGTCGGAATCATTGTCAAGATAATCAGGAATACCATCACCATCAGAGTCACCCGTTAATTCTGATGAATCCGGAATGCCATCGCCATCGGAATCCTGATCAAGGTAGTCGGGAACGCTATCGCCGTCTGAATCTACATTACCTTCGACGACATCCGGAATACCGTCACCATCGGAATCCAGATCAAGATAATCGGGTGTGCCGTCACCGTCTGAATCTACATTACCCTCTATAAGATCGGGTATACCATCGTTATCGGAGTCGCTATCCAGATAATCCTGAATACCATCACCATCAGAGTCCACGCCGGTTTCAACCGAATCAGGAATACCATCACCATCGGAATCCAGATCGAGTCGATTAACATCAGCATCACCATCGCTATCTGGATCAATCAGGTTACTCACTTGAACAAAGTCATCCATACCGTCACCGTCAGTGTCGGTAAAACCGTCAATCAACAGGTCGCCATCTGTATCAACACCGCCGGCTTCAAACAAGTCAGACAGGGTGTCGCCATCGGAATCTAAATCCAGACGGTCAGTTACGCCATCGCCATCAGTGTCCGGGTGTGCAACCGGCGAGTTGGCTGTAACATCGTTAAGCCCGTCACCATCAGCATCAATAAAGTTATCGAGTACGCCATCGGCATCGGTGTCAACCAGAGACGTCGCATCGTTTACGGCTTCAACCACATCAGCAACACCGTCATTGTCAGAATCAAGATCATGGTGATCCGGCACAGAGTCGCCATCGCTATCAAGTGGTAAGTCTTGTGTTCCGTCTGCATCATAGTCAGCAAGACCCGTCTCACTACCGGTTTCGATGCCATCATGCAACCCGTTAGCACCATAAGGACCATCGGTTCTGCCATCACCAT
>Ga0114956_1003783_pt1 | contig 11653 bp, 15 predicted proteins | sample MaitaG_FD_87304 | JGI IMG/M metagenome (GOLD analysis project Ga0114956, IMG submission 87304) | Marine algal microbial communities from Maine, USA - Maine_Asex2 metaG | ecosystem: Host-associated > Algae > Red algae > Unclassified | place: Maine, USA | collected 2015-01-05 | reverse complement strand
TTTCGTGTCCGGCGCCCATTGCTCTTGCTCTACCAGCTCAGATCGGGTGTGGCGGACGATTGCGCCCAGGACCACGACTCGACGTCGTAGCGCTGTCGTTCGAAGAGCGTCACGCCGAGGTCGGACTCGAGCTCGCGGACCCGCCGCCTCACCGTGGCCTGCGATGAATAGAGCTCGGCCGCGGCGCGGGTGAAGCTGCCATGGCGGTACGCCGCCTCGAAACTCGCGAGCGCTCCGGCTGGTCTTAAGCAAGGCGCCACCGATCACCAGCGTCGTCGGCGCACTCGTGGTCCTGGGCGCAATCGTCCGCCACACCCGATCTGAGCTGGTAGAGCATGAGCAATGGGCGCCGGACACGAAACAACCGACAATTAGGAATGGAGTACCGCAATGATCACTCGAGGGTTCCCCAACATCATCACCGAAGACCTTGCAACGACGAAGGCCTGGTACCTCGAACTCCTCGACTGGCAAGTCGAATTCGACAGCGACTGGTTTGTCCACCTGAGCGCCAGCGACGTCGTCGGCGTCGAACTAGGAATGATCGATGCGGGCCACGAGATCGTCTCTGACCTTGTTGCGTCAGGCTCAGCCGGGATAATGGTGACCTTGGTCGTCGACGATGTCGACGACGTCCATCGCAAAGCCGTCGACCTCGGTTACGCGGTGGTCCAGGCGCCCCAGGATCTTTTCTACGGCCAACGGCGCATGGTGCTCCGCGATCCGAGCGGAACGATGGTCGACATCAGCTCAGAGTGCGAGCCATCAAAGGCGTTCCTCGACAGCCTGCAAACATGATCGGATCGTGGAGCGTGAGTGCGCTCTGGACATGGAGGAGGTTTCCGTGCAGTTCGATGACGATATGAAGTCGCGCCACAAGGGCATGTTCGTTGCGGTTCGCAGGCTCCTACTGTCGTTCGACGGAATCACGGAAATGAAGAAGGACCGCGTAACGACCTACTCGCTTCGCAACGGTGGGGTGAGTCACCTGAGGACTATGGCTATGGCGTCGATATCGGAATCCTCAAAGGGGCTCGGATGGAGGATGTGTCCGGTTCGCTGACGGGAGCCGGGAACGTACTGCGCGTTCTCTCCCTTGAGGAAATGGACGAAGAACTTGTCCGGCACTTCGGCACTCAAGCGATTGAGATCAACATCCAGAGGTGATTCGCGATGGTTTGCGAGACGTCGCGCTCAGGGGAGGAAGCCCTGTTGGCCGGTCAATTGTCAGTCACATGAGGTCGGCGATACCGAGGCCACTGCGCCGTGGCCATACCCGAGCGCATCCAGATTCTGCGGAAGGTAGGCGCCGTCGAGGTCGGGGTCGGCGACCGTATTGGTTTCGGAGCCCAGGAACCACTCTGGATCGGCAGCGCCGGTGTATGACCGCTCACCGAATTCGGAGTCGTAGGCGAGATTCTCTGCGACGACGTTATTAGCGCCATTGAGTTTGAAGGCCGACACGTTGTATCGCGTGCCGGTGTCGACGAGTACATTGCGTGTCACCAGCACGTCGGACACCTTGTAGCTCAGTTGGATGTTGGAAGGTCCCTGGTTGTCGACCATGGTGTTGTAACAGATGTGCACATCCCTGATCCGAGGGTCACGGATGTCGTTCACGGTTCCGACCTTGATAGCTCGACCATTCTCCGAATTCACAAGGACGTTGCCCTTGATCAAGCCTCCGCCACCGCCACCGTTGATATAGAGCAAGTGGTCCTGGTTCGTTCCGTTGGATCTAAATGTGTCGTGAACGTAGAGCCCACTGAGCGTCCAGTCGATTGGCTCGCGGGGATCGTTGGGATCGTTGGAACCGACGTCGATGACGAGAGCGGCGAACGACTCGGCTCCCCAGATCTCGGCGTCTCGGAATGTCCAGTGAGCCCCACCATTTAGCTTGACCATATGGTGCTTCTTCGGTTCGCTGGCCGCAATTTCGCCATCTCGGATAGCGTCTCGCACCACGTCTTCATCCCAGGTCACATTGATACCGCTGATATCCCAGTGCACTGGATTCCGGAGCTCGAGCGCACCATGGATGACGGGCCGTTCTCCAGCCGCTGCCTGCACCCGCACCGGAGCGATAGCGGTTCCTTCGGCGAGATCTGTGCCCACCACCTTCGCAAACTCGCGGTAATCGCCGCCGCCGACGAGCAACGTCTGTCCGCCTTGCACTCGTCTCATTCCCTGCTCGATCTCGTTGAACGGATTCACTTGGGTTCCGTCGCCACCGTCGGGCGCCCCGGCTTCGACATAGACGAAGCTGTTGTCCGACGCCGGTCCGACTCTTACCAGCGCGACCGTGTCGAGCCGAGTTCCGGATTCGCGCTGGTGGAACGTGACTGTGTGCCTTCCGGCAGCGAGATCCAGTTCGACCACCATCGCTTCACCACCATTGCGATTACGATGCGAGACCGAGCTCTCGACGAACGACGAACTTGTCCCGGTGTCCCACAAATAGCCCTCGCCCTTCGGCCACCCATCCACGGTGACAAAGAAGGAGTCGCCGGCTTGCCCGGCTCCGCGCACGTTTGTCACGCCTTGCACATCGGTACCGATTTGGAATCTACCCGACGCAACGACGTCGAAGCAGAATGAGGCGGTGCTGCTGCTCCCGATCTTCCACACGTCGCGTTCGGCCGGCGGTACTTGAATGAATGCCCCACCGGATGCGTCAGCATCGCTCACGACTTGCATCGAACCGGTCAGTCTTGCGCTTTCGGCCTCGTGAACCAATGAAGTTCCACACTCCGGTTCGTCGACGTAAACCAGCTCGACCGTGTCGAGTCGAGCCCCCGATTCCCGCAGAATAAACGCCACGGTGTGCTGCCCCGCACTGAGCTGTACCTCGACGGGGTCGGCGCCATCTCGATCGGAGACCCAGGCGTCAACGAACGATGAAGTCACGCCGGTGTCCCACTTGTAGCCGGCGTTCGGGAGGCCGTCGACGGTGACATAGAACGAATCGGCCCGTGAATCACTACCCCACACTTTGGTGTCGATGCGATAGCGGCCCGCCACCGAAATGTCGAAGCAGAACGACGCTGTGCTGTCGCTGCCTATCGCCCACACATTAGGTTCGCTCGGCGGCACCCACACGTATGAACCACCCGATGCGCCTGCGTCGTCGTCAAGAGCCATCGACCCAGCGAGCATGCCGCTCTCGGCCTCGCGAGTCAGCGACGAGTCGCACGGGAGCGCGGCAGCTGAAAGCGGCGGATTGGCGAGAATCGTGAAAGCCAAAATCGTAGCAAGACAGCAGATGGTGGTGAGCGCCGGTGTGGCACGCAGTCGAAATCGATTCGCAATCATTCCGTAACATTATCAGAGCGGTAGAAACAATGATAGAAACAATTGTGAAAACAATCGAAAAACGACAACCAGAACCGGGGACCGCGGAACTTCTGGCCGGGAGGTCCTCATACTGTTTTAGTGTGTCTTCCATGAGCTCAACGCACGCGAAACCGTCCGCCTATCGTTGGGGGCTTTCCCTTGTTGTCGGTGCTCTTCTCACTGCGCTCTTCCCGTTCGGAACCGCGGTGGCTGCCACACCCGCTAGTGAGTTTCATGATTTTTCCTGCGAGGCCAACGCAGGCGTCGTGACGTGGACCGATGATAAAATTGACCTCTACTGGATTTACCGTTCGGTCGACGACGGTGCGAGTTTCCAATGGCTCGGCAAGACAACCGGCGCGACGACCTTGACCGACCGGAACCCGGTCGTCGGAGCGATTTATCAGGTCCATTACCAGGGACTTCCGCGGATCGAATGCTCCACCGAGGCCGAGCCGTCCGGAAACGGGCTTCCGTTGTTCGCGTGCCAGGCCGCGGCAGGAACGCTGACCTGGACCGATCACGCCACGAGCCCGTACTGGATCTACCGGTCGATCGACGACGGCGCCAGCTATCAGTGGCTCGGCCGAGCGCTCGGTGCCACCACCCTTGAAGACCCCAACCACGTCGACGGCGCCCGCTACCAGATCCACTACCAAGGTATCCCAAGGTCCAACTGCTCAACCACGCCAGTCCCGCCAACTCCGGTTCGACCGACCGACGATGTGGATCTTGCCTTTGGTGGTCAGTTCTATGGGGCAGCGTTTAGCGGGCGACAGACTGCCAACGCTTCAATCCGCCGGTATCAGAACGGCATCCGATTTCGCGCTGATGCCACTGGTGAGATCGACGCCGTGCGTTATCAGAATCGGCACCTCACGAAGGCCACAGTCGAGGGCCGATGCATTGAAGGTTCGTCAAGTCTTTGGTGTCAGTGCGTGAGCGCTGGTCTGACCGTTGACGATGCCGCGGCTCGCGCTTGTGGCTGGACTTTGGGCAATAGCTATGCCGCTGGCAACGGCGGCCTTCAAACCGTGACGATTCACCCAGATGACGGCACGTCAGCGCATATGCCAAACCTCGATGTCGTCCTGGCCTCATCATTGCCCTACGTGCCGTCCGAGTACCCAACAAATGAATTTCTTGCGATTCCGCTGACGGTTGCTGCCGACCTGGAGCAAGGCCGTTTCTACCACATTGTTTGGACGAATACCGACATGCCGCCGTCAGCACGATTCCAAAGACAAAGCACCGATACCGCTGCTGAATGGGGCAGTAATTACGGTGCGATCGGCCTCAACGGTTGGCTCTATGAGGCCGCCGAGAAAAACAGTAACCCCCTATACCGGCACACGGCGACCTATGGGCGCGACGCAAGAGAGGCGAGCTTCAGTGTCGACCCGGATAATCTCCCGTTCTACGGGGTTCGATACACCAACGGCAACTGGTTGGGAGACGACCACGGTCGGGTCTACAACGAGGTGTTGTTTGGCGGATCGGCTCGCATCCGACAGGTGTTCACCGTCGAAGGTGCCGATCGCCTCGTTGACGGCGTTTGGACGATTCTTGATCGCCGATCTGGATCAGGTGACGTGACGCTGCAAGTTACGGACAGCGGCGGTTCAAGGCTGGCCACTGCGACGATCCTGGGCGAATCAGTTTCAAGCGCCGGAAGACTCGGTGCTTGGGTCTACGCCGATCTGTCTGACGAGGTCAGCCTCAGGGAAGGTGCGAGCTACTCCATCGAGTACTCCACGCCGTCAGGTAGTCGGCTGGCCGCTAATTCTGCGTTCCCTCTTGACTACTCGCCATATTTCGCGACCAGTAACGTCAACTCCTGGGGTGGTCGAGCCAGATATGTCGACCGCGCTCACGCCGAGACGTCATCGGACGCAGGAACATCGTGGAGCACGTATCGCTCATACGCCGGCCGTGACCTCAACGTTCTCTTTACCATCAGCGGCGAGATCAAGAACGTGTCACACTCTGCCGCATCGGTCCTGGCAACACCACCGAGTTCATAATCGAACGGGCCCGTCCAACGCTTTGGCTGCTCGCCACCGGTGGGCCGACCATAGGTCTCTTTTGATGCCATCTACCCGGTGATCCTGGTGGATTGGATCCGGACCAGATGGTTCGAGACGGGCACGTCTCGAACCGCACCGCCTCTGTGGCCATGGGAGTCAACATGGACGGCGAAGGCGACATCCTCTTCACGCCAACGCGGCCGGCACCCGAGCACGGAAATCACCCGGTCGGAGACATCGACCTCGTAGCGGATCGGGTCACGAATATCAGAGGGGATCTCGGCGTTGCGGGTATTGATTCAGCGCTGCACCCGGGCACGGTCGACGGACTTTTCGAAGTACGTGAGATCTGTGTGAGATTTGCCTAAATCGACACAACCCCAGGCCCGAGCCCCGAGCGAAAATGTGCTCTGACCTGGGGTTTTGTGTTGTACACCCCCGGACTTGAACCCGGAACCTGCGGATTAAGAGCAGCCGCGGGCCGGTTTTGCTTCATACCGGATTGTGCCCGAAAATGGCTTGTGAGCTGGGCAAACAGCGGTTTCGAGCATGTGGACCGTGTGGGGATATACCTGTGGATAACAGCCTGTCACGGATCTGTTGTGACCACCTCGTGACCACGGCGACCGAGGCTGTCACACCGAGTCGGCATTATGGGGAGGTCGTATCCCTACCTAAGGAGACATCATGGCCGATCGGCGAGTGATGAACAGCGAGAAGGACAAGGACGGAGACATCATCGGGCTCTGCTGGGAAGGCGACGACGGACTGAAGTACACATCCAGAGCTGACGCGATCAGCCACATCACGAATGGCGTCCATCGGTACTACGTGGAAGAAGAGGCACCCGCGGTGGACGTGCTCGCCCGACCTGAAGACAATCCGACGTACCTGACCACGGAGGCGGACGGCGCTTCCAAGAACAACCTCGACAAGCTGCCAAACTGCAAGAAGGCTGCGTGACGCTGCCGGACTCTCGGTTGCGCCGCAGGACGCTCGGTTGGTAGTCCTTTCCTAAAACCGACGGTCCCAGCGCGCTGTAGTCGACAATACCCCACCTCCGACCGATATGGGTCTAAAGTGTGCTTCTAGTGACTAAAGCGGCAGTATGAGCTCGAATCGAAGAAGTGTCCCACGATCGATCGCTCCTGTGCTCGAAGCGCTTGAGCTTGACCAGCCGACGCTCGTCACCCTGAGTCTTCTCGAAGAGCTGGTGGACGGGACGGACTCGTCGGCCGCCCACGCGGCCCGGATGTTGCGAGAGCGTGGTTGGCTTCTGCCGCTCCGGACGCCAGGAGTGTGGGAGTTCGCCCCGGGCGCTCGGGCGGGGGCGTGGGGAGGTGGCGACCCGTTCATTGAGCTTCGAGCCCGACTCGCAACGCGACCCATCGAAGTGGCGATCGCGGCCGAGTCGGCCGCGTGGCTTCAGGGCCTATCGACGCGCTCCCCGGACCCGCACGTCGTCGGAGCGTCCTCGGACGTGAACATCCCTAAGTCGCTTGACCATTTCCGAGTCGTGCGTTGGTCAGCCGCAGAGCCCCACGAGGACAACGACGGGCTCCCCGTCTGGTCGGTTTCGACGCTGGTCGCCTTTATGGGGGCGCGACCGGAGCGGTACCGCGATTGGCCGAACGTGACCGAATGGATCGCGGCCGCGGCTAAGCGGGTATCAGTCGAGGCTCTTCGCGACGAGCTCGCCGATCAACCCCGCAGCGGCTGGGCGCGAACGAGTTACCTCCTATCGCTTGGTGAGCAGGGCGGTCTCGGCAGGGAGCTTCTTTCGGGGGCACCACCTGGTAGCGGGCCGTTTCACCTTGGTCCCCGAGACATGAAGTCCAAGTTCTCGTCGCGTTTCGAGGTCATCGATCACATCTTTCCGACCTGGTGGTCGATCAAGGCGTCGGCGAAATCGCCAACCGCATGAGGATCACGGAGGGTTACCTGTCCCAGCACTTCCAAGGACGATCTGGTGGTCGTGATCCGGCCCTGCTCGATATCGCCCAAGCCACGCGCTCGCGTTGCTCCACGAGCAGGGTGTGTTCGACCTCGAGGTAGTGCTGAAAGGTGGGACTGCGCTGCGGAAGTGTCGGGCCGGCAATGCAGGCCGCTTCTCGACCGACCTCGACTTTGCCGTCGAAGACGAAGCCACGGCGGCGCTGGTGCTCGGCACCCTCGACGGCGCCCAAGTCGACGGATTCGGATTTGAGCTTCAGAACCGGGACGGTGATCGGCGAGCCGATCTCTTGGTTGACACGCCGTTCGGCCGCCCGGGTCTTGGAGCCAAGATCGACCTGTCGACTCGCGGGCTTTGGCTCCCACCGGTGCGAGAGCCACTGGTGCCTCTCCCGATTCACAAGCGGTATGACGTCGTCTTGCCGAGCATCCCGGTGATGGCGCTCGAAGAGCAGATCGCTGAGAAGCTGGCCAGGTATCGCCGGGCGAGCCTTGCCCGCGATCTCTACGACCTCGCATGGTGTGCTGAGCGAACCTTCGACGAGTCGCTCGTGCGCCGCCTCTGGGTTTTGAAGTGCTTCTTCGACATCGTGGATGACGGGCTCGGCACAAAGCCCGTCACGGCATCGGATGTCATTGACGCACGCGAGGAATCCTCATTCGCCTCCGAGCAGATCGGCTACCTCACCAAGCCAGTCGACCTGGCAGGTTGGGTTCGAGTCGTGAGATCAAGGTTTGGATTTCTTGACGAAATGGACGCCGACGAGCTGACCTGGGCCACAGTCAACCCTGGCGACCGGTGGAGCGCTCAGCAAGCAATCGAGGCGCTGGCGTGATCGCGTGCCCGGCGCATTCGCTCACCGATCGCAGCGCACGCTGCTCATTGGCAATACGTTGAAGGGGGTGATTCGGAAGGCGATCGGTGACACCGAGCGGAAGGGCATCCTGCAGCGCAACGTTGCTCGACTCGCCGACAAGCCCAGCACCAGCCAGCTCGACACCGAACGGCCCGCCTGGACTCCCGAGGATCTCCGCACCTTCCTCGCCGCGGCCGAAGGTGACGAACTGTTTCCTCTGTATCGGCTGGCCGCCCTCACGGGTATGCGTCGAGGGGAGCTGTGCGGGCTGCGATGGGAAGACGCCAACCTCGCTGACCGAACGGTCCAGGTACGCCAAACGCTTGCCATGATCGACGGCACACCATCGGTCGCTACACCGAAGTCACGCCGGTCGCGGCGGGTGCTCGACATCGATGACGAGACGGTGAGGATCTTGCGGGCGCATCGGCAGCGCCAGCTCGAAGCGGCTGAGTTCGTAGGGGAGGGGTGGCACGAAACCGGCTACGTCTTCACCACCACCATCGGTACGCCTCAACACCCCGACAACGTCTCGAAACGATTCGTTGTTCTGGTGAAGACGCTCGACGTTCGATACCTGACGCTGGATGGCCTGCGGCACACGCACGCGACGCACTTGCTATCGATCGGCAAGAACCCCCGCATGGTCAGCGAACGCCTCGGCCACGCCGACGTCGCCTTCACTCTGCAGGTCTATGGCCACGTGTTGCCGGGTCACCAAAGGGGGGCGGCAGAGGCTGCGGCGGGCTTGGTGGATGACCTAGGCATGGATGGCTCTCGCGTGTGAAGATCTGGTCGGTTCTATTCGGCCGTCGCTTGCAAAAGACCACCTGTGGCCGAGTGAGAGACCTGCCAAGTTCCATCGACTTGGCGTGCCTTGATCCATCCCGGGGCGCTCTGCAGGTACTCAAAGGATGTGGTCGTCTCGCGAATGGTCTTCGCAAGTGCGCCACCCATTTCAGGGACCACTCTTTCATCATGCGACGTTGTGAAGCACCTACCTGCTCGCTGCCCCAAGAAGTTGGTCATCTCAGAATTCGGGAGTCTGGTCCGGCCGTTTCGAAAGGGTGTGAGGACGCACAGCGGGCTGGCGAGTAATAGCTCTTCCCACACGATCTCGGGGTTGGCCTTCTTGGAGCCGTGATGCGCGACCTTATAAACCTCGCTCCGGACGGGATTCCGCCCCGGAGTGTCAATCGAGGCCCTCCACTTTTTTTTTCGGGTTCGTAGTCGGCGCCGAGCAACAGCGCTGAGGATCCGAGCGTTACGACAAGTGGAATTGAGACTTCATTCGGCTTTAGGCCGCCGCCGCCTACACGCCTGAGCCGCCTCAAGACATTGTCGAGAGCAGCCTCCACATCGGAATCGGTCGGAGCCAGGGACCAGACTGCAGCAGCACAGGCTTCGTCCTCCCTCGACCAAATTTGTCGCCCAACGGTCGCGTATCGGAGTTGCCTATTGTCGAGGGCATAGAGCATGCCTTCGAGCTCCTTGACACATGACTTGGCGATTGCATCGATCGTGCCACTAGCAAATGCCAACAATTCCCGACTAAACAGAGCGCTGTAGGAGTAGACCTCCGCGGCTTGGCAACTCGACACGACCTCCGTAAGACCTCTTATGTGGTCGGTGTGCCAGTGGGTTGCAACGACCAGTTTTACCTTCGACAACGGAATTCCGTAGGCCTTTAGGAGTGAAAGCGCTGGTTGCTTCCCGTCGACCATGCAGGAGTCAACGATTAGCCACTCGTGCTGGCCAAGATGGACTAGCACACACTCTCCGAATCCAGGGCCGAACAGGACTATCTCCGGTTCCTCGAAACCGGGCGGCTCGGCAGTCTCAGGTAAGTCCAAGTGCCCTCAGCAGCTGGGGGTCCGTAGCGGTGGATGGAGTGACATCTCGGACGATACGTTGAAGGACCAGCTCGGAGGCACGCGTTCGGACTCCGTTGTGGTGGCGGTAGCCGACGGTCCAGTAGAGGCCCGAACCTGGCCGGACGATTGATCGATCACTAGCGTTGAGCTCTTCGAGGAGGAAGGTGGCGCGTACAGGGGGCGAGGCTGAGTCGATGCGAGAAGTGAGCTGAGCACCGAACTCCAAGTCGTCGACCTCATCGACGACTCCTACCCAGCGTTCTTGCACCACAAACGGTCGAAGGGTAGATCGTGCCGGACGACCTCTAGTTGCGCTGGTAGACCATATTGGTTCGGTGTCGTCGCAAGGTGGCGGCTCAATCGCGGTGATGCGCACATTGTCGTCGATGAAGGGGTCGAGCGGTATCGGGCTCGTCGTCTCAGCGGGGAAGCTGCAGGGCCCACTGTGCTCTGCGCCCCGAAGCTGTGGCACAAACTCGTCGATATCGTCCGGGCCGCGCATTCCGTACCAACTGAAAAGGGCTGAATCAGGGTGCGCCTCGTCTACGTCGTGCTGTCGACCGAGGATGCCACCGAGCCGCAACTTCGGTACCTCAGCTAAGTCAGCCCTCATCCTGCATCCCAACTATCTCGTCTATCGACTTGTCGGCTTCCTCGAAGAACTCGTCCCACCATTCGACGATCTTAGGTGCGAAGTAGCCCGCAGTGTCGTCGTCGCCCGCCCGCTCCAACAGTTTGTACTCGATATGAGCACCCGGCTTAACGAGAGGTGAAGTCTTGACGACCAAGTGTCGATGTCGATCGGAGTCAGAGCCGGTGCAGATGTCGAGTTCCTTCAGCCCAGCGTCGTCCGACTTTAGAACCTTGCGGACGTCAGCCAGCCGGATAAGTGAGGCTGCGAAGCCATCGCCGTTGTCAGCCGGATCAAGCTGAACGTGACTTCCTCGTACGAGTTGAACCATCGTTGCCTTGCTATGACGAAGGAGTAACAGCGTGGAGGCGGCAAGATCTCGCAACTGATCAGGTCGAGCGTCGTCCTCGGTCCACAGGGCGAGGAGCTTGGGTTGGACTTGCACGGACATGCCAGCCAGCCGCACCGCGCAAACCTGGTTGGATATTACTTGGACGTCCTCTTCGCTCCAGCTGTCGGCGGGCACGAGTTCGTTCGCTTCGAACCACGAAGGGTGGAACGTGGCTGGGCTCCATTCGCCGACCACGAAGACGGCGTAGCTATCCAGTGACCGCATTCGCCCAGTCTATTGGCAGACTTCGCTCCGCCGGGTCGCCTAGCCGCGGAGGCCCTCGGCGATGCGGCGTTTTGCTGAGGTCAGCACAGGCTCAAGCCAGCCAAGATGTCAGCTATGGCGGATCCAGTGTGACCACCGTGTGGCCACGGCAGGACTTTGGTACAAAACCACACAACCCCAGGCCCGAGCGAAAATGTGCTCTGACCTGGGGTTTTGTGTTGTACACCCCCCGGGACTTGAACCCGGAACCTGCGGATTAAGAGGGCCTTGACAGGTGTCCGAGAAATTCGTTTTAGTGCTCTGACCAGGGATTTTGTCCAGACCCGCGTCCAGCGAAAGGCGTTGGATCCGCCCTCGTCCGG
>Ga0114956_1003782_pt1 | contig 11655 bp, 10 predicted proteins | sample MaitaG_FD_87304 | JGI IMG/M metagenome (GOLD analysis project Ga0114956, IMG submission 87304) | Marine algal microbial communities from Maine, USA - Maine_Asex2 metaG | ecosystem: Host-associated > Algae > Red algae > Unclassified | place: Maine, USA | collected 2015-01-05 | reverse complement strand
TGGCGCTATTACCAAATGGTACGCACATTATTTTAATGTACAGCACACATCCAAGAATGTTAGAAGATTTTGCCAATGGTTTTTTACCATGGGTAGTCCCAAAATATGGAGAAGACTTTGTAGCATTGCCTAGCGGAGAACTTTATAAACGTATTGCAAATATCTCTTGTAATTAATTAAACTGTTAAAACCAAAAGCCAAGATTAATAGCCAACTAGCTTTGGTTTAAAAATCCTATTAAATTTTAACCAAAGCTCTTATTATTTTATCCCTATATTTAATTAACTAAAAACCAGTTGTTTTGAAGAAAATAATCCTCTTTAGCCTTAGTATTAGTTTTTGTTTTTTTGGGTTTTCTCAAAATGCACTAATTGACAATATAAAAAATCACTTAGAAACTAAAAATCCTACTGACTCTATTAAAGTAAAAGCATATTATAGTCTTGCACAGGCATACTCATCATTTAGTAATGATAGCTTTATACTGTACACAAATAAGGCTTTAAAGTCATCTCTTAAAACCAATAATTACCTTCTTCCTGAAATATACAATTATAAAGGCATTGAATATATAATGAAAGCCAAACCAGACTCGGCAAGAATTTATCTTAATAAAGCTTTATCTGTTTTAGACGAAGAAAATGATATTGAGGTAAAAGCAAATGTGTATCAAAACTTTTCAAACTCATATCAAAGTAAAGGAAACTTTCAAAAAAGAGTTGATTATCTGATAAAATCTGCAGATATGCTCCAAAACAATCCCTATAACCAATGCGTTAGTCTTTTTAATATTGGTGCGGTTTACAATCAAATGGATATAAAATCTAAGTCATTAGACTATTTTAAAAAATCTTATGAGATTTCTAAGATAGGTAAAAATGTTACGATGGAAAGTGCTTCCTTAACAGCAATTGGCACTGCATATTTAGGATCTAAAGAACTCGATAGTGCCGAAGTGTATTTAGAAAAGTCACTAGTTATTTCTAAGCAAACAAATTCATCACGCGACTTGTACGACACTTACAGTAAATTAGGTGGTCTTTACAGTAAAAAGAAACTCTATGATAAAGCAGAAGATGCGTATTTGAGAGCTAGTAAACATGCTGAATTATTGGGTGATGAAAAAAATATTATGAGAGTTAATGCTTCGCTTGCAGATTATTATTTTGATAAGAAAAAATATAAAAAAGCTATCGATTATTATAAAGAGTATTATAGACTGTACGAAGAAAATCCTGATAAGGATCTAAATTTAATACACTTAATATATAAAAATTGGGGAAGAGCAGAAGGTGCTTCTGGTAATACGAGAAAGTCTAATGAGTTACTCGATAAATATCTTAAAATACAAGACTCTTTATATTCAAAAGAAAATAGAGCGCTAGTTGCTGATTTAGAGACCAAATACCAAACAGAAAAAAAAGATAAAACCATTTTAGAAAATGAATTAAAATTAGAAAAATCCCAAACCAAAACTCGCTTAATGACAATATTAATTATCTCCTTATTATTAGCTTCTATCCTATTATGGTTTGTATTTCAACAACGCCAAAAACGGATTGAACAACAGCTTGTTGCCATCCAAAAAGAACAAGAAATACAGACCTTAGAATCCCTTATTGAGGGAGAAGAAAAAGAACGCTTACGTATCGCTAAAGAATTGCATGATGGTGTTAATGGTGATTTGTCTGCCATAAAATTTAAACTATCCTCTTTATTAAAAATGAATAATGAGGTCATCAACGAGGCCGTTACCATGATCGATAATTCTTGTCAGCAAGTACGTGCTATCTCTCATAATTTGGTACCTCCTTCCTTAAAAAACTTTTCTTTAGTTGAAGCGGTTAGCAATTACTGTGAAAATATGGACAGTATTCATAAGCCGGAGATTAGCTTTCAAACTATTGGTGATGCTATTGATTTAAATAAGAAAGTAGAGGTTAATATTTTTAGGATCATACAAGAATTGGTAACCAATGCTACAAAGCATGCCCAAGCAAGTGCTATTGATGTGCAAATCAGTCATCAAAACAATTCAATATTAGTTACCGTCGAAGATAACGGAAAAGGTTACGATAGTGAGGTAGAAGCGCATTCTGGTATTGGTTTAGAGAATATAAAATCTAGAGTTGAGTATTTAAATGCTAACTTAGAGGTAGTCACCAGCGAAAATGGCACGTCGAATACTTTGGAAATTGATGTAGATAAAATATCTACTAAATAGAACATAACTAAAAACCAGTTGTTTTGAAGAAAATAATCCTCTTTAGCCTTAGTGTTAGTATTTGTTTTTTTGGGTTTTCTCAGAATGAAAAATTTATTGATAGTATTTCGATAAAAATAAAGACAGATAAGTCAGATAGTATTAGAGCAAGTACTTATTATAGTGCTGCCAAATATTCTTTATATAACATGGGAGATTTAAAACTCTTTAGATCATATATTGATAGCTCAATGCAGTTTTCTAAACGATCAAAGCGTGAAGGTCTAGAAGCAACAAATCACTTTTTATATGGATTATTAGAAAGGCTTGAAGGCAACTATGACAAAGCTTTAGATCATTTAGAAATAAACATCAAATATTTTGAAAATGACTCTACCAACAAATCTTATGCACTGTTTCAAAAAGGCGTCATTTATCAGCAATTAGGCGATTATAATAAAAGCTTAAAAACGTATTTAGATATTTTAGAAATCTTTGAAGCCAAAAAGGATTCATTTGCAATAGCTTCAACACTAAATAGTATTGCTATTATTTATGAGAATATGGATGATCATGACCAAGCCATAGCAAACTTTAATGATGCCAAGAAAATTTTTATTTTAAAAGATATACAGAGGGATATTTGTAATACCGATATTAGTATTGCCGCTGTTTACTATAAAAAAGGTGATTATGAAAAGTCTAGAATATACGCCCAAAATTCCTTAAAATTATCAAGATCTATAAATTTTAAGCAATTAGAAGGGAAGAGTCTACAAATTTTAGGTGATATCGCTGCTAAAACAGATCCCAAATTAGGTTTGAAATATTACTTAGAAGCTAAAGAGATTTTAAGTAAAACAAATTTTGAACGCGAAAAACTATCTCTAAGTATCTCTTTAGGTATTGCCTACTATGAGCAAAAGAATTATGCTAAAGCAAAAAATGAATTAATCGGTGCACTTAAAGTAGCTGAAGAAAAAAAAATAAAGAATCAAGTTAAAGAGACTTCTTTCATCTTAGCTAAGATAGCAGCTATAGAATCTGACTTTTCATTAGCATATAATTATAGACTAAAATATACTGAAGCTAAGGATTCAATAATTAATATAGAAAACTCAAAAAATATTAACCTGCTTCAGAAGCAATTTGAAACTGAAAAAAAAGATAAAGAAATTACAGAACAGAAATTAATAGTATCAGACCAACAGCTATCACTTCAAAAAAGTAAATCAAAATCACGCTTAATGACCATTCTAATTATAGCCCTGTTATTAGCGTCTATCCTATTATGGTTTGTTTTTCAGCAGCGTCAAAAACGGATTCAACAGCAACTCGTCGCCATTCAAAAAGAACAAGAAGTACAGACCTTAGAATCCCTTATTGAAGGAGAAGAAAAAGAACGCTTACGTATCGCTAAAGAATTGCACGATGGCGTTAATGGTGATTTGTCTGCCATAAAATATAAACTATCTTCTTTATTAAAAATGAATAATGAGGTCATTAATGAGGCAGTTAATATGATAGATAATTCATGCAAACAAGTACGCGCCATTTCACATAATTTAGTACCACCTTCGCTTAAAGATTTTAATTTAATTGAAGCGGTAAACAATTACTGTGAAAATATGAATAGTATTCATGCACCAGAGATAAACTTTCAGCATATTGGTGATCCTATAACATTGAATAAGAAAGTTGAGGTCAATATCTTTAGGATTATTCAAGAATTGGTTACTAATGCTGTAAAACATTCCGAAGCAAAAACAATTGACGTACAATTGAGTAATCGTAAGGATACTGTTTTGGTTACTGTAGAAGATAATGGAAAAGGGTACACTTCAAATAAAGAAGATAATGCAGGAATAGGTTTAAATAATATTAAATCTCGAGTAGAGTATTTAAATGCTAATTTAGATATTGTCTCTAACACAAACGGCACATCCAATACCATAGAAATTGATTTAAATAAAATATTAACTAAATAATGAGATTCCCGTTGTCACGGGAAATAGGATATGATAACAAAAATAGCCATTACAGACGATCATGAAATGATTAGAAATGGGATTGATTCTTTATTAGAAAATTATCCAGATATTTTAATTGTTGGAAAATATAAAAATGCAGAAGACACCATTTTGGCGCTAAAAGAGTCACAACCAAATGTGTTGTTATTAGACATCAATTTACCAGATATTAATGGGATTGATTTATGTAAAGTGTTATTAAAATCATATGCAAAATTAAAAATAATAGCACTTAGTAATTTCGATGAAACCTCTTTTGTAAAACGTATTTTAGCAAACGGAGCACATGGGTATTTACTTAAAAATACAAATTCAGAAGAATTGGTCGAAGCCATACAAACGGTCTTAAAGGGAGAGCAATTTATTCAGAAGGATATACAGAAAAAATTATTTAATCGTTCTATTGGTCAGCAGAAAAAAACGAGTTTAAATGTTATTAAGCTAACGCAAAGAGAAAAGGAAGTGCTGCAATGTATTTATGAAGAACTAACCACGCAAGAAGCTGCGAAAAAACTATTTATAAGTCCCAAAACAGTAGAAACACATCGTGCCAGTTTAATGATTAAACTAGAGGCAAAAAATAGTGTTGGTATTATTAAAAAGGCTCTGGAAAAGCAATTGTTACAGATTTAAGTAAATTAGAGATCCTTTTCACACAGGCACACCAAGGATTAATAGCAAAGCTTTGGTTGTAGGGAACTGAAGTTGAACATTTACGAAAACTATGTTTTGGTAAATGCCCTTATTTTTAGTCTTATATTGATGTAACTTTGCGCTTCTAAATCAGTTGCATGTCAGATATATATATAGGTTACAATTTTAAAGTAAAACCACTTCAACCAGGTTCAGAAATTCTAATAGCAGAACTAGGCTACGCAGGTTTTGAAAGTTTTATTGAAACCAACGAAGGTGTCACAGCCTACATTCAGAAAGAGGAATGGAACAACGATATCCTAAATGATATTTATATTTTGAGCTCGGACGAATTTAAAATTACTTATGAGTTCAATGAGATAGAACAAACCAATTGGAACGAAGCATGGGAAAAAAACTTCAATCCCATTGTAGTTGATGATGTCGTAACTGTGCGTGCACCTTTTCACGAAAAACCAACTACCAAGTACGATTTAATCATTGAGCCTAAAATGAGTTTCGGTACAGGACATCATGAAACCACACACATGATGATTCAGCAAATTCTTAAAAATGACTTTAAAGGAAAATCGGTTTTAGATATGGGCTGTGGCACAGGTGTGTTAGCCATCTTAGCCGAAAAAGTGGGAGCTACTCAGTTAGATGCTATTGATATAGATAATTGGTGTTATTTAAATACTTTAGAAAACGTAGAACGCAACAAGTGCAAAAACATCTCGGTTTTTGAAGGTGACGTTTCACTACTCCAAAATAAATATGATGTTATTATTGCCAACATTAATAAAAATATCTTGCTCCGAGATATTCCGATCTACACCAAATATCTAAATAAAGACGGTCAACTTTTCTTAAGCGGTTTTTATAGCGATGATTTAGAGACGGTTACTTTAAAATGCAAAGAAAATAATTTAGAATTTAGCGCTAAACTTGAAAAAAATGCTTGGGTAGCAGCAAAATTTATTTTAAATAATCGATAATTTTTTAGCATTTTAAATGCATAATATTCAATAAGTTAAGAGTTTTTAACAAAAAAAATTAAAAATGTGTGGTTTTCCCGTAATCCAAAACCTATTTTCTAACGTATCTTTATATAAATAATATTATTTAATTGTAGTGCGTTATTGTTGACATTTGAAATGATGTTGACCTTAATCTACCTACGCCATAGTTTACGTAAGCATTTTTAAAACGAACCATTAATTTAACACATTAAAAATGAAAAAAACAATTAAATATTGGGTATTAACCCTTTCAGTATTTGCACTAATATTCACAGCCTGTGATAAAGATAATGTTGAAGACGACCCTTCAAATTTTCAAGAGGATGTCATTATTAATATGAATGAGTTAGGGGATAGAACACTCGTAACTGATACTGAATTATTAAATTCGATTAAATCTTTAGATATTGATGTTGGAATTGTTTCTATAGGTGATTTTCATTTACCAGATGGAACGGTAGAAGAAAGAATCTATATAGGTAGTGATATTACTTTTACTAGAGATGAACTTGACTTATTATTAGGAGGCGGTTCTGGTACAGACCGTCAGTATAGAACTTTTAATTTAGTATCAAGTAATAATCAAACTATTAATATATTAGGTTACACAGGTGGTAGCCAGGCATTATCTAATAAAGCGCGCACAGCGTTAACTAGAGCAGTTGCTAATTACAACAATATTAGTAATATGACCTTGCAGTTTAATTTATCGTTTGGTACTAATTACCAAGCAGCAGATATGGTTGTATTTGATAATTCTGTGAATACACCTAGTAATAAACAAGGAGGTGTAGCAGGTTTTCCATCATCTAATGGAAATGCTAATAAATTTGTTCAAATTTATAATATTGAGCAATTTTCTACAAATGTAAACGAGCATGTTATTACTCATGAAATTGGCCACTCTATTGGTTTTCGCCATTCAGACTGGTTTGATCGCTTAAGTTGTCCTTCATCTTCTCAAGGTAATGAAGGATCTGGTTCTGAGGGAGCTGTGCATATACCTGGAACACCTACAGGTAGAGACTTATCATCAGTTATGCAAGCTTGTTTCGCTACAAATGTAAGTGGAAATTTTAACGGTAATGATATTACAGCTTTAAGATCAATGTATCCTGCTAGTACAGGTCCATGTGATGGAGTATTTGAATGGCAAAGTGGAACTAACTATCCTGTTGGAGCGCGAGTTACTTATTTTGGCAACCTATATCAGCGTACTTCTGGAGGTTGGAGTTTAATAGGGCCATGTAACTAGAACTCTTATTCTTTGACAAAAAGTGATATATAAATAGATAATGGGTTGTTTAACGTTGTTAAATAACCCATTTGTTTTTTAATGATTTATTAATATTTAATATCTAAAAGGTCTCTAAATGCTATTCTTTTTCGTTTTACTAATAAATATTTTATAATTTAGCTTAAAGCATATCATAATTATGAGTACCCAAAAGCAATATCAAGAAGATCTACTTACACAAGAAGAAGAATTAAAGGAAAACGAAATCGTATTGTTTAACGATGATGTTAATACATTCGATCACGTTATTGATACGTTAATATATGCCTGTGACCATGTGCCAGAACAAGCGGAACAATGTGCAATATTAGTGCATTACAAAGGAAAGTGCACAGTAAAAACAGGATCTTACGACGATTTAGAGCCACGATGCTCTAAACTTTTACAAGCAGGTCTAAGTGCAGAGATAGTCTAAAAAATTAATTTGTTTAATTTTTATACCAAACTTTACACCTTTACAAGAGATTATAATGTCGAAGGACAAACAAATTCAGTAGTCGTTAAATCTGTCTGCTTTATAGCTCCAAAACCTCCAGCAATATCCACCAGTTTATCAAAACCTCTAGCTTTTAATATTGACGCTGCAATTACAGAACGATAACCACCTGCACAATGCACGTAGTAGGTTTTATCTTTATTAATTTCGTTCATTTTTTCATTAATAAAATCTAAAGATAAATGTTGCGCATTTTCTAAATGCATAGACTGGTATTCACCATCTTTACGCACGTCTAAAACATTTATATCCGATGCTTTTGCTCTATTCGCAAATTCTTCAGCAGAAATAGATGCCAAGGTTTCAATATCCTTGCCAGCAGCTTTCCAAGCGTCTATGCCACCTTCTAAATAACCTAGAGTATTGTCATAACCAACACGAGATAACCGTGTCACTGCTTCATTAGATTTGCCTTCCGGAACGACTAAAACGATAGGTTGTTTTATATCCGTAATTAAAGCACCAACCCAAGGTGCAAATCCACCATTTAATCCAATAAAGATTGAATTAGGAATATGCCCTTTTATATAATCTGCTTGTGGTCTAACATCTAAAACTAAAGCCGATTCATGATTAGCAATAGCCTCAAACTCTTCAGGATTTAGAGGAACATCACCTGTTTTTAAAACGGTTTCAATCGCATCATAACCCATTTTGTTCATCATCGCGTTTTTAGCAAAATACTGTGGAGGTGGAGCAATACCATCTAAAACTTCTTTTATAAATTCAGTTTTGGTCATATCTGCACGCAACGCATAGTTTGTTCTTTTTTGTTCGCCTAAAATACCAACGGTTTCTTTACTCAGGTTTTTACCACAAGCCGAACCAGCTCCATGCGCAGGATAAACAATAACATCATCTGCTAAGGGCATAATTTTATTGCGAAGCGAATCAAAAAGCATAGCTGCTAAATCGTTCTTGGTTAAATCAGATTTTAAAGCTAAATCTGGTCGTCCTACATCTCCTAAAAATAAGGTGTCACCAGAAAATATGGCATGGTCTTTTCCATTTTTATCTTTCAATAAATAGGTTGTTGATTCTAAAGTATGACCTGGTGTATGTAAAACTTTAAGGGTTAATTTTCCGACTTTCAACTCTTCTCCATCGCTCGCAGAATGAATATCATAATCTGTGGTTGCTCCAGGCCCAAAAACTATTTTCGCACCTGTTTTATTCGCTAGATCCACGTGTCCAGAAACAAAATCGGCATGAAAATGCGTTTCTAAAATATACTTTATTTTTGCACTATTGGCTTTAGCTTTATCAATATATTGCTGTATTTCTCTAAGAGGATCAATTATAGCAACTTCACCTTCAGACTCAATGTAGTAAGCACCTTGCGCTAAACAGCCTGTATATAATTGTTCAATTTTCATATTAATTTCCCATGAAAATGGTAATCTTTTTTAATTCAACTTAAATTTTGGTTACAAAGTTACAAAACTTCAATTTTTGAAATGTAATAGTTATCACAAAGAATTATAAGAGTTCTTTATATAAAATATAGAATGCCATAATGATTGTAAAATACCCAAAACTTCGTTTTAAACCTTTTGGGCTTATTTTTTTAGAATAAGCCAATCCTATAAAAATACCAATTATAGAGATTGCCGTAAATGTTAATAGAAATTCCCAGTCGATAGTTAGCGTTTTAACATCACCAATAAAACCAATTAAAGATTGAATAGCTATTATAAATAAAGACGTGCTTATAGCTTTTTTTATAGGAAGTTTTACTAACAATACTAATGCAGGTACAATTAGAAATCCGCCTCCTGCTCCAACCAAACCTGCTAAAACACCAATACCAATGGCTTGTGTACCTATTGCAAAATAGTGATTATTATCAAATTTCTTAATTTCTTTATCGCTAAGAATTTCTTTAGATTTAATCATAGACCAACCTGCTAATAACATAATTATTGAAAACAATAACATAATAAACAGCGAATTGGTAAGCTGAAAATTACCAATTGAAGCTATAACTTCTGGTAAGTTGGGAATCACTAAACTCCGAACCATAAAAACGGTTATAATTGAAGGTATAGCAAACACTATAGCAGTTTTAAAGTCTATCTGGTTTTGTTTAATAGTTTTAAGAGTGCCAACTAATGCTGTACTGCCAACAACAAAGAGTGAATAGGCTGTAGCAACGATGGGACTGAAATTTAAAAAATACACCAAAATAGGAACTGTTAAAATAGAGCCACCTCCACCAATTAGTCCTAAAACAAGACCAACTATTAATGCTCCACAATATCCTAAGATTTCGGTTAGTTCCATTTAGTGAGGGAGTTTATTTTTTAAAACGCCATAAACGTAAGTTCCTAATAATGCTGCTGCAATAACAATTAGTATTGAGAATGCACCTGTACCTAGTAAGATATACATAGGTCCTGGGCAAGCACCACAAAGTGCCCAACCTAATCCAAAGATAGTACCTCCAATGATGTAACGCTTCAATCCACTTGCTTTTAAAGGTACTTTTATAAGATTGCCTTGAATGGTTTTTAACTTTAATTGATTTGAAAGTAGTAATAAAATAATTCCTGTACCCACTGCAGTACCAATAATACCATACATATGGAAGGACTGAAATTTAAACATCTCAAAAATACGATACCAAGAGACTGCTTCAGACTTTACGAGAACAATTCCGAAAAAAATACCAACTAAAAAGAACTTAATATATTTTCCCATGATTAAAATAGTATTGGATAAATGAGGTGAATCATTATTAGGCCTCCTAAAAAGAAACCAATCACAGCAATTAATGAAGGTAATTGTAAACTACTTAATCCTGTAATGGCATGTCCAGAGGTACAGCCACCAGCATAGCGTGTACCAAAGCCAACAAGAAATCCTCCAACTATAAGTATAAGCAATCCTTTGATACTAAAAACAGCATTCCAACTAAATAATTCTGGAGGCAATATACTTTTGCCAGCATTATCAAAACCTAAAATCGATAAATCGTTAACTGTAGCTTCGCTGAGGTCTATGTCAATTGGGTTTGATAATAAGTAGTGCGCAATAAAACCACCTAATATTGCTCCTAGAACAACGACGAGATTCCACCGTTGACTTTTCCAATCAAATTTAAAAAATTCAACTTTTTTCCCAGCACCACCAATAGCACATAATGTTCTTAGATTAGATGACATACCAAATGTTCTACCAAAGTATAACAAGGTAAACATTACTATTGCTATGAGTGGTCCTGAGACATACCATGGCCAAGGTTGTAGTATATATTCCATAGATTATTATTGAACTTCAAAAATACAATTACAATTTTGAAATAAATAGTTTGGTTGTTTTTTAATAAATGTGTTATATTTGCAGCCACTTAAAAACGGCCTCGTGGCGCAACTGGATACCTGCCTGCCGGCAGGCAGGGCGCAAAAGGATTATGAAATATTATGCTTATATTCTTTAAAGCGAATTCGATGGAAGATTATATAAGGGTCATACATTGAGAATTAAAGAGCGTATAATTAAACATAATTCTGGTAAAACTAAATCGAATAAGGGTTATTGACCTTGGAAATTAGTTTATCACGAAATATTTGATACTAAGAAAGAAGCTATCGCAAGAGAGAAATTTCTAAAGTCAGGTATTGGAAGGAAATTTTTAAGTAGTAAAATTAGGCCATGTGGCGCAACTGAATAGCGCACTTGATTACGGCTCAAGAGGTTGCAGGTTTGAATCCTGCCATGGTCACGAATAAATACTACAATAAGAAAAAACGCCAAGTTCGCTTGAGCGTTTTTTTGTTTGTAGTATTTTCAAAGCGTATCAGCAAGGATGCGAAGCAATCCTTTGTGGTTCGATTTGTTACTCAAATTAATTTCTTCTTAAACGCCAAGTTCGCTTGAGCGTTTTTTTTATTTGTAGTATTTTCAAAGCGGATCAGCAAGGATGCGAAGCAATCCTTTGTGGTTCGATTTGTTACTTAAATTAATTTGTTCTT
>Ga0114956_1003781_pt1 | contig 11663 bp, 7 predicted proteins | sample MaitaG_FD_87304 | JGI IMG/M metagenome (GOLD analysis project Ga0114956, IMG submission 87304) | Marine algal microbial communities from Maine, USA - Maine_Asex2 metaG | ecosystem: Host-associated > Algae > Red algae > Unclassified | place: Maine, USA | collected 2015-01-05 | reverse complement strand
TTCTGACAGCTAATGAAGTTGAGCGGTGTAGTAAGTTTAGATTTCATAAAGATAGGGTGAGATATCGCGTTGGTAGGTACGCAATTAGACGATTATTGAATCAGTATGAAGCAGATGGTGAGAAAGTGAAAGAGTTTCAATTCAATGACTATGGTAAACCAAGAGTAAGCGATCAATCAAATATTAAGTTCAATTTGTCTCATTCAGGTAAGTACTTGTTGATTGGTATTGGAAGACATCATGAGGTTGGTGTAGACACTGAAATCTATAATGAAACTATTGATCACCTAGATTTAGCTAGGTCAGTCTTTTCTCAACAAGAAAGAACTGCATTAGAGCTTTTATCAGACGGAGAAAGAATACATGCTTTCTATCGATGCTGGAGTATGAAAGAGTCTTTTATTAAGGCAGTAGGGAGAGGATTACAATTACCATTGGACCAGTTTTCTGTGGATTTAACAATCTCACAATCAGATAATCAGTTACTTTCTGTGCCTTGGAAGCCTCAATTAATGAATGAACTCAAAACAAATATAGTTTATATTGATGCTGGTTATAGTGCTGCATATACTTGTCATCAAAGTATTGAGGAAGTCCATCATATTGATATTTCTGCATCACTCTTAGACTCAAATTCAAATCTCTAGAGAGAGAGTAAAGTCTAATTGAACAATTAGCAATACATTGTGATTTATTAGAGAGATAACATAACGAAAAACAGAATTTTATTACAATTATAGTATGGTGCCAAACAGAAACAATATCAGTTTAAAATTTTTAATCTTACCACTCTTAATGATTATTCCGTTCTTGATGCAGGCACATGGTGTGAGTGCTGCTGATCAAGCTACATTGCAGAATGGTGGTTTACTTGCCTTTATTACAGTCGGTGCCAAACATATGTTGACTGGATATGACCACTTGTTATTCTTAGTCGGAGTAATTTTCTACTTGAATAACTTTAAGGATATACTCAAGTTTATTTCGATCTTTACTTTAGGTCACAGTATTACCTTGATTTTTGCGACGTACCAAGGCATTACAGCAAACGAACACTTGATAGATGCCGTGATAGCATTGAGTGTACTCTATAAGGGTTTTGAGAATCTAGGTGGCTTTAAGAAGATATTCAATACTGGATCACCTAACCTTCTCTTTATGGTTTGGATTTTTGGTCTTATTCATGGATTTGGATTGTCAGCTCGATTGCAAGCATTTGATATTGGTACATCTCAATTCCTAGCAAAAATTATCTGTTTTAATATTGGTGTAGAATTAGGACAAGTCCTAGCTCTTATTCCTATTGTTTTTGTGTTAACTCGATTTAAAAAGCATTCAAAATATCCTTCAATTTATCAAGCAATCAATTGGTTTTTGATTGTGGCGGGTATAGCTTTATTTATTTTCCAAATGGTAGGATATTTTTCTAATCACTAAAAATTATCGCTCTATACTGTCTTAGAGCTATAGGTTACTATCGGTAAATTTAGCTTGTTAGAGCTGAGTTTATTTTGCCTCTATATCCATGATTCTTTTGTAACTTGTTCTATCATTTCACGCCATAGCATAGAGGCTCTCACTCTGGCTATGAGACTTTATTATAGAGAATAGGTATTGTCTCATTGAGAGGAATAGTGATCCATTTTATTAAGTTGAATAATCACTTCTCAACTATTACAGAAGGAATCTTTAAATTATAATGACCAGCCATTATACAGAGTCAGAGATACTGTGTTTCATGATGACTAAAGCAAAAAATTGATAGAATAGGAAAGCATTAAATGGTGTAATCTATTGATGGACAGATAATTAGTCCTACTTTGCATGAACTTTTTCGTTAGTTTTTGAGTTATAATTATATGAACTATGAAATATTAATAGTTATTATTTAGTCAACACGCTTCGTTCGAAGCATAATAGAAGTGCAGAACTTCTTAAGTTCTTTTCACTCTAGCTATCTACTTTTCATCGTCATTGCTCAAGTTTTCTTGATTGTGACAATTAATAATTATCTAAATCATATTACACATGCTATACAATACATTAAAGCTTAAAATTAAATCTTCTTCAATAGAAAATCAGCTGATGAAAATGCGGAAAAAAAAGAGGTTTAATAGGATTTTATTTTTAATTTCTGGAAGCCAAAAATTTGATTTGAATATAACTAAAAATCAAGATATTACTATTAGATCTTTCAGGTAGACTATTTCGTATTTATCATAATGTCTGATTCAAATTACCTTTTTTTCAATCTCTATTGGAGAGAATTTTCGAATAATATTTTTTGATAAGGTGTAATTTGGTAGGTGTATTCTTTTTGTCAAAGATCAGATTTGAACATTTCCTAGAATAGAGAGTATAAATTATAATAGGCTCTAATATCTTTCCAATACTAAACCAAAAATTTTATCAAATTCAAGAAAATAATTTACAATGAATTACTTAAATATAGAAATTAATAAACTCCAACCCATAACAAAAAATTTAAACTTACTTCTTGCTTCATATCAAGTCTATTACCAAAATCTGAGAAGTTTCCATTGGCATGTGAAGGGTAATCATTTTTTCCAATTACATGAATTATTTGAAGAGCTCTACAATCATGCGAATGGGGCAGTTGATGATATCGCAGAGAGAATATTGACTCTCAAGCATAAACCTCTAGGTAGCATGAAGGAATACTTGTCACTCTCTGACATCGATGAAGCAAAAGATCAACTTCAGGATATGGAAATGTTGGAAGTCATACTTCAAAATCATCTTGATTTAATTAAACGTATCAAAGTGACTATCCAGGAATGTAGCAATGTTGGAGACGAAGGAAGTATAGACCTACTCTCTAACATACTTGGCTTTATAGAAAAAAAATCTTGGATGATTGATACGTTTTTAGAAAACCATAAGTTGAATAAATCGTTGAGTACTTCAAATTAGAAGAAGAAGAAGGAATAAAAAGAAATTTACTGATCATTGAGAGCAGTAGGTGATAAGCGAAGCCAAATGGAAAATTTAAAGACGTGGTTAGAGCACCGAAAAACTGATGATAAATCAGTACTTTCATTTTTTATACTTGGTTATTTATTCTTATCACTTCTCTGTTTTGGGTTATTGCTATTGCCAATAAGTCATAATAATAGTATCTCACTAACTGATCAACTTTTCTATTCCATCTCTATTGTGAGTACTACTGGCTTAGCTCCAGGTAATTTTGGAGCTGATTATACTTATATTGGTCATATTGTAAGTCTCTTATTCATACAATTAGGCGGTATTGGATATATGGCGTTGAGTTCATTTATAGTGCTGAGGCACTTCAGTAAACTCCCAACATTATCTGTCAGATTATTGAAACTGGAATTCAATCTTCCCACCAAATACCCTTTGAGAAGTTTTATCATAAGTGTGTTTGCTTTCACCTTTTTTCTGGAAATATTAGGTACCATTACTTTATATATCGGGTTTGATAGACAAGGGATAGAACATCCATTATGGAACGCTTTGTTCCATAGTATCTCAGCATTTTGTACTGCTGGATTCAGTCTATTTTCTGATTCAATGGTTGGGTACAAATCAGACGGTTTAATCAGTATAACTCTAATGGTTCTTTCATTACTTGGTTCGATAGGGTTTATTGTGCTTTTAGATTTTTGGTTTCGAATAACAAAAAAAAGAAAGCACATCTCACAGACCGCAAAAATTATCTTGGTTACAACTTTTGGAATCTGGATGTTAGGTGCTTTGTTAATTTACTTTTCGGATTTGGAATTGATTAGGCAGGGATGGTTAGGATTATACCACGCTATTTTCCAAAGTATATCAAGTCACACAACTGTAGGTTTCAATAACTATGACATTGGAGATATAAGCGTAGCTGGGTTATTTGTTATGATTATTATCATGATTATTGGAGCATCTCCAGCTGGTACTGGTGGAGGAATAAAGACGACTTCCCTCGGAGCTCTTATTGCAGTGTTAGTTTCTGTCTTGCGTCGAAAGACTCATATTACGTTTCTGAAAAAAGAAATACCTAAAACAAATATATTTCTTGCGATTTCATCAATCACTTTTTATTTTCTTATTCTATGTTCTGGAGTATGGTTAGTTACCTTACTTGATGGAGATAGATTCCCTTTTGTGTCGATCTTATTTGAATGTGCTTCTGCACTCAGTACGGTAGGTCTCTCCACTGGAATTACAGGAGAATTTTCTGACCTGAGTAAGATTGTCATTTCGTTACTTATGTTTATTGGTAGACTAGGAGTGCTGACATTTGGTTTAGCACTAATATCAAAGGAACCAAGATCAGTCTTTAAACCAAAGATTGAAGAAATAGCAATTTAAATAATTAAAAAAGGAATAAAACTAAGCTTAATCCTAGTTTTACTCCTTTTTTATTCATGCCATGAGAAGTAATTTCATTTTCAACCAGATGACTTGTCTACATGTGGTTAGATATTGAAAAATTTATAGCACAACTTAAAATTAAAACTTATATCTCACGCTACCTTTCAAGAAGAAAGGAACTCCTGGAGTGAAGTGTAATTCCTCTACTGAGACTGCCTCATTGCGGAGACGAGATTCTGTAGCAAATTGAGCTTCATTCCACTCTGTATCGAATAGATTCTCTACTGCCAATCCAAACATCAATTTTTTAAATTCATAGTTAACATTGAGATCAGTGATAAAATAACCAAGTGCTGTGATCGAACCATCTTCATTTGCAGGTCTATCTGTAATATATCTGTATCTGATACCACCAGAGAATCCATTCATCCCTCTGAATGTCAATCCACCAGTCGACATTAAATTGACAGCAAGAGGGATGTTATCTTCACCTTCAGCTTCATCGACGGCTGTAGCATCTGTATAAGTTAGGTCAGCATTTAAGAAAAGATAACGACCGAGTTGATATCTGATACTTAGATCGAGACCTTGTCTTCTAGTTCGGCCACTTGGTTCTACAATACCAGCATCTCCAACATATACGAATTCTTGGTCTAAGAAGAGATACCAAAGAGCTGTATTAATAACTAAATTTGGAATAGGTTTATAGATAAATCCAAGATCAGCACCATATGCGGCTGGTAAGACAACATCAGCTGAGCCGTCAATCACCACACGACTATCGTTTGAGTGGAATCCGATTCCACTTTTAAAATAGTATTGCCACTGATTGCTTTGATTATAAATTATATTCAATTTTGGTGAGACTCTCACTTTGTCCACAGATTGATTATCGTAGAGCTGTGTGAGACGATTGACATAATTAAAATTGAAGTAGTCAACCCTAACACCAGCATTAATAAGCCAACTGTTGATATCAAGACTAGCATCTAATCCAGCATATGCATTAGTCTCATCTACATCGCCCAAGCTGAGAGTTGAGAGTGGTGTCTTTCTATTTAGTGTATTAGAGAGTTCAACATCATTGACATCATCGTAGCGAAATCCTACATGAGTACTTAGCTCAAGGTCAGCCTTATCAAGTTCAATTGACTTGAATAGTGAAGTATTAAGTCCATAAATATTTCGTGTCTCATACTGTCTGATTTGGTCTCCATTGATTGGATCTTCTAAGAAGAAAGTAAAGTTTGAAAATAGCTCAAAGTCATATTGACTATAAAAAGCATTTGTCTTAATGAAGAGGTCATCACTTAAAGTCTTTGTATGATTAATACCAATATTAGTTCTACTTGTATTGCCACCTTCAGTATCATCAACACTTCCAAATCTAGTAATTGTACCATTGTCAACTAGTCGTTGTGGAATTTGGCCCGAGGCATCCCACTTACTTGTTAGTCTTGAAACAACTAATGAGAGTAGACCACCATCTTGGGTCTTAATCCTATACTTACCCATTAAGTTGAGACGATTAAAGTTTTGCGGCGATTCTACTGGGCCGTCTGACTGTTGGTATTCAGTTGCAATGTAGGCTGATTGGTTATCATTTCCATCAAGGAGATTGAAGAGTCCAACAAATCGTGCTGTATCAAACATACCGACATCAAGGCCGATACTACTTTGGTCTATAGCGTCCTTAGTTTTGAAGTTGACATAGCCTGCTGTATTGAAGTTTCCAATATCTGTATAGTATGGTCCTTTGCCAAAGTCAATATTTTCGATAGTTTCTGGAATGATGAAATGAAGGTCAGAATATCCTTGACCATGAGCATGAGATACCATATTGATAGGTATACCATCGACATTCAATGCAATATCTGTTCCGTGGTCGACATCAAATCCTCTAAGGAAAATTTGCTCTGCCTTTCCTCCACCTGCATGTTGACCTATGAGTAGACCTGGTACTCGTCTTAGGACTTCTTGCGATGAATTAACAGGTGACACATTGATATCTATATTTGAAATGGTGTTAGTTGACTTGACTGACTTTGAGATTGTGACCTCACTCAATTCGAAAAGTCCTGGAGTCATAACAACATAGAGTTCATTATCGAAGTCTTTTGCTGTTACTACATGTTCTACATCTTTAAATCCAAGGAATTCTATATTGATTGTGTCACCAATAGAGAGTGATGTTAACTTAAATTTACCCAATTCATCGGTATGAGAGTGATTACTGCCTGTGTAGGCTATAACATGTTGGATTGGAGTTTTTGAAGAATCTACTATTCTTCCATTGACGTCCTGAGCATTGAGGGAGAGATTGCTTACTATAATCAAGCAAACAAGAGTTAATACTGATTTCATAAAAATATAACATTATCTGCCTCAACAATGACTTTATAAAAGCACTGCTGAGATCTATTTTCAAAAAAATAAATTAAAATAAGAAAGAATTACTTTGTGAAAATAGATTTTGGAGGAGGCAGTTGAGCCTTGAGATAAAGTAAAGGTTTATAGTAGGAATAATGAAAGTCCTCACGATTGTAAGATTCAATCAAGATGACAGAGATGCCTTGAGCTATTTCATGGGTCTGATTTTCATCACTAGATACAAGATGCTCTGATTCCTCGTCATTGGACTGATTTATGTCTAATTGATCAAGTACTGCACCATGACTATGCTGAGTTGATGACATCGTCTGATCACCGTGATGACTGTGCGGTGTAAACTCAAATTCAACAATATCTCCTAAATGCATACAAAAGTGAACCACCTCATATGCACTGACATGAAAGGTACCACTCATATAAATACACAATAGCATACGAGTGAGAAAAGGTTGATATATTTGAATTGTTGTAAGCAATCTCTAACAAAGGTAGAGACTAAAAAGTAACTGTTAAGAAAAATTAGAGATTTTTCTTTCCGAAAATCAGAGAGGTTTTTTTTATCGAACTGTCACATTGAGTTTAGAACATTTAAGTAACTCGTGTCAAGGAGCTAACATATTACAAATTGATTTAATTTTAAACTTTATCGAATAATTAAGTATAACTGTCGATGAAAACAGTTTAAATCAAAATAAGATTGTAGCTTGATTTTTTAAATAATACTTCACACTATGAGTAAATTATTGCAACCAGAGATAATGGTTTTCCTGATTCCGATAGTAGCAATTGTTGGCGGTATCTTCATTGCGGCGTTAAAACTCAATTACAAGCACGAAGAGCGAATTGCTAAAATTAAGGCAGGTTTAGATCCAGATATCCAATACGATAATGAAGAAGAGAGTTTGGAATTAGATCAAGACTATCAGACAGAAAGCAGTCCAGTCTCAAGTAAATCAACTCATAAATAACTTTTTTACCCTAAAAGATTGCCTACCTCATTCGTGATCTTTGCGTTTTATTACTTTATCAATCCGTGAAAATTAGAGAGTTTTACTCTTTTAATTGAGGTAAAAACACAATGTGACATTTCGTATTCGTTGAAATTTCTACCAAAAAAGGCAATTATCTAACACATTACAGAACAAAGAGGGAAAATTAAATTTGTTAAAACATATTACAAATAATTGTAATATGTAATTCTTTACATAGCTTTGTAAAATGTTCTGAGCAGATAGGAAGAATATTCTGTCTCTCAGAGTGTACCACCACACGAGCTTATAATAGATTTTGACGACGTAGCTAATGTCGTCTACCTAACCTATTGTTGTCCATAAAGGGATAGCGTAAGCTGTTTATTATTAATTACATCTTAATTTATTATGAAAGTTATTAATCTTTTTAAATCATCACTTCTAGTATCTCTCTTTATTCTGATTGGTATTACAAGTGGTTATTCTCAGTACAGCATAACTTATCTTGATATTATGGGAAACCCTATTGGAGCTTCTGATGTCAATGTATGTGCTGTTGGTGATTCCCTTAATTCAGTTAGAATTATAGTCATTGACGATATGGCTGATGATGCAATAGTAACAATAACTATGCCACCAGGTATTGAATATGAGCCTGGCTCAATTGTCTTAGACAGTCAAATGGGAGGTCTCAGTATTGCTGAAAGTTCAATTGCTGACTTAAGTAACCCAGAGTTTGTCATCAGTCCATCAGATTTAGTCGCTGGAAATTATATTCAATTTTCTTGGGGCAGAACTGCAAGTTGTGAAGCTGTCGGACACCAGATGGGAGGAGGGATTTTCAAAGAAAGCATAGCAATAGAAAGTAAAGCTACGGGAGGCTTGGTAGAAGATACGGAGCAAAGTCTTAATACTTACGACGTTTTAGTAGCTTCATTAAGTATAGCTGGAGAAGGACCAATCACTGCCAATCTAGGGGATAATGTGTGTAGAGATGTAACTATCACCAATGGTGGTATGGGTTACTTAGATGTATTTTCATTTTATATTGTTGATGGAACAGGAACATTGACTACTTCATTGACAACAAGCGGAGGTACAGTTTTGACACCAACTTCTACAAATGTTGACACCTTGTTTTATACAATGGATGCAGCCGTAATTTCAGAGTTCAATACAGCTGATGAAATGTCGCTGTTCGAAAATGGTGAACAAATCTTCTTAACACGATGCTATGATATCTTAACATGTGATAATGATTCGTACTATGGTGGATCATGGGGTTGTAATGGAGACTTGTGTGCTGATCCAGCAAATTATATGCAACAAACAAATATTACCAATCTTGTACCTCAGGTTTCTCTCAGATTTGCTGATGGAGTTAATAATAATTATTGCTTTGATGGATCGGACAATGCAGTAGATGGTGGAGTAATTCAAATATTTGAAATGTGTAATACTGGAGCTGGAGCGGCGACTAACCTTGCCTTTAGAATGAACAACAATACTCCAGGTTCTGGAACAGGTCAAAATTACTTTACAGATGTTCCAGGTCAAATATTCGATTCTGCTGGAATGCTAATTGGGACAACAAGTGCTATAGTACCTGCAGGATCTCGTAAAGGAAAAGCCTGTGAAGCTGTTCCAGGTGCACCTTATGTCGACCATACTTTAGATGGTATTATATTAGCACCAGGAGAATGTATCACGATTGAACTTGAAACATTTGCGACTAATATTGATGAAGCTTGTGGCTCTTGTGCAGGTGACTTATCATGGTTATATTTCAATGAATCACATTCATACATGGATCAATGTGAAATCAATAGTTATGGAGCTACAAGAAGACAACTTTATTATGGTGGCCGTCTAATCGCAAGGTATAATTTAGAGATGCCAACGGATATGAGAGACTGTGATGAATTCACTTTAGAAGTCAATTATAACAATTGGTATGGTGACACAAAAAATAATATTAGCGGAAACGGTAATGGAGATCCAGGTTCTGTTTTTATGAAAATAGATTTAAGTGATACAGGACTTACCTACATAGGAGATGGTACAGAGTCTTTCAGAGAAACAGATAATGTTGAGGTTACACAGGTAGGAGATATTTTGTGTTTCAATATGGAGGATATCAGAAATGGTTCTGGTATAATGAATATTCCATTTAAGCCAACATGTGAAGCTGGAGGAGGAACTAAATCCATCAGTATGTGGCATGAAGCGACATTTGATGATGGTAATTGTAGTGAGTTGCGAAATTATAGATGTCTGAGTAGAACATTTGTGATGCACTGTCCTGATGATTGTCCTAGAGGTGGAGCGACACCAAGGCTCTTTACACTTGAAAGAATCAGTTTAGGGCAGGCAGATGCAGATAATAATGGTATTCCTGATGGTACTGGACTTGCTAACCCTGAAGATGTCAGATTACATAGAGCATCTAATTGTGATACGTTATTAGGTTCATGGGAGATTTATGTCAACCCTAATGTAGAGCCTTTAGATGCTAATAATGGGACTCCATTTAATCATGTTTATGTAGAGTTTGATCTTTTTACAAGAAACGGAAATTGTACAAACAATCAATACGATAGAATATTTGAACCACTTCCAGATGCGGAAGTGATTATATATCCTTCAGGAGGAGGAGCACCAATAAATTGTACCGTTACAGCAACTATAGATGCAGATGATATTGCAAAATATGACTTAACTGGTTGCGGAGGGATGGCAACTTGGGATGGCGGTGATTCTATTGTAGTTAGAGCAAAATATTTGGTTAATGGAGATATAGAAAGAGGTGGGTTTACACAGTATATTTCTGATAATGACGTCTATAGTAGTTACACTCCAGATCCCGTAGGAGTTAACCCTAGCGATGAGAATAAATACACATGTGATAAGTACAATGATTATATGAATGTCATGCATCACGTACACTCACCTTATACACCACCACAATTTATTAATGGTTGTACTGGTGCCTTGCGATATGATCAAAGATATTATATCAATGTACAGACTGGTGATATTCATTACCCTAATGAATACAGACCATTTACCTATCCAGATGAATGGATTGTTGAAATTCCTGACGCATATCAGTATAGACCTGGAAGTTTAACCTTTGCAGGTCAGGCAGTGTCTGATGCAGATATCGTTCAGAGTGGAGGAATCTTAACGGTTACTAACTTAGGAAAATTCTTTGATGTCAATGGAGGACCACTTATCGTGAGTGATGAAACGTGGAACTATAGTTTAAGATTTAATGTAGATCCTACTTGTGATGCTGTAGCAGGTACATTCACTACAAGACATACTACTAATCTCAGAGGGATTGGTTGCTTCGCACCAAATGAGACACATTCTACAGCGAGCTGTCTCACGAATCCAAGATACTCAGGAAATGCACAAGTTTTATACAGTCCACCTCAACCCTTCATTACTGGTGGTGGAGAGGTACAATATACAACAGGGCGACCTTGTTGGGATGTAATACTTAATAACGGGAGTAATAGTGTAGATGCTCCATTCTCATGGTTTAGATTGACTAGTCTAGATGGAATACTCAGTAATTATACAATCAGTCAGGGTGGTACAAACATTCCTATCAATGCAAATGGTTATTTCGAATTAGGTGATAATGATGCAACTGGATCAACTACTTATGAAGTTTGTGCCGATGCAAGTGATTGTGATAGAGGAGCCATTGGTGTTGAAGCGGGATTTGGATGTACAGATTATCCTGAAGCAGGGATTGATGTGCCATGTGCTCAGTTAGATACTTTGTATGCACTTCCATTGCAATCAGAAGTACAATTAGCGATAAAGGAAGAGCCAGAAGTTAGAATGCCACTCTGTACAGAACAAGCCGTAGAGGTAATCTTAACTAGTGCTCAATCAGCATATTTGGATGATGCATTCTTAGATATGATTTTACCATCAGGGACA
>Ga0114956_1003778_pt1 | contig 11676 bp, 8 predicted proteins | sample MaitaG_FD_87304 | JGI IMG/M metagenome (GOLD analysis project Ga0114956, IMG submission 87304) | Marine algal microbial communities from Maine, USA - Maine_Asex2 metaG | ecosystem: Host-associated > Algae > Red algae > Unclassified | place: Maine, USA | collected 2015-01-05 | reverse complement strand
TTTGGCAATACTTTCTGCGGCGCGTTTTACATCAAGAAAAATAAGCCCTAAGCGAGCATTTGGCTTAGCCAATACAGTAACCACGGACTCACTACCCGCATGAGTCATCAAAATATAACCATGATCACCCTTGATGAGAACTTGCTCTAAGGTGCCTCTAGCCAGCTCTTGAGCTGTTCGATCTCCTAGCGATAGCATGGCTGCACTCATCGCCCCCACTCGGTCTTCATCCATTGCAGCCGGTAGCAACGCGGCCATCATTAGTCCATCTTTTGATAAAACTGCCGATGCTTCGATGTCAGCAGTTGATCCGTTAAGATCACTTAGTATTGAATTAAGCATTTCTGCACGCATGCGTTTACTCCTATGAAGTGTTTTTAGTTAAGCACCATTGGGCTATCTGTGCCGTAACGGCGCTCCAGTGCCCAGATTAGTTGTGTGAACGCGGGTTGATTGAATTGTGGCATCCCCCCAACGATCAGTGTGAAACGGTCTTTTCCGATGTACAAAGGCCAAAAGCCTATCTCGCTATTGCCAGCGGCATCGATAAGCCCCCAAGCACGTTGTCGGTAACCAAGATTACCTTTCAGCACATCCTTATGCCGCTTATAAATTGCCGTGAGACTAGCACTCAAAGCGGCTAACTCTTCAGCGGCCTCGTGCGGAAATCCAGAACTGCCCAGATAGAGCCCCTGGCCTTCTGCCAGAACGGCACGTCCATCATCCGATAAGCTTTGTAAAATGCCGGGTAGCATGCTTTCCAAATTACCGGCTGGCGCAACTTGACTGCTTTTTTGCCCATAAATAAACCCTGCATCCTGCAGCAAATGAACAAATTCCAAAGTCTCAGTCTCATCATTTAAGCCACTCAGATCTTTAGCAATGTCCAAACTAAATGGAGGCGTCTGATCAACCGTTAACAAACGATGCAGAAATCCACGGCCAAATTCTTCGGTGTCATCCTGAACGGTATAGAAGCTCCCACCGGGGGTTACTCCCATAAATAAATCTTCTCTTGAGATATAATCACTCATAATATTTCAGCTCCGGGTGCCAGCGACATCAACATTGCCTGAATCAGCATTGATACGTCATCACGTTTACGTGCATCCACTTCGAATACGGGTGCTTTGATCTTTAATTGGTCTAACCAACGGCGGTAATCGTGCACATTGGGAACACGGTGTGTATCCATTCTGGTAATACCAACGACCAATTGCTGTGCAGCAATGAACTCTTTAAATGCGTGTGTATAAAATTTCAGGTCCTGCTGGGGATCTTTTCGTGAATTGTCAATGAGTAATACCAGACCAATACCGCCCTCGGTCAAAATATCCCACATAAAATTAAAGCGTTCCTGCCCGGGCGTACCATAAAGATGAACCCGTTCATTCTCGCCTAGCTTGATCATTCCATAATCCATAGCGACGGTAGTGGCTGGCTTGCGTGCCTTTGCCATATCTGACGCTTGCTCGTCGGTTGTGACAATATCAATATCACTAATTGAACGGATTGCCGTCGTTTTTCCGGCTCCGACCGGACCTGTGAAGATAATTTTCCGATTCTCTGTACTCATGATTAGCCCCCTACCAGTCGTTTAAGCAAGCGTGAGAACAAGCCTCGCGGGGCATCTTTAGGACGAGGGGCGGATTGTGTGTTAATCAATTTATCAGGATCCTGTTCGATCAAACCTAGGCTATTTGCCGCGTTATAGAAAGAAAATGCATATCGTTGAGGAATACTCAGTGACTTAGCGATGTCGAAAGCACTCATTGCAGATGCAGACCACTGTGCGGCAATTGGCAAGACATGAGGAAAGTTTTCCAGCCGAGTAAGACTTGGCCAATGCTTAAGGCCGACTGGCTTCCCAGGGTCAAGCGCTCGCGGTAGACTTCCTTGTGCTGAAAGTAATGTAGAGGTCCAAACAAACGACTCTAAATCATACAATGCCGAGGCTTGCTGTGAAATCATGTCGTTTAGCTCATGTATTTCACGCGTACTCAGGATATGCATTTTCCCACCGTCCTTGACGTTGCAGGCGGATATTAACTCGGTAAACTCAGAGTCTTGAGTATCAATCCCGCAGAATATTCGGTGTATTTCGGGTAGAACATATATTCTCGCGTCAGGAAAATTAAGCAATACCCCCTGCTGACACTGACGCGCCAGGCGCACCGCATCTTTTAAGCTAGACAGGAAAAAGCTGTCATCCTTATAAAAATCGTCGCTTAACTCTGCACTGGCCTCCAGGTCCTGCTGGTTTCCGCAAAGGAGTAAGTTTCGCTCGTTTTTCTCTGACTCAGTTGGCAGCGGCGGAGGCTCATCTACAGTGCTCTGAGCTGGCAGTGGTGGCGGTTGATCGACCAAAGCTGCAGAAACCGATGTTTCTGAAGATGAAATACCTTTCGCTGTATCAACACTAGACGTCTCAGAATCTGAGTCAGTAGGAGAGTGCTGAGTATTTACATCTAATTCAGCAGCCGTCTTCTCATCCAACTTATCTACCAGAGGTACACTGGTAGGCGTAGAAAGCTCCAGAATGGGCGGTCGCTGCAAAACAGGTCGCGTTGTCGCGACAAAACTTTGACCAGAAGATTGTTGAGAGATTAAATTAGCAGTTTGGTTCGCAGAGGTTTGCATCTGAGGGCTACTAGCAAGCTGTTGTTGCAGTACCCCAGCAGCATCTAATAACGCACGACTGGTTAACGGCTTCGCCAACCAGATTGCATTCTCTATTGAAACTTCGGATATCGACAATATTAATGCCGGTTTCTGCCACTGCTGGTACTCACTCTCAAAGCGCTGTCGAGCCGGTGGGAAATCGTAATCGATGAGTAATACGTTAGCCTCTTCCTGAGTGTCGACGCAGCGAAAAACATGTTGCCCGAGTTTTGCAAAGAAGAAATCCAGTATTGCCCTGTTGTGCGCGCCTACATCCTCAAGGCATACTTTTAGGGTATTTTGCTTGGATTTATCAATCATTAAACACTTTCACCTTAGTTGGCCACTCTGCTGTTAGCGCTTTGTTGCTGTTGCGCCCAATCTGAACTCAGTGCCCGACCTTGTTCCTCAAGCAATATTCTGAGGCGGTTCTTACTTTCCAGATCGTTGGTATAACTGTATACCCGTAATAATTCGGCTTCTGCCCGAGGATCACCGTCTGGGTTAATCACTTCTTGCTCAAGGAGTTCTTGTGCCTTATCTAGCTGGCCATACTCCAGGCAATCAACGGCTTCTTGAAAATGGCTGTCGTAGGTGGTTTCAGCACGTTCTGGTGCCGTTATTAGGGTTTCAGACTTCTCAGGCAGCCCGGTTGCCAACACTGACCCATTAACAAAGCGATCATCATATGCCGAAGCAAAATCACTGTTTAACCAGTTTGAAAAATAATCCTGGTCTTCATCTGAGAGTTTCGCTTTAGAATGTTCAAACAGCTCACGCCGCAGTTTGAGTCCGTTGTCTTTGAGCGCTATAAAGCAATCCTGCAGAGCACCTGCAAGTTGTGTTTGATCCTGATTGATAAGAATACGTTGCACCTGCGCGCGAAGATCTAATGGATAACGTTTGACGTGCTGGGATAAATAACGTCTTTCGATAGGGGTCGAAAGTTTATCTCCCAACTGTAAGGCCTTAAGGTTATCCATGCTGAACTTTGCGGGAAGTTGGTACATATCTGACGCATCCGTGCTTTCACGGTTAACATTCATATGACTAATAACCCTAAATCCTGATTGACACTCGAAGAATCCAGAATGGAGAGGTGACTCTATAAGAATGATGGAGAAAAAGATATACAGAGATTAAATTTTTCTGATGAAAAGATGAGTACATGATTATAAAATCCGCAATTTTCAATATAAGCAACAACTTAGCCTATTTTATACGGGCAATTATCAGGCTTTATCGGCAGCTAGTCATGGTAATCAATAAAGCATTGAAATCTAAAATCATACCGCTTTATACTTGACCAAGCTCAAGCTAACCCCTATTTGTAGTTCGCTCTCCAACTCAATGCGAATAACGAATCCCCATTACACTAGCCCATAGGCAGCAGTAATATGTTTAGAAAAAAAACGCGCCCCATTGAAGCACCAACCCGCCCTAGACGCATAGCCTCTCAATTAGAACCCGACATTGAACTCGTGGGTGATTTATCTTTTTCCGGCTTGTTGCAAGTCAAAGGTAATATTTATGGAAATGTGATTGCCGCAACAGGCACGGACGCCACACTACTTATTGAAGCAGGTGCCACTATCACTGGTGAAGTAAGGGCACCTTATATTAGGATCCGCGGTAAAGTGACTGGCGATGTATTTGCCACCAGTAGAGTTAGTATCAGTGCCAGCTCAACGGTGATTGGCGACATCCATTATGATGAAATTGAGCTAGACCAAGGCGCTCATATATCTGGCAATCTGATTTCATTAAATGAAGATGCAGTCGCCACAGGTTAGAAGGTAAGCTGAAATCGTACAAACTCTCTTTTAAACTAGCACTAAAGATGCATCGGCAGGCAAGCTTACCCCTCCTAAAGATTCGCTCAATCTTTGCCAATCAAAATGAGGACCTGGGTCAGTTTTACGCCCGGGAGCTATATGTTCATGGCCAGTAATTTGGTCTTTTACAAGACTTGGATATGTCGATTGAAGCGTTTTAATTAATTCACCAAGCACCCTGTATTGAGCATCACAAAAAGGCGTCGTATCGGTTCCTTCTAGTTCGATACCAACAGAAAAATCATTGCAGACCTCCCTACCTCTGAAGCACGACACCCCAGCATGCCATGCGCGCTTATGAAACGGCACGTATTGGATGATTTCACCGTCTCTACGAATCAGCACATGTGATGACACGCGCAAGTGAGATATCTCTGTAAAGAACGGATCATCATCAACGCAGAGGTTGTTTGTGAATAATTGATTGATATGGTCACTGCCAAACTGATCAGGGGGAAGTGAAATATTGTGAATCACGATAAGACTTATCTGAGAATCTTCGGGTCTATCATCGTGGTTGGGAGAGTGAAGGATGCAGGCCTTATTTAATAACCCTGATGTAGCGCATATTTCCAAAGCTTAATTCCCCATAAAATCAGTGATGGCCAGATAAAAAACCGGCTCAGATCGTAAACGAAATGAGCCAGAGGTACTGCTAGATTGGGGACTTACAGGTTAAAACTGATCGGATAATTTCACAAGCCTTATTTGCTTAGATTGCAAAAACTTAATCTAAGCTGAATGAATGAGCTTGTCCTCAGAAAGCTTAGTGTGATCTTGCTGTGCTTACTGATTTATTGTTATTGCTCAATAATAGGCGTGCATTCCATTGCGTTTGCTCATCTAAGTCGCAGAGGAACTCAAGCTGCTGCTTGGACTGGGTTGCTATTGGAATGCCGTCACGAAAAACGATCTGATTCAGATTACTGATTGGAACTTTAGGCCCAGGCAACAAGGTACCGGTTAAATTCAGAGGGTCACAAGCACTGATCGTGATCAAATCACCTTGCTTGTCAGATCGTCTAATCTTTCTGAGGCTTCCAATGGCGTCCTGAAAGGCAAACTGCTCACCACTTACTCCTGTGACAAATCGACCACCACGAATTTCCCCGCGCGCTTCCATTCTCCAATAGACTCGCAACAAATCACGCCATGGAGGCAGGCCAGTCTCACGCTCCAGCACTCTGCGAAAAACCACGCCGTAGCGAAGTAATAGGGTATGGGCAATCATTTCAAGTGCATCAGATTCAGGAATTATCTCTGCCGCCTCCAGCGTATTTCCTGCTTCATCGACGGGTGAAATGAGTGTCCAGCGGCCTGCCCGGTCAAAAGGTGATCCTTGTGCACCTCGCCCCCTCCTTCCTGAAAATTTCGGGAGTTTATTATTAGGCGTTATCAAAGCACGCAGGCCTGCAAAACCATCCGAGGTGACCAAGCCCCAACTAACCAACTCGCCTAAAACCGTTTCAAGCTGCGTCCTGAGTAAACCAGTTTGACCAACCAAGTCGGTAAAAAATAAAGCGCCTCGGGTATTTAAAAGATGAATCACTTTTTGAGCTCCACCGCTTAAGCTTTGCTCAGAAGCAGTTTTGCTAAACACCTTCCACTCCAGTAAATGATGACGCTGAACAATACTCACCGGGGTGAGACGGACCGGAGAATTCTTTTTCTTACTGTCGCTTTGAGCTGTTGTGGTGTGCAGCCGCAGCCAACTGAATCGACCGGTGACACAAAGTGTTTCCAACATATCCTGAGTGTATAAATCGATACGGGCGGCTAAAATGTCGTTTTCCCAAGCACCTGCTGCGGCTGAATAACCTTCAAGTTGCTGCAAGACAGTAGCGAGAGATTCCAAGCCCTCACGTTTTTCCGCCAAGCCCTGCCAATCAAATAAAAACCGCATATAATCAGCAATACTTACCGGTTCAATCTCACTACGTAAGCGATTGATTGTGTAGCGGTGAATCCTCGCCAATAAACGTCGTTCGCACCATTCAAGCGCATTATTAGGGGTACCGTGGTTGCTGAAGTAACCCTGAACAACAAACCCTTCCTGCTCTAGATTTAGCAATGCAACTTCAATCAAGCTGTGAGCCAAACCCAAAGGCTCAGCCAATTGTGGGACAGTGACCGGACCTAGCCCCTCCATCCTGCTGCGAATTAATTCACGCAGTGGTTCTTCCTGATCCTGATTAGGCACTGCGGTTATTTCAGGCTTTAATGAAGCATCAGGAAAAACAGCCTGAACTTGCATTAAGCGTTCAGCAGCAACCCACAGGACAGATTTATTGCTCAGGGTTACACGGCAGGCTCGTTTATCCTTAATCAGTTTTTTAAACAGCGGCAACCACGGTTGATTCGATTCATCTGATTCATTAAAAGATGCGGCTTTAACCTCAGACTTCAGGATATAGCCGAGCACCTGCATGGCATCTTGCAGCTCATCAGCATTTCTCACCGTAGGCCAGGCTTCTTCACGAACCTTATCAATTGCTGCTTGATCCAGGCGGCCTAAGTCAGCGGCATCCGTCGGATTTAAGCGACTTCTGGACGTAACCGCCAGCGTACGGCGTTCTTCGGCGGGTGCTTCATCAAGGAAGGCGTAGGGCCTGGCATTGACCACTTCCTCAGCCAGGGGTGATGGCGCTGTAAGGTCACAACAGATTAATTTAACATCGCCCGCCAGCAAGCGCGTCAGCAAAGCCTCCAAGCCAACAATATCCATGGTCTCATGTAGGCAATCATTAATGGTTTGCTTGATTAGCGGATGATCAGGCACCTGCCGGTCACCAGCGATATTTTCACCACAAGCGATTTGATCTGGAAATAGGATTGCTACCAAATCTTCAGCATCCGAGCGTTGAAAATACGGCGGGTTTCGCTTGCCGTTACGACTCCGCAATACTGCCAACGCAATCGTCGCATTCCAACGCCATCTTGTTGGGAACATTGGCACATCCAGAAACGCCTGAATCAACACTTCTTTGACGGTCTTAGGATTTAGGTATCGGGACACTTCTTCAAGTGGAAAACTATGACTAGAAGAAAGCGATAGTACGATGCTGTCCTCCAGCGCGGCTGCCTGTAACTCAAAATTAAACCGTTTACAAAAGCGCTTACGCAGTGCCAATCCCCACGCCCGATTGATACGTGATCCATAATTAGAATGGATCACAAAATGCATATCACCGACATCATCGAAAAAACGTTCGAACACGATAGATTGTTGCGTTGGAATCTCACCTAAGGCGGCCTTGGCTGAGGCCAGATAGGCAGTGAGCTGTTCAGCTGCAACAGATGGTATTTGATATACCTGACACAACCACTTTTGAGTGGCGTCCATTCCTTCGCTTAGTTTGTTATTAGTTTGCTGTCGTAGATTAGAGACTGCCAGTGAGAGTTCATCGGTTCGACCGGGCGCTTCACCTAGCCAAAATGGAATATTGGGTGGCTGCCCATGCGCATCTTCGACGTACATGCGACCTGTTTCGACCTTTAGAATTCTGTAGGATGTATTGCCAAGCTGGAATATGCCACCGGGAAGGCTTTCAAAAGCAAAGTCCTCACCTACCGAGCCAATGCGTATATCTTCCGGGCTCAAAATGACATCGGCATCAAACTGATCGGGAATCGCGCCACCATTGGTTAAGGCGACTAAACGTGCATTGCGTCTCGCCCGAACTCGCCCATTGACTGCATCGTAATGTAAATAGGCACCTCGCCTGCCACGTCGAGTGGAATATCCATCACCCAGCATCTGAATAATGCCATCAAAGTCAGCACGCGCTAAATCCCGATACGGCCAAGCCTTAGAAAATAGCGCGTATAAATCATCGCAACTCCATTCCTCACCACTAACCTCAGCAACGATCTGCTGTGACAGCACATCAAGCGGTTGCTCAGGCATGATAATGCGATCTAGGTCACCCTTATTAGCCGCCCCTAGCAGTGCGGTAGTTTCCACTAGTTCATCACGAGTAAGGGGAAACAATCTGCCTTTGGGCGTGCCACCTACATGATGACCCGAACGTCCGACACGTTGCAAAAACGCAGCGATGGAGCGCGGCGACCCTAGCTGGCACACTAAGTTAATATCACCTATATCGATACCTAGTTCCAAAGATGCTGTCGCGACCAGACAGCGTAATTTTCCAGCTTTGAGGGCTTGCTCAGCAGCGTGGCGTTTATCTTTTGACATGCTGCCATGATGCGCCATTACGTCAGTTTCACCGATTCGTTCAGCGATATTTTTTGCGACCCGCTCTGCCAGGCGGCGTGTGTTAACAAATATCAGCGTTGTATCGTGCGCTTCGATTAAGCGGTGCAGTCGATTATAAATCTCAATCCAGACCTCATTGGCCATAACCGCCTCAAGCGGTGAATCTGGCAACTCAAGGTTCAGATCGCGTTCGCTGGCATGACCCGTGTCAACAATATGGCAGGGCTGATCGCGCTTACCCATCAGGAAATTTGCCATCGATTCAATCGGCTTTTGAGTGGCCGACAAGCCAATACGCTGTAATTTATGCTCTGGGTTGGCTCTGCGGGTTAACGCGTCTAAACGTTCGAGTGACAAACATAAATGCGAGCCACGCTTACTTCCAGCAACGGCATGGATCTCGTCAATAATGACCGTTTCTACCGTACTTAACATCTTTCGACCAGAATCCGATGTTAGCAAAATATAAACCGACTCTGGGGTGGTCACTAGGATATGAGGTGGTTTACGAATAGCACGGCTACGTTCAGCTGCTGGTGTATCGCCAGTCCGCACCCAGGCTTGCAGCGGCACATCTGGCAGGCCAGATTCTAGTAGCTTATCGCGAATACCTTGAATAGGCCGCTGGAGATTTATTTGGATATCGTTGGAGAGTGCTTTTAATGGCGATATGTAGAGCACCCGAGTCTGCTGCGCTAATGGCTGCTCCAGGCCTTCTCTGATCAATCGGTCAATCGATACCATGAACGCAGCAAGCGTTTTACCTGAGCCGGTTGGAGCCGCTAATAGAGTACTTTGACCACTCGCAATAGATGCCCATGATTCTGTTTGAACGCGAGTGGCTTGATCAAAACTCTGATCAAACCATGATTTAACAACTGGATGAAAGGCATTAGTGCTCATAAAAACACTGTACGCTTTTTGTTTCCATTTGACCAGCTGCTGAGACTATCTGGAGCGTTTGCAAACTATCAACAATCAATTGAAAGTGAGGCAGCCTATTATCTTAAGGTGAAACCCTCAAATTCACTGAGCCGGTGACGCAAGCTGGAACCTAACCGCTTTGAAACACGCTCAAAAATATCCGCTTGTTGCGTAAAGTCGACAACATTATCAACCTTCAACACATCGCGTGCCACACTACGCACCGATCCAAAACCATCCACAAGCCCCAGCCCTTGAGCCTGATCGCCACTCCAAAACAATCCCGTAAACAAATCCGGATTCTCTTCACTATCAATCCGATCACCACGACCGGACTTAACCGCCGTAATGAAATGCTCATGCGTGTTTTCTAACAGCGTTTCTAAATACGCAACGTCCTCTGCCTGTTGAGGCTTAAACGGATCTAACAAAGCTTTATTCTTACCTGCGGTGATTTGACGACTCTCAACACCAAGCTTTTTCATCACTTCAACAAAACCAAAGCTATCCATCCTCACACCGATAGAACCCACCAGACTGGATTTATCCGCATAAATCTCCTGAGCCGCTGCAATAATATAATAACCACCCGATGCACAAACATCCTCAGCCACCGCCAGCACTGGCTTATCCGGATGCAATTCACGTAAACGCATGATTTCTGTAAACACATGATTCGATTGCACCGGACTGCCACCCGGACTATTACAACGGATAATTACCCCTTTAGAATCTTTATCTTCAAACGCTTTTTGCAATGCTGGAATCAAATTATTCGCACTCGCGGATTCGCCATCCAATATAGTTCCACTGACGCTGACCATCGACGCATAGCTTTTACCACTCGCCATCGCTGCAAGCCCTGGATTCGCCATCTGAGCAACATTGCCCAGTAAACCACCAAGCATTAACAAAGAAATAATACCGACCAACAAAAAGCTGAGTCGAAAGAAAATACCCCAACGCCTCGCCCGCTTCTGCTCCTGTATCCCCGCTAAAGCAACCTCTTTTAGCGCATCAATTGCCTGTTCATTCTCAGAATTCATAATAGTTTAACCTTGCCTTATTTTAATCATCTATTGTCTCCGAAGAGAATTTGATATTGGTTTTGCGAAGACCTCCCGAGTCAAATAGATCTATCAGCTAAGTTTTGAACCCACGACGAGGCGGCGTAGCAAAGCCAATATCAAATGCTCCTCTACTCCGATAATTGATCAATCACACCCTGCAAATCATCCGCCATCGGTATATCTAAATCATAAACCTTCCCACTGTTTTTGAGCTTAAAACTAATTTTATAGGCGTGTAAGAACAACCGTTTTAAACCAGTCCTACGTCCGAAATCACGATTAGCTGCAAAATCGCCGTATTTTGTATCGCCAGCAATGGGAAGCTGCATATCCGCTAATTGTGTCCTGATCTGATGCATTCTCCCTGTTAATAGTCGTACACTCAGCAAACTGTTCTCAGAAAAATGCTTCAGTGGCGTAAACACACTCTCTGCGAGCTTCCCTTCTTCTTCGCTCTCGCTAACCTGCATGTTCTGCATGCCACCTTTAGCACGTGACAGATAATTCTCTACTTTTCGCTCACCGCCCTGCCATTTTCCAAGCACCAGGGTTTGATAGTGCTTGTTAATATCGCCTGTTTTAAACGATTCATGCAGATCCAGCAATGTTTTTCGATTCTTGGCGAGCAACAAAAGCCCGCTTGTTTCTTTATCAATGCGGTGCGCAAGCTCGATAAATTCTAGTTCTGGCCGTAGCTGTCGAAACACCTCGATTACACCATGAGCATTATCCGTACCGCCATGCACTGCGATCCCTGCGGGTTTGTTGATGACGATTAGATCATCATCCTCAAGCAATATAGATTTTGTAATTAGTTCTAATAGACTGCTACTAGCGGGTCTTGGTTCTGTCGACGCAGGTACATCGCGTATCGGTGCTATCCTAAGCTCCTCCCCGGCGACTAACTTCTTAACCGGCTTAATGCGTTTTTTATCGACACGTATCTCCCCTTTCCTTAGTAGCTTAT
>Ga0114956_1003773_pt1 | contig 11681 bp, 7 predicted proteins | sample MaitaG_FD_87304 | JGI IMG/M metagenome (GOLD analysis project Ga0114956, IMG submission 87304) | Marine algal microbial communities from Maine, USA - Maine_Asex2 metaG | ecosystem: Host-associated > Algae > Red algae > Unclassified | place: Maine, USA | collected 2015-01-05 | reverse complement strand
CTAGTAAACAAATAAACAATATCAACAAATAAACCATTAACGGATTATTCCTTTTTTAAGCGATGCTCTAACTTATGTTACCCTCCTGTTTTTTAATGGAGTGTAAATGAAGTATTTAGCGAATACCTACTATCAAGCGGGGGCATACAGAGGGCTAAAGACCAATGGCTAATTTGAGTCAAGGGATGTTAGAAGTAATTAGGAGGAGTTAAAAAAAGGAGGAAAGGAGAAAAAGTGTTTATACTATATTTGGTATGAGTGTATTTCTTTCTTGATTCAAAAGTAATAAGTTTTACTGTCACTGTCAAGCGAATCTTTTTTGTTATCTGTTCTGAAATTTACTTTTTTTATTCTTTACCTGATTTGTGACAATGTATGAGATGGTGTTTTTAAAATATGAAGAACAATTATAATTTGTAGCTTCCTTAGAATCAAAATCTAATAAACATTGATAAGCAGGGACAGGTAAGAAAAAGCTTAAAAAAAAATAAACACTAAAAATAAAAAAATGAGCTTAAAAAAAATATATTTTTTTTACTAAACTATCTTGATGGACTGTTTTTTTTAAAAAAATAATTTTTTTTATTGCTGTGACAACTAAAAGAAAGAAAAGTTAACCTTAGTAAGGAGGAAAGAATCCCTCCAAATGATAGAGTTAATTATATCCCAACTCCTTTAACTAGACTTTAGCCATTGGTTTTTATTCTTTAGTGACAGCCTGCCAAGCACTAGGATGTTATCGTAAACTTAGTTTATCCTCGTCTTTTTTATTCGAGTGTAAAGAAAGTATTTAACTAATTCCTACAGCCAAGCATAAGCGTACCAAAGACCAAAGACCAGCTAAACCCACATTTATGTATAAACTCTTAGTTGCCTTATTGTTTAATTTATTATTCTTTTTTCCTTCTATTGCACAAAAAGTCTTACAATTAGAGACTATAGGAAAAGTGGAAACAACCAAAATTTACTTAGGAGAAACTATCTTTTTAAAAACTATCCACTATCCAGATTATTGGCTAAAAGCTACCCTAGAAGATGTGTTAGTTGACGCAGCAGCAGTCGTTTTAGCAGATCGTATTATTCCCCTTAAGGAAATTACGATGATTAAACGGAGAAAAAAAAGTAAAATGAGCGAAGCGGGTCGTGGAGTACAGTATTCGGCAATTGCACCTGTCGGTTACGAATTGATATATGGTCTAATAAATCCTCCGATCCAATGGAGAAATTTAGCTATTTATTCAGGAGGCACATTTTTAATTGGCAGCTTAATGAAGCTAATCCCACCCAAAAAATATAAGATGGGAAAAAAATATCGATTAAGAGTATTAGACTTATCATTTTAGAACTGAAAAAATGAGTGCTGCATTATTGAATAGCGTATTTTAGGACTTGAAAAGTCCTAGCAAAAAGGTCCATTCCAAACTAGATGACTATCGGGAAAAGGGGATTTATTTTTTAGTGCATACATAATTGTTTGTTTTCTAATAGATTGATTGATTGGTTAAATAGATATATTTTATATTTAACAATACGTTTGAGTTTTTTATTTACCTTACTTATAGTAGCTATAATGCTTTCCTATTTTGTATATTTCTCCTTTTCCAGCCGCTAGTTATTGCCTCCAAAATCTCTCTTTATTGGTTATAATTTTCAATTTTTGAATATGCTTGTGTTTTTTCAATAAAAAATAAATTTTATGTATAAGTAGTTGATAAACAATTATTTATTTATTTTAAAACAAATAAGTGTAGTTTATTTGGTTATTTTGGCGGTAAAACGCTTTAATTGTAACTTTTTTGTTGAAAAATACATAGCATTTTTGTAGCCAATAGGGGAAAGTCTATTTTTTTTAGAAAAAAATGTGGTAAAAAGTGGGAAGAAGTGGTAAAAAAGACTACTTTTGATTGATAAAAACAGATACTATTAAATTTTTCATCAAATGTGATGGTACAACTACTAGGAGAATACGATTGTAAAATTGATGCAAAAGGCCGACTACGGTTACCTTCTGCACTCTTGAAGCAATTGGGTGAATTGGAATCCTACAAGTTTGTTGTCAACAGAGGATTTGAAAAATGTTTGATGCTATATCCAGAAGAAGTCTGGACTAAAATTACAAAAGAAATTGACCAGTTGAATATATATGACGAAAAGAATCGCCAATTTGTCAGATATTTTTATAGAGGGGCAACTCCCATAACGACTGATGCAGCAGAAAGAGTATTATTTCCGAAAAGGCTGTTAGCGTATGCAGGATTTGAAAAAGAGATAGTCTTGTTTGCTTATAAGGATAGAGTAGAGGTTTGGGATAGTGAAGCTTATGATGAGCAGTTGAATAGTGAGCCTTCTGATTTTACCGTTCTTGCACAACAAGTAATGGCTAAAGAAGAAGACACACCTGTTGTAGCGGTACAGGTTAGCGGAAAACCCGGTTCTGGCTGGGCTTCTGATGATTAAAGCTTAAAACGAAATTTGGAACCAACAAACACGAACGAAGCTTATCATGTACCCGTCTTACTTAAAGAAAGTGTAGACGCACTAAATATAAAAGCCTCTGGAATATATGTAGACGCTACTTTTGGTGGCGGCAGTCATTCCAGAGAAATTTTAAAATACCTGAATGACAAAGGTCATTTAATAGGTTTTGATCAGGATGAAGATGCACTAGCAAATACAGCGGATGACGCTCGCTTTTCTTTTGCACATAGTAACTATAAGTATCTCCGTCAGTTTCTTCGCCTTTATGGGCATCTAGAAGTAGACGGAATTCTAGCAGATTTAGGTGTTTCGTCTCATCAGTTTGATGAAGCAGCTAGAGGTTTTACCTTTCGAGAAGATTCACAACTAGATATGCGAATGAATCAAAAGGGAGAAAAGACTGCTGTAGATATTTTAAATACTTATAGCCCAGAAGAGATTCAGCAAGTGTTGAGTGAGTATGGGGAGCTTAGAAATGCTAAAACAGTGGCACAGAAGATATGGGAAGAACGTAAAAATCGACCTATCACTACTTCCAGCCAATTGCTGCAAATACTTGGACCACTCATTAGAGGAAATCGAAACCGCTATTTGGCCCAAGTTTTTCAAGCATTACGCATTGAGGTAAATGATGAGATTAATTCTTTGAAAACTTTTTTGATGGAAGCTGCTCAGGTTTTAAAACCTGGAGGTAGATTGGTCATCATTAGTTATCATTCTTTAGAAGACCGAGCTGTTAAAAAGTTTTTTAGATCTGGCAATTTTTCAGGAATTCCAGAAAAAGACTTTTATGGTAATATGCTTAAACCTTTTAAAGTCATCACTAGAAAACCACAGCTGCCTTCTCCTGAAGAAATTAAGAAGAATCCAAGAGCACGCAGCGCAAAAATGCGAGTAGCAGAGAAACTGGTTGATAAAAGTGTTTAGTTAGTTAATTGTTTACTAGGTCAAGACTTAATAAACAAATAAACATCCTAAACAAATAACCAGCAAAATAAATAATCCAATGGCAAAATCAAACGCTAAGACTAGTTATACCGCTTTAACTACTTTAGGTGCTAAATGGATACTGACTAATTTGCCTTTTGTGTTTTTCATTGGTTTGTTGGCAACGGTTTATATTGCTAATAGGCATTATTCAGAAAAATGTGTCAGAGATATTCAGACGCTACAGGAAGATGTGCAGAAATTCCGTTTACATTATCTCTCTCTCAAATCAGAGTTGATGTATAATACAAAACACTCGGAGGTAGGGAAAGTAGTAGCGGAACAAGGATTAACAAATAAAGGGAAACAACCAGTTAAGATAATTACACAATAAAGATTTTAAATAAAGAATTGTTGAATTTTAAATATTTATCACAGAGATTACTAATTTTTATTCAACAATTAGTTATTCAAAATTGAATAAGATAAGATAAGAGAAAACTAAGCTTTGGCAAAGATCATAAATATAAAAAATGAAATGCTGGTTCGAGTCTATATAGTAGGCTTCTTACTAGTCTTATTTGCCTTAGTCATTATTGGACAAGTTATATATATACAGGTTTGGGAAGGAGAGAAGTGGCAAAAGATGAGAGACCTGTTAGTGATAGAAGAAATCCCCTTACAAGCAGAAAGGGGAAATATTTTCGCTGCAGATGGCAGTATTTTAGCCACTGCACTTCCGTTCTTTGAAATACGATTTGATCCTACTATTGTAACTGATGAAATCTTTTATGAAAATGTAGATTCTCTAGCTAATTGTCTGTCCTTAATTAATATGGAGCGGACACAAGGCGGTTGGAAGCAATATTTAGAAGATAGTAGGGCAGTGGGCAATAAATACCTTAAAATAAAACAGGAAGTTGACTTCTCGGAGTTAGAACGTATTAAAACCTTCCCAATATTAGAATTAGGTCGCTATAAAGGTGGCTTAATTGCGCACGAAAGATTCAGAAGAAAAAAACCTTTCAATTCTTTAGCTCACCGAACTATCGGTCGAGTAGATACTGGAAGGAATATACAAATTGGTTTGGAAGGTTATTTCAATAACGAACTTAGAGGCGAGTCGGGCAAACGATTAATGTACCGATTAGCAGGAGGAGACTGGATACCTGTTGGAGACTTGACACAAATTGAGCCTCAAAAAGGAAAAGATATTGTCACTACCTTAGATATAAATCTTCAAGATATTACCCACAATGCGTTGTATGATGCTTTAGAATATCACAATGCTGCTCACGGGTCTGCCATCCTAATGGATGTCAAAACGGGAGCTATTAAGGCTTTAGCGAATCTACAAAAAAACGATAGGGGTGGATATGGTGAACTTTTTAATTTTGGAGTCGGAGAATTGTATGAACCTGGTTCAACTTTCAAGCTGGCTACTATAATGGCTTTATTGGAAGATGGTTATATTGAACTGGATAATTTAATAGAAATCGATTCTGGACGTTATGAGTTTTATGAAGAAACATTGGTAGATTCCGGTAAAGAATCTTTTGTTTCTGATACGATATCTATCCGTCGAGCTTTTGAAATATCTTCGAATGTGGGGATGGCGAAAATGGTGAATCATTTTTATGGTAAAAATGAGCAAACAGCCAAACAATTTATAAAACGCCTCAAATCTTTTTATCTCCACTTACCTACTGGCGTAGAAATTAAGGGAGAAAAAAAGCCTTACATAAAAGAAGCTTTTAATAAAGATGATCTTTGGAGTGGTATCACCTTACCCTGGATGGCAATGGGTTATGAGATGCAGTTCACGCCTCTACAAATACTTACCCTTTATAATACAGTTGCGAATGATGGCTTAATGGTTAAGCCACATTTAGTAACTGAAATTCAACTTTTTGGACAGACGATAGAAAAGATTCCACCTACTGTGGTAAATAGAAGAATTGCTTCTTCGTCAACTATCAAAAAAGTCAAAGAATTATTAGAAGGCGTAGTCGAAAGGGGCACTGCAGCACCTCTTAAAACAAATAGATACCGTTTTGCAGGCAAGACGGGTACTGCTCAAGCCAATTATCATAAGATAAAGAAGACCGAAATTCATCACGTAGCTTCCTTTGCTGGTTATTTTCCGGCGGACAACCCAATATATTCTTGTATAGTTGTTATAGACGACCCAAAGTTGCATAGCATTTATGGAGGAGATGTGGCAGGTCCTGTCTTCCGAAAGATCGCTGATAAGTGTTTTGACACCAAATTAGCGTTCTATAATTCCCTGAATTCTACTAATACATCCAAGCTCCAGACAAAGGAATTACCCAATAAAAATATTGGTTACCGAGCTGATTTTGTGTCTCTCTTAGATCAATTAAGCTTGCATCATCGAACACCTACTTCTGCGGAATGGACGGCATTGACGGCGGAACAAGATTCCTTAAGCCTAAATAAACGAACTATCCCAGATAAACAAGTACCGAATGTAGTTGGTATGGGCCTTCGAGATGCCTTATATATTTTAGAGAATCGAGGACTTCAAGTAAAAGTACAAGGTGCTGGAAAGGTGGTTAAGCAATCACTCATTCCTGGCACAAGAATTAGAGGGCAACGAATAAAACTTAATTTAGGTTAATTTAAAGCTCCTCACACTATGAAATTGAAACAACTAATCTCCGGTATTACCATCAAGCACACTATTGGTGATACTAATACAAACATTACTACTGTTGTCTTTGATTCTCGAAAAGTAAAGAAGGATTGTCTTTTTGTAGCATTGAGTGGTACACAAGTAGATGGACATCAGTTCATCGAGCAAGCCATTCAAAAAGGAGCGATTGCAATCGCTTGTAAAATTTTACCTGATCAGATAGAATTGTTTGAAGGCATTATATTTTTACAGGTAGAGGATACCGCAAATGCTTTGGGTTTAATCGCTCGAAATTTTTATGATAATCCTTCTGCCAAGCTAAATTTAGTAGGAATAACGGGGACGAATGGTAAAACGACAAGCGTTACACTCCTTTATAATCTTTTTACAAATCTAGGTTATAAAGTTGGACTTTTGTCAACAGTGCATAATAAGATTGGTGATCGCACTATTTCAGCTACGCATACCACACCTGATGTACTCACTATCAATTCTTTATTAGAAGAAATGGTGGCAGAGGGTTGCGAATATGCTTTCATGGAAGTTAGTTCACACGCTATTCACCAAAGCAGAATTAAAGGCTTACATTTTCGAGGTGGAATTTTTACAAATTTATCGCACGACCATCTCGATTATCATAAAACTTTTAAATCTTATATCTACGCTAAAAAGAAGTTCTTTGACGAATTACCGAAATCTGCTTTTGCACTCACTAATATAGATGATAAGCAAGGTAGAATAATGGTACAAAATACGAAAGCACAAGTAGCGACTTATAGCTTGCTAAAATTAGCAGATTATAAGGCTAAAATTCTAGAAAATAGAATGGAAGGCTTACATCTGACAATTAATAATCAAGCACTTTTTTGCCGCTTAGTTGGTGTGTTCAATGCTTATAATTTATTGGCAGCTTATGCAGCAGGTCATTTATTAAAGGAAGAACCCCAAAATCTTTTAATGTTACTTAGTAATTTAAAAGCTGCGGAAGGTCGTTTTGATACAATTATTCAAGAAGGTAAAATAGGTATTGTGGATTATGCACATACCCCTGATGCCTTAGAAAATGTATTAGACACCATTCAAAAAATCGCAAAAAAATCGCAGAAAATAATAACTGTTGTGGGTTGTGGTGGAGATAGAGATAGAACAAAGAGACCCATTATGGCAGCTGTGGCTTGTAATAAAAGTGATACCCTTATTTTAACTTCTGATAATCCTCGCACGGAAGAACCTTATAGCATTTTGAGAGAAATGGAAAAAGGAGTGTCAGCATCAGCAAAGGAAAAAGTATTGGTAATAGAAGACCGAGCACAAGCTATAAAAACAGCCTGTAAAATAGCAAACAAAGGAGATATAATTTTAGTTGCTGGAAAAGGGCATGAAAAGTATCAAGAAATAAACGGGAAGAAGTTTCCCTTTGACGATAAACAGACTTTAATAAACAAATTGCGTTAAGGTAGCAGCTTTGCGGAAGGAATCATTAACAGTTCTACCCTGTAATGAATGCAATGCTGCGTACCAAAACGCTTATGAGTATTGCTTAAATAGCTTAAGAACTATTATCATTCTCAGATTGATGTTTTTTGAACAGTTTGCAGCGAGTAAATTTTTATGTTGATTGGAAAGGCACTTTCCGTAATCCCTATAAAAGTTATTACTACTCGCTGTTAGCTGTTTTTTGAACAGAAGATAATAGCGATCAGTCTACTGACTAGATCAAGTTAAGCCAATTTAATAATTTGACGACGGCAAAGCCACTAACTACATTGGTAGTTAATCATCAATTTATAGATAAGTTAAACTCATTCAAAACTTAAGAGCGAAAGATAAAGTAATATTTTCTAAATAGCCAAGTATTTCAACATTGATTATAAAAATACTTAATCAAAAAGACTTGACTTTTATAGTCAGCTCTAGTCTTTTGTTTTTGAATTTCCACCTAATATCAGATATATTTTCCTTGAAAATAAATTCTAGTCTTAATATTTAGAATATTAGTATTTGAAATTTCGGTATAAAAGTAATAAAAAATTACTAAAGAATACAAGAAAAAACGTTTTTTTGATCAAACTTATGTCAAGAAAAACTTTTTTTAAATAATTTTAGTAAAGAATTTGACCTTTTTTTACTTGTAAAATCTAGAAAACAGTACAAAAACAATGTGAATTCGTACTTTATTTTTTATAAGTGAATAAGTAACAAATAAATTACCTATATGGGGCAAGTAGTTATTTTTTCGGGTAGAAAAAAGTTACAAAGCAAGTTCCTACAATACAGAAAACTAAACTTTTTATGTTTAGTACAAGACGAATAAATAAGTTTCGTATTTTTGAATTGAGTTGAAAATTTATAGAAAAAATGGTCAATTCAAATCTCAATAACTATCGAAAAAAAGCGAATTTATTTTTTAGTCAATACTCAATTGATAGAGTTGGTCTTTAAAAGAGAGGATTTCTACCTCCTCAAAAGCTCCTCTAGTCAAATAACTAAAAACAAAAAAATGTAGTGGGTAAGAAAGGAAGGATATTACCGACTATAGGAAGAACCAACTATGCTTTATCATATCTTTGAGTGGCTTGAGAAAACTTACGAAATAAAAGGTGCAAGCCTTTTTCAATATATTACATTCAGAGCAGGCATTGCCTCTATTTTATCTTTAGTTATTTCTATTGTATTTGGAGGAAAGATAATTTCTTTCTTGCGAAGACTGCAAGTTGGCGAAACTGTTCGGGATCTTGGACTAAAGGGGCAGAAGGAAAAAGAAGGGACACCAACTATGGGTGGAATCATTATTGTACTAGCTATAATGATTCCTTGCTTATTGCTGAATGATTTGACAAATATTTATGCCATACTGATGCTTTTTGCAACACTTTGGATGGCTGGAATTGGTTTTTTGGATGATTATATTAAAGTTTTTAAGAAAGATAAAAAAGGCCTTCAAGGCTGGTTTAAAATATTAGGACAAGTCGTGTTAGGCGTTCTTGTAGGGCTATTGATGCTTTATCATCAAGATATAGTGGTAAGAATGGATTTGGAGCAGGCATTTGATAGAGACCTTACGATAGTAAAAACAATGGAATTGCCTATAAATGAGTTAGAACCTTCAAAAGTGAAGGAATGGGCTTATGTAAAAGAGCCTTTGACAAATTTCCCTTTTTTGAAGGATAATGAACTGAATTACGCCAGTTTTTTGTCATTTTTAGGGCCAGATGCCTTAAAATATGTGGGTGTTATTTTTATTCCTTTCATTATCATCGTTGTTTCGGCGGTATCAAATGGGGCCAATTTGACAGATGGATTGGATGGTTTGGCTACAGGGGTTTCTGCTATTGTTAGTGGCACTTTGTGTATCCTAGCCTATGTATCTAGTAATACTACTTTTGCAGAGTATCTAAATATACTATATCTTCCACATAGCGAAGAACTAGTAATTTATAGTGCTTGCTTGATAGGTGGTTGTATTGGATTTTTGTGGCACAATGCTTATCCTGCAAAGGTTTTTATGGGAGATACAGGTAGCTTAATGCTGGGAGGTGTTATTGCTACTTTAGCTATTTTGATAAGAAAAGAACTATTAATTCCCTTGTTATGTGGAATCTTTTTAGTGGAAAACTTGTCCGTTATGCTACAAGTATCTTATTTTAAATATACCAAGAAAAGATATGGAGAGGGTCGTCGTATATTTAAAATGTCTCCATTGCATCACCACTACCAAAAATCTGGTATGCACGAGGCCAAGATAGTCGCTCGATTTTGGATAGTTGGGGTTCTTCTAGCTATTCTGGCTATCATTACTTTGAAAATTCGATAAACAAATCTAGTCTTGTATAAGTAAGACTTCGAGTTTATGGATGTATAAGGGATACACCTTTAAGGTTTCCATTATATTAAAAGCTATAAAATATTCGTGATTTTATAAAGGAAAGTACATTAATTTTTAATTTTATAATATGCTTTGTTATTTATAAATTACAAACAATTAATTATTAAACAACATACTTTTTGACGAGGAACTAGACTATAGCAATTAGCATAGCTTTTATTTAACAAATAGTTAATCGCTAAAGTCTAGTTCATTGTAAGGGAGTAGTAGCAAGAAAAACGACCCATTTCGGTGCTATTATTTTTTCACTCCCTAAACAACAAACTAAATTTCTCCTTTGTAGGGAAGGAAAATTTACCATGAGAAAACTACAGCTGACTTATCTTTTAGAGTGTCTTAATAATTAATAGCACTTATATTTTAAAGACATAAGTACTTGTTATCAAGCATTTATCTCCTTCCGGACTATAAGAAATCCTCAGAGAAAAGCTAAGCTTTTGTAGTAATATCCTAATTATGAAATGCTTGATTGATGCGTTTTAAAGGTTTAGCTTACCAACTGACTATAACTCAGGTGGTTCGTCTTTCTCACTTTACAAATTTTTGAAAATTTACAGAGATAAACAAGTGGAGTACAAGTGGTCTTTTTTGCTACTATTGGTACTTCCAAACTAAGGGCTTAAAGTATTCTAGAAAGGTTTTTTGTAATTGATGGCAATGTACAGTATTGTATTTGCTGCTCCCCCCGCTTCAGTTACGCATTTATGCGCTAACCTTTTCTTTTGTACCTACCCCCCCGTAGGGCTACACTATGTGCACCCTTCATTAACATTTTTAGTTGATTGATAATTAATTGTTGATTATTAATTACACGTTTGCCTCGTTTGCTGTACAAACTCGGAAGAAAAATCTTTGGAGGCAGTCGTCGAGTCTATTATAGTATGGAAAAAATACTATAATTTCGTCTAGTAATTAATTAGTAATCAGTAGACTTGTTCATCAATAAGAAAGATGTATATGAAATTCATATTTTTTCTTGTAGGGAATTATTTTTTTCAGTGCATAGCCTACGCTACGGACTTAAAAAAATAGTTTCTTAGAAGGAAAAAGATGTTTTCATATACGTGTTTCTTATTGATGAACAAGTCTAGTAATTAATAATCCTATATTTATGTCCTTAGGTAGTAGAATTAATGCAGAGTTAAGAGGTGATCCAGTAATATGGGTTATACTAGCGCTATTGGCGACTTTTTCTATTGTCATCGTTTATAGCTCTACAGGCACATTAGCTTTTCAGTATCACAAAGGTGATACTGGTTATTTTCTATCGAAGCATTTATTATTGCTTGGTTTAGGCTTGTTTATGACTTATGTGTGCTATTTAATGCACCCGATGCGGTATTCCAAAATGGCAGCGAGCTTATTTTTAATAGCGATACCGATGCTGGTCTATACCCTCGCTTTAGAGGGAGAAAACTATGGAAGGCGCTGGATTGAAATTCCTTATGTAGGGATTACTTTTCAAACCTCTGATTTCGCAAGACTAGCATTGATTATTTATTTAGCCAAAGCATTATCTATTACAGACTATATTCGAGATTTTAATAGTGCTTTTATGCCTATTATTGTTCCTGTAATTGTTATATGTGGACTGATTGCACCTGCTGATTTATCAACGGCCGTACTTTTATTTACTACTTGTATGCTGATGATGTTTATAGGTAGAGTAGATATGAAGTATATCGCTTTACTAGTTATGTGTGGAGTGGTCGTATTAGCTACCCTAATTATTCT
>Ga0114956_1003770_pt1 | contig 11685 bp, 10 predicted proteins | sample MaitaG_FD_87304 | JGI IMG/M metagenome (GOLD analysis project Ga0114956, IMG submission 87304) | Marine algal microbial communities from Maine, USA - Maine_Asex2 metaG | ecosystem: Host-associated > Algae > Red algae > Unclassified | place: Maine, USA | collected 2015-01-05 | reverse complement strand
TGCCCAAGTAAATTAAAAAGTAAACCAAAATATGTGTCAATACTCTTGGGGCTACTAAATGACCATCTACCTTCGTTCGAATTAATGCTCGAGGATGTAGTAATCGCTTGAATTCTAAAAAAGTATTTTTGACTAATACTAAATGTCGAATCACTTTTATTCCTCCACTCGTCGATCCTGCACATCCTCCAATAAATAACAAACAAAAGAAAACCAAGGTCAACCCGGGAGACCAAGATGTATAATCTGCGGAAACAAAACCAGTCGTCGTGATGATGGAAACGATCTGAAAAGCAGAATCCCGAAATGATTTTTCCAACGGGTGATCTGTAAAATTATACACTAAACAAGTGATAAAAAACATTAAATTTAACAATAATATCACGTAGGTTTTAAACTCATCACTTTTCCAAACTTTTCTCAACTTTCCTTTTAATCCAAAATAAATAATCGTGTAATTAGTTCCTGCTAGGAACATAAAAAAAGTTAACAAATATTGAATCAATGGCACATCAAAATAAGCAATACTTGCATTTTTGGTAGAGAATCCGCCAGTAGCCATCGTAGTCAATCCATGATTAATCGAGTCATAAAAATTCATTCCGCAGAGATATAAAAGAATGGAAAGTAAGGCTGTCAAACCAACATAAATAAACCATAATCGCTTGGCAGTTTCTTTTATCCTAGGATGAATTTTGTCAGATGTTGGGCCTGGAGCTTCTGCAATAAAAAGCTCTACTCCACCTATTCCAAGCAAAGGAAATATGGCAACCGTCAATACAATTATTCCCATTCCACCAATCCATTGAGTTAGGCTTCGCCAAAATAAAACCCCCTTTGGAACTGCTTCTATGTCATTGATTACAGAAGCACCTGTGGTAGTTAATCCTGAAATACTTTCAAAAAAAGCATTCGTAATCTCTGGCAAAACTCCACTAAATAAATACGGTAACATACTCACTAATCCCATCGACATCCAGCCCAACGCTACGATTAAGTAGCCTTCCCGCTTTCCTACTTTCTCTTGTTTTTTAAAAAAATACCAAAGCCCTAATCCAGATGAAGCTGTAACTAATGCAGAACATAAAAGTGCCATCGCATCTTCCCCTCCATAATAAAATGAGAAAGGAAGTGAACTCAACATTAATACACTAAGTACCATCAATAGAACTCCCAATACTTTAAGTACAGCTCCTATTTTTATCATTATTTATTTCTAATTGACTGTTTTGACTGCTCTATTATTTGAAAATTTCTTCTACCTGACGAATAGCTTCTGGCAAAGCAAAAACAATTACTTTATCATTGATTTCAAAAAGAAAATCGCCATTTGGAATAAAACTTTCTTCCCCTCGAACAACTCCAGCAATAATGGAGTGAATAGGTAAATGAAGATCATTGATACAATTCCGAAGGAGTCGATTTTTTTTGTGAATTTCAAATTCTATCACTTCCGCCTCCACTCCATGCAAACTCGCAATCGCTTCTACTTTCCCTTTTCTCACAAATCTAAAAATGTTATTCGCTGCTATTAATTTTTTATTAATAATCGTATCCACTCCTATATTTTGAGAAATATGTGTGTAATTCACATTGTCCACCAAGGCAATTGTCTTGTACACATTCATATATTCAGCCATCAAACTAGTAACGATATTGGTCTCGTCATTTTGAGTCAATGCAATAAATGCATCCATTTGTTCCATTCCCTCTTCCTTCAATATATCCACATTACTTGGATCGGCATTGATGACCAAAGTATTGTTCAGTTTTTGGGCAAACAACTTCGCACGGTTTCTATTTTTTACCATGACGGAAACAGAATATTTTTCTTGAATCAATTCTGCTGTTCGAAAAGCAAGTGAAGTTCCACCCGCAATCATCACTTTTTTGATGGGTTTCAATTGCTTTCCTACGAACTGTAAGATGGCATCCATTGACTCCGCAACTGATGCAATATATAAATGATCTCCTTTGATTAATTTTGTTGAACTGCGTGGTATAATTGTTTTATGACCTCGCAAAATAGCAATTCCTCGGAAGGTAAAATCATTAGACTGATCAATTTCACCAATTGTTTTATTGATGAGTGGACAAGCCATATCGAGCGTAAAACCAACGATAGAAATTCTTCCATTTTCAAATTCAAATACATCTGTAAAAGAACCTCGTTGGAGTAATCGTTCGATTTCTTGGGCCGCTAAAAGTTGAGGAGAAATGAGTACATCGACACCTAATTCTTTAAAATTATCTTTTTGTTGTGCCTCAAAGTATTCAGGATTATTTACTCTCGCAATCGTTCTTTTCGCACCTCGTTGTTTTGCCATGATTGCCAAAAGAAGATTGGTAGAACTGGAAGTAGTCACCGCCAAAAACAAATCTGTGTTTGAAATTTTTGCATCTTCCAATACATGAATTGATGCGGCATCACCCAAAATAGTCATCACATCTAAATGCGTCGAAACATGATCTAGTACCTCTTCATCTGTATCTATCAAGGTGATGTCCTGATTTTCTTTGGCTAGTAATTCGGCTAAATGGAATCCAACTGCGCCTGCACCTGCTATAATTATCTTCATCTATTTTTTATTGGTAAAAAACCTTTTCTTTTCAAACATAACTTGCTGATAATCATACACTTATAACATTTTTATTTTTTACAAATGTACAATAGTAGCTTATCTTTTTAACCGCTGATTTTAAGGATTCAAAAAATTGAGATGCAAAACTAAACAATTACCTTCTTCAAAATTCAATTTTAACAAAAAAAAACAAATGATAAATACCAATTTATTGATGTACTGAATCTTTAAATTTATTGGTTCATCGACAAACCTGCCCGAATAGCAGGCAGATCAGGCAATAGCTCCGAAGTGGGTGAAATATTTTAGCTTGCGGGGAAAAGAAAGAATGGAATTTTGAGATGGATTTTTTTTTACCACAGAAGACGCTGATTATTATGATCTATATGATTTTCCCCACAGCTAAATTGAATAATCGGGATGTGGAGAGATCATAAAAAATCATAATAATCAGCACCATCTACGGCAAAAAAAAGCGAAGCCTCCTTTCGAAACTTCGCTTTTTTATGATCGTCAAAAATTAACCATTAAGCATTAACCATTAACAGTTACTCCTTCTCTTTTCACAGGAACCACCCATCCAAATTTATCTTTCACTTCTCCACTTCGGATTCCGTTAATTGTATTTTTCAACATCTGTGCAATTTTATGTGTTTCGATGGGAGGCATTTTCATGTCAACTCCATTATAAGAAATCAATTCCACATTGGAAACAACCGCAGCCGTTCCAGCCCCAAAAACTTCTGTCAAACGACCATCTTTATGAGCTTCCACAATTTTGTTAATATCAACTAACCGCTCTTCCACTTCTATTCCTTGGTCTTTCAAAATATGAATAATCATTTTTCGAGTAATCCCTTTTAGAATTGTTCCAGTCGTTTGAGGTGTGACTACTTTTCCATCAATAACAAAAAAGATATTCATCGTTCCAACCTCCTGCACATACTTAAATTCTTTGGCATCCAACCATAAAACTTGGTCGTAACCTTTTTCGATTGCTTTTTTCGCAGGGTACAAAGATGCAGCATAATTTCCCGCCGTTTTTGCCTCTCCTACTCCACCATGTGCAGCTCTGATATATTGCGTATCCGCCAATAATTTTACAGGCTTTGGATAGTACGGCCCAACTGGTCCCGTAATAATCAGAAACTTATACGTCTCCGAAACAGCTACTCCTAATTTCGCATCCATCGCAAACATAACTGGTCGAATATAAAGTGCGCTTCCTTCTTTCTGAGGAATCCAACCGCTTTCCATTCCAACTAATTCATGCAATGCTTGCAAAAACAAATCTTCTGGAACGTTAGGCATACACATTCTATCAGCAGAAGCATTCAACCTTTGTGAATGTAATTCTGGTCTCAATAAGGCAGGCGTTCCGTCATTCATTTTGGAAGCTTTCATTCCTTCAAAAATGGATTGCCCATAATGTAAAGCCAAATTGACAGGACTTACTTCTAGTGGTGCAAAAGGAATAATTTGTAAATTCGTCCATTCTCCGTCAATGTAATCAGCAGAAAACATATGGTCAGAAAACAATTTTCCAAATGGAATATTGTCAAAATCAATTTCGGGAAGACGAGATTTGTTAACTTTGGTGGTTTCTATTTTATAGTTCATAATATATGTAGATTTTTTTCAAAAATAATTAAAATCATCCACTTTTTCTAACGTTTTTGATTAAAATACAAATTTTTATTCTTTATTGTGTAAAAAAAACACTTAGATGGAAAATGATATTTCGCAGGACGCTTTTTTGAACTTTTCAGTTATTCCGCTCAAGGAACCACTTGAGATCCTAAAAAAGTGCAAAGGAAGCAACCAAAAAAAGCTCCTCGTCGTCTTTAATGAGAACGATGAAAGTGAGGAACATTTAGAATTTTTAAAGAAAATTCTTGCTGCCGCAAAATTTGATATAAAGGAAGATATTCTTCTTTTAAAAGTAACTCCAAAAGAAGCATTTAGTTTCATTGCGTTACGGACAAAAGTTGCACAAACTCATTCTTCTGGCGGCATTGACAATTTGTTAGTTTTTGGTTTTGAGCCAAAACATTTTGGACTAAATCTCGACGTGCAAAAATATATGCCGCTTCATTTTTATGAAAGTGGATTTTTGTTCGCAGATGGATTGTCGATGATTGAAAATGATAAGGCGCTGAAAGGAGCACTTTGGAATGGAATGAAATCTCTCTTTTTATAATTTTTTTTTTTTGCCGCAGATGGCGCTGATTACTATGATTTATATGATTTTCTCGTTGTGTATATTTGCAATTTTAGCTTTGGGGAGGTCTTAAAAAACCATAATAATCAGCACCATCTGCGGCAAAAAAAACTCACTAATTCAAACAATGAAAAAAATAGTTTTCGCTACAAGTAATCCCAATAAAATAAAAGAGGTAAAAGAATTACTTAATAATCAATTCGAAATCATCGGACTTCAAGACATCGGTTGCCACGAAGATATTCCTGAAACGCAACCGACTATCGAAGGCAACGCTTTGCAAAAAGCAAGATATGTTCTCGATAATTATGGTGTCAATTGTTTTGCAGAAGATACTGGTTTGGAAATCGAAAGTTTGAATATGGAACCTGGCGTTTACTCAGCACGTTATGCTGGTAAGCAGCGAAGTTCGGAAGACAATATGAATTTAGTTTTGGAAAAATTAAAAACCCAAGACAATCGAAAGGCACGATTTAAAACAGTCGTTGCCTTAATTATTGATGGAGAAGAATTTACTTTTGAAGGAATTGTCAATGGTACAATTGCTTTGGAAAAAACAGGGGAAGATGGCTTTGGCTATGATCCTATTTTTTTGCCAGAAGATCAAAAAATTAGCTTCGCAGAAATGGGAAGTGCAGAGAAAAATAAAATTAGTCACCGAGGACGAGCAATTCGGAAATTAATTGAGTGGCTGAAAAATAAATATAACTTTTAAAACAATAAACACAACTAACTGAAAACCAAACAATTACACATCATTCAGTAAAAAATGTTAGTAAATAATAATTCATATTTTTCACTAACAATTTTCTAAATGCTATTTTAGGGTTAGAATCAAAAAAACTAATCCGAATGTCGAAACTAAATTTTAATCGTTTGGAAAAAACAAATTACTTAGAAGGAATTGTTACTCAAGATGTTTTGAAAGCATGCATTGCTGGACATCGAGAGTCGCAAGAATTATTGTACCACTATTTTTCTCCGAAAATGTTTGGTATCTGCCTTCGATATGGACATGATTATTCAACCGCAGAAGATTTGTTGCAAGATGGATTTATTAAAGTGTTTAACAAATTGCACCTGTTCCGCTATGAAGGTTCTTTTGAAGGATGGATGAAAAGAATTTTTATCAACACTTCAATCGAACATTATCGAAAGGGGAATAATCGAAAATTTTTTGTAGAAATAGATCAAGCAAACGAGATAGCTTTTGACAGTATGGTCATTGACCAACTAGCTACCCAAGACTTACTTAAATTAGTCCAAAAATTACCTGATGGTTATCGAACCGTTTTTAATTTATACGCCATCGAAGGATACAATCATAAAGAAATTGGCAAATTGCTCGGCATCTCGGAAGGAACTTCCAAGTCTCAATTAGCTCGAGCAAGAGCCACTCTAAAAAGAAATATAAAATTACTCAGTATCGATTAATAAATAAGTTCGACATTTAGACGAGCTTATTTTGTTCTCAATTTTTCTTTAAAAAGAAGGAATATTGTTGATACTATGACTGATTTTAAAGGAAAAGTGAGGGCAAAATAAGCCGTCCAAATGTCGAACTTATTTATTAATTGATACTTAATTAACTGATGCAGCAAAATACTTCAAAAAACGGAGAGGATATATTCAAAAATAAATTAGCCAATTTCACTCCTCCTCCACCTAATCATAATTGGCAAAAAATTGCTTCTCAATTGGAAGGAGAAGAGTTAGATGCTTTCGCTAAAAATAATCTCAGCGAAATCGAACCAACTCCTCACCCTAAAATTTGGGCCAACATAAAACAGAATTTGCCACTTTCTCTATTGGTCAGAAATCAATTGAATTGGTTAAGTCGAATTGCAGCTGTTCTAATTATTTTTATGGTAGCTATTTTATTTTTTGATAAAAAAGAAAATACCAATAATGATACTAATAATTCAGTAGTAGCTACGACTGAAATTACTGATGAGAAAATAGGATCAGACGAAAATTCAGATTTCGTATTTGCAATCAGTATTGATGATAAAAAAGAAACTTCTGCAAGTGAGGAGCTTTCATTAGAAGATGAAAAAACTTTGGAAGATTTTTGGTCATCCTTAGAGGAGGAAGAAGATTTTATCTCAGCGGTAGATCAAGATATTATCAATAAAAGTTTGCAACCTCTTTTAAAACTACCAATCGAAAATCTGGAAGCAGCACTTCCTGGCAAAAGTAAAATTTCAAAAAAATCAACTTCTGTTTTCCAACAAAATCCGATTACTTCGCCAAATGGCGATGCGTCATCTGATGAAAAATAAATTCTTTTATAATAGTTTAGTTTAACAAACAAAACGACAAATCCAACACGTAGAGACAAGGCATGCCTTGTCTCTTTTTTTTAAATAGGAGTCAGGTATCAGGTTGGTCGCTGCGCTTCCGAGTCAGTAGTCAGGGGCAATTGAATATTGGATATTTCTTGTTCAATATTTCCCACTTCGTCCAATCAAATCAACATTTTATCCGTAATTATTTGTCAACGAGCTACAGAAAGTTATTTTTGATAAAAATTCATTCACAGAAAAATTCTATGAATCAAAACAATACATTATGACGATACTCCAAACCAACGAACTCTCCAAAAGATACGGCCCAATCAAAGCCGTCAATCGGCTTTCCCTCCAAGTAGAAGAAGGTCAAATTCTCGGAATCCTCGGCCCCAACGGAAGTGGCAAAACTACCTTCCTCGGCATGGTGCTCGACATCATCAAAAAAGATAGTGGCGACTACAATTGGTTCGAAGGACTGCAAGGAGAAAATGCTAGAAAAAACTTAGGTGCCTTACTCGAAACGCCTAATTTTTATCCATTTAAAAATGCGGTAGATAATCTCAAAATCATCGCACATATTAAAAAAGTAAAGAATCCTCGCATTGATGAATTGTTAGAAATCGTCAATTTGGCTCACCGAAAATCTTCTCACTTTAGCTCCTACTCTTTGGGAATGAAACAACGATTAGGAATTGCAGGGGCGATGATTGGTGATCCTGATGTTTTGATTTTTGATGAACCGACCAATGGATTAGATCCGCAAGGAATTGCCGAAGTTCGGCAGACCATCGTCAATATAGGCAATCAAGGAAAGACCATAATTATGGCGAGTCATATTTTGGATGAGGTAGAAAAAGTATGTACGCATGTTTCGATTATCAAAAATGGTAACCATTTAATTTCAGGTTCTGTTGGTTCGATTATTAGTGATGATGTGCAGGTAGAGATTGCTGCACCAAGCTTGGAAGGATTGAGAAATATGTTATCTAATGATACTCGAATTAGTAAACTAGTAGAAAAAGAAGGAAAATTAATCCTGTATGTTGATAGTGAATTTTCTACGGCAGAGATCAATCAAATGGCTCATAACAATGGTATTACATTAACTCATTTGGTCGCCAAGGCGAAGAGTTTAGAGTCAGAATTTTTAGAAATCACTAGCAAAAACTAATTGAAAACGATGATACATTTATTAAAATTAGAATTTTTAAAAATCAAAAATTACAAGCCATTTATTGTAATGACGATTTTGTATTTGATCTTATTACCAGTCTCTTTGTTAGTGACTAAAAGTTTGCCTGAAGAACCAGCTGCTTTTTTTGGTACTCAAGGGTTTTATACTTTCCCCAACGTGTGGAAGTATTTGGGCTACATTGGAAATTGGATTGGATTTTTCTTTTTAGGTTTTATGGGCGTACTTTCCATCACCATGGAATTTGGTAATAAAACCCTTCGGCAAAATATTATCACCGGTCTTTCTCGAAAAGAATATTTTTCTGCGAAAGTGATTTTTATAACTGCGATTAGTTTGGCAGCTACTGCTTATTATTTTCTTTCAGGAACTTTGATTGGTTTATTTCATGCTGATCCATTCTACTTGGACGTGTACACACAAGGTTTGGTGACTTATATTCCACGTTATTTTTTAATGAGTTTTGGATATATGTCACTTGGTTTATTTTTTGGAATGTTGGTTCGCCGTACAGGTTTTGCCGTATTTATTTTTCTAGCTTATGGCGTTTTTTTAGAACAAGTAATTCGAGGTATTCATATGTATTATTTAGAATCTCGAACAGTCCTTTTCTATCCAGTCAATGCAATGGAAGATTTGACCCCAATTCCTTTTCCAGACATGGCTAATAATATGATTAAAGAAATGGATTTTAACCCGTTTTTGTCATCAGGTGAGGCGATGATAACGGTTACTATTTATACGGCACTTTTTCTTTTTGGAGTATATCAGTTAATGGTGAAGCGAGATTTATAACAATATATTTACAAAAATAAAGAAGAAGACTTCGATTTCGAAGCTTACCAAAAACAAGTAGTGTCTGGCTTAATGCAAGGCAAAGGATTATTAAGCTCAGAAGGATTACTAAAACCACTAATAGCCAGATTTGTGGAGTCGGCAATGGATGCAGAATTGAGTCATCATTTGGAAGAGGAATCAAAAAATCCTTTAGCGAAGCCAAATAAAAGGAATGGTAAACGGAGTAAAAAACTGAGAAGTGAATCTGGAGAACTAGAGATTAATTACAGTCGAGATCGAACAGGAACATTTGAACCAGTTACGGTAAAAAAGCGTCAGCATGAATTAGCTATTGGATTTAATGACCAAATTTTAGAGTTATATGCGATGGAGAGTATTTAAAAATGTGTGTCATGCGGGAAGTTTTTCTTTAAGATGCTATGTTAAAAAGCAAATGACACACTTTTTTAAATATCCTCAATGAATTCGCCTGTACTGAAAATTAAAAAAGGTGAAATAATCTTTCGATTATTTCACCTTTTTAATTTCTTTTTTTTGGTCGTGTTTCTTCTAGTGGTTAAGTGTCTTACTTTTCATTTAAACTCAATCTGATTTTTTTCTCCAAGTCAGCAACCGTATCTTTAAAGATCATGTCGGTATCCAACAAATCTTGAACGGCTTTGCAAGAATAAATAACAGTACTGTGATCTCGTCCTCCAAAATTCTCCCCAATCGCTTTCAACGATTTGTTAGTCAAATTTTTCGCTAAGTACATGCTCAATTGTCGAGCAATTACGATAGAACGTTTTCTAGTTTTACCTGCCAATTTTGCTACAGGAACACTAAAGTGATCTGCTACTAAATTTTGAATAAAATCAACGGTGATTTCTTTTGACATTTGCGATACAAAGTTTTTAATCACTTCTTTCGCTAATTCAACATCAATCTCTCTTCTATTTAAAGAAGATTGAGCGACCAATGAAATCAAAACACCTTCTAATTCACGGATGTTATTTTTAATATTATAACAAATAAACTCCGTTACATTCTGTGGAAGGTCAACTCCTTCTTTGTTCATTTTGGCTTCCAAAATCGCCATCCGAGTTTCCAAATCAGGCGCTGCTAAATCAGCAGAAAGTCCCCACTTAAATCTAGAGATCAAGCGGTCTTCCATTCCATTCAGATCTTTTGGAGGTCGATCTGAAGTCAAAATGATTTGTTTTCCGTTTTGGTGCAATTGGTTAAAAATGTGGAAAAAGATTTCTTGCGTTTTCTTTTTGTTTTCCAAAAATTGAATATCATCTACGATCAATACATCCACCAAGTTGTAAAAATTCACGAAGTCATTGACTGCGTTATTTTTAATAGATTGGATAATTTGATTGGTAAATTTATCAGAAGGTACATATAGTACTCTCTTCTCAGGCATTTTTTCCAAAACCTCATTTCCAATGGCTTGTGCCAAATGAGTTTTTCCCAATCCAACATCGCCAAAAATCACTAAAGGATTAAAAGCTGTTCCTCCCGGTTTTTTTGCAATAGCAATTCCAGCAGATCGAGCTAAACGATTACAGTCTCCTTCGATGAAGTTGGTGAAAAGGTAATTTGGATTGACCTGTGAATCAATTTTCATTTTCCTAATTCCCGGAATGACAAATGGATTTTTGATATTCCCTGTATCAACGGAACCAGGCCCGTTAGTTTCGGCTTTAGAAGCCATCTGATGTTGAGGTGCATTTTGTTTTGCAGTACTCGACATCAAAATCTGGTATTCAAGGCGACCTTTATCACCCAACTCTTGTCGGATGGTCATCTTGAGTAGTGTTACATAATGTTCCTCCAACCATTCATAAAAAAACTTGTTCGGCACTTGAATCGTCAATGACGAATCATCAAGGCTCACCGCCTTGATAGGTTCAAACCAAGTTTTGAAACTTTGTGGATTTACATTTTTTCGGATAGTACGGAGACAGTTGTCCCATACAGAAGTACAGTCTTTTACCATAAGTTTCGGTTCAGATAATAGGCTCAAAGCCTGATTAAGAAATATAACCAGTTGTGAGTGTAGAGTCTCTTTTAAGTATTTTAAGTATCAGTAAAATAGCAGCGTGAAAGGAAATGCAAAATACATTTTGTTCTGCCAATTTTGTTTTCTCAAATGTTCCCTTTGCAGCAAATCCTCTCTCCAGTTGCGCAGGACTACAAAGAAAAAAAAATTAATTAGAAAGAAAAAAATAACAATACTATTTCTAAAAATATTTTTTTTTCGTATTTATTTTTTTCAACATAAGTGTTACCAAGTAAATGATAAACCTATTGGTTTAATTATTTTGTGTATTCTTTTCTTGGTTTTTTTAGCCGCGGAATTACCCTTAAGGGATGGCAAAAATATGTAAAAAAAATCAAATAAGTAAAATTTAATTATGTCTTATTTTATAAAAACTTACATTAAATAAAATACAATATATAACTCCCTCATTTTACTTCGAATCTTTGACTGTGATGTTCTTACAAGTAGTACATTTATTTTTAAAATTCTTTTCAAAATAAATATCTAGTCTTCCCAATACAACTCCACCAAATCCTACTTGATTAATAAAGACTTTTTTTCCTTTTTTATTT
>Ga0114956_1003768_pt1 | contig 11686 bp, 9 predicted proteins | sample MaitaG_FD_87304 | JGI IMG/M metagenome (GOLD analysis project Ga0114956, IMG submission 87304) | Marine algal microbial communities from Maine, USA - Maine_Asex2 metaG | ecosystem: Host-associated > Algae > Red algae > Unclassified | place: Maine, USA | collected 2015-01-05 | reverse complement strand
TTTCGGTACAACAAATTATAGTGCCAGAAGGAAACACCATAAAAACTAGGTTTAAACCACCGGAGAACTATGAACGCAAATCATACGTGACTGAAACCTTTGCAAGTTATCTAAAATCACTCCCGCTAAAACCAGACGGCACGAAAGTTTCTTTTTTTAATGGAGAAACCAAAAGCAACAATAATGTTTACGATGCGGTAGTAGACTTACCCATTGGAAAGAGAGACTTACATCAATGCGCTGATGCGGTTATGCGCTTAAGAGCGGAATATCTATTTCAAAACAAAAAATACGATAGCATACATTTTAACTTCACCAATGGTTTTAAAGCGGATTATACCAATTGGCGAAAAGGAAAACGAATTGTTGTAAATGGAAATAATGTCTCATGGAAGCAAAATACTCAACCCTCTGACACCCCAAAAGATTTCTGGAAATATCTTGAAATGGTCTTTAGTTATGCAGGCACCGCGTCTTTAGAAAAAGAGATGAAGTCTATCTCTTTAGAAGAAATGCGCATCGGAGATGTTTTTATAAAAGGTGGCTTTCCTGGTCATGCCGTTATCGTAGTTGATATGGCGGTTAAAGAATCCACAGAGGAGAAAGTTTTCTTACTTGCGCAGAGTTATATGCCAGCCCAAGAAATTCAAATACTTCAAAACCCAAATAATTCTAACCTAAGCCCTTGGTATCGCAGTTCTACTATCAAAGAAGAACTACGAACACCTGAATGGACTTTTACAAATAAACAATTAAAGCGGTTTGCGAATTAATCTAAATCAAAACGCAGCCCTAATGAAACGTTTCTTTGTTCAATAGCAGCATCTTTAAAAATAGGGTTCAAATCATACTTGGCGTAGAGTTGTATACCATCGAAACCAACATAGGCGCTTAATCCATATACAAAACTTGAAGTATTATAACCACTCTTCAATTTTTCCTTAACACTTTCTCCGTTTTGAGTATACTTCAATTTTTGTCTTGTCCCGATATTGAAACCACCGTAACCACCAACCCCGATTCTAAATTGATTGCGGATTGAATATCGAATTCTCTTTTCTGATTGATTAAACTTCGAGGGGCCAAATTCAAAATATATGGGAAATACCAAATTATCCATACGAAATTTAGATTTTCTCAAATCGAACTCGAATTCTTGTAGTTCAGTTTCTCCATTATTCACAACGAAATACTCGTTATTCTTAGGTTTTAAGCCGTTAAATTGAAATGAAACTCCATAACTAAAACGAAGTGCATTTGAATTTTTAAATACTCTAGTTCGCCATGCCCAGCCTAATTCAAAAAATCGACTTCCACCAAACTTATAAGGGGAATCCTCTAAAGATTGACCGTCAATGATGGCATTATTTAATCCAACAGCGATTACAGGATCTACGTATGTACGACGATCATATTTAACTTCTCTTTTCCAGTCATTTGAATTAAACGAAACTATACGATCACCATTAACATCAATATTAAACATACCATCATCATCTAGTAACATCTGATCATTCAATGCAAAATTTTCACCTTCATTACGTTTCAAAAGCGAAATTTTGTTATCAATAATTGAAATACTATTTTCTATATTCAAAGCATGCTTTTTTGCTGCTACTTCTTTTAACTCAGTACCCTTTTGAATAGTAATCTCCTCGCTTTTTATTTGTTTATTGATTCGTTGTATTTGGCGTTTCAAAGCTTCTTTCTCTTTACCTATTACATCATCTTTTAGGTTCTCTAAAACAATTATCTTTTTCTCATAACTTTTTTCTTGTGCTTCAATTTGTTGAGTGAAAAACGAAACAAAAAATACTAATACAAAATGTGTAATTATCCTCATAATGATTTTGATTTGTTCAGCTCGGAACCACCCCTTACATAAAAAGGGTGGTAGAGCCAAAAATTAATGATTGATGAATATCTAATTGTTGCGATCTGCAACAGCGGTTCGTACTTTTAAAAAACCAGTTTTTAATGACTGGAATATTTGATCTCGAAACGATTGTTCTAACTCTACTTCAACTTCTTTTAACAAAGCCATAGCGTCAACCGAACTATTATTTTTAAATAGTTTATCACGTAGTAATTCCTCTTGAGCATCTCGTAAAAGCTTATCAACTTCTACATCAGTTAACACTTCATTATTTTGTTCAAGAGAATCTACTTTCGAGACTATTTCTAATATCTTTGCGCTTATAATTTCTTCTTTAAAATCTTTAGCAACTACTACTTTTTCTAACTCTAAATTTACAACAGCCTCTTTTTCTTTAATTGATGTTATTTGCCCCTTCAATTCAAGGGGTTGGTTTTTAATTACATCCTTAACACCCCTTTTTGCCAATGGTTTTATTTTGCTTTTTTCAACTAGGCCTTCATTAGCGTTTTTTTCTAGTATTAGTTCTGAATTCGTAATATCTTCTTTAATTGTTTCATCTATTTCAACAACTTGAACAGCAGGTAAATTTTCAGCATCATTTAAGCCAAAATACAGTAACGATATAATTAAAATTCCAATAAAACTAGCAGCTATACCATACCACAAATAGTCTCTTTTTTTTTGGCTTGGTGCTATATCTAACTTTTCAGACAAGTTTGCCCAAGCATTTGCAGTAGGCTCTATTTCACGCCCTTCTAACTGCTTTCTAATATGTTTTTCAAATTTATTCGGTGCCATACCCTATGCTTTTTTGTGCCTTTAACTTTTCTTGTAACATTCGTCTCGCTTTAAACAACTGTGACTTAGAGGTGTTTTCTGAAATATCTAACAATTCAGAAATTTCTTTATGCTTATACCCTTCTATGGCAAACATTACAAAAACAGTTTTGTACCCATCAGGAAGTGCATCTATTAACAACTGAATATGTTCAACGTCCATATCTGATATTGAAAAAGAAAAGTTTTGATTTCCATTCTTATCTAAAACTTCATCATCATAAACGACAAACTGCTTTCTGCGTAAATAAGAGATACTTTCTCTAACCATAATTCTACGAATCCACCCTTCAAAGCTTCCATCATGTCTAAATGAATCTAAATTCGTGAAGACCTTTAAAAATCCATCGACCATAACGTCTTCCGCAAAATGAACATCCTTAATATACTGTCTGCAAACTCCTAACATTTTAGGTGAATATTTAGCGAATAAACGCTGTTGCGCTTCTCGGTTACCCGAAGCTGATTTTTTAATCAGCTGCTTTTCGTTTTTATAAAAGGATATAATTTTCAAGAGTTTTAAAATTGTCTTCTATAAAGATAGACGCATGAGGAATAAAAAAGGTTGCCTGAGAATTAAAAAATTATTTTTTACGATCAACAACGTAATTGACCATAAGCTCTAAAGAGGCTTTATATTCTGAAGGTGGATAGTCTTTGATCAGCTCTAACGCTTCATTGCGATAGGCTAACATTTTTTCAACGGCATACGTTAAGCCGCCTTTTTCTTTTACGAAGGCAATTACTTGTTTTACGCGTTCCTTGTTTTTGTTATGGTTTTTAATGGAGTTTATCAGCCATTTTCTTTCTTTATTTGTGCAGCTATTCAACACGTGAATTAAAGGAAGTGTCATTTTCTGCTCTTTAATATCAATACCGGTAGGTTTACCAATTGCAGCACTGCCATAATCAAAAAGATCATCTTTTATTTGAAAGGCCATTCCGCAGAGCTCACCAAACTTTCTAAAAGTTTCTACATCTTCAGAATCAGGTTGTACCGAACAAGCACCTAAAGAGCAACAAGCAGCTATCAAGGTTGCAGTTTTTTGGCGAATGATATCGTAATATATATCTTCTGTAATATCTAATCTCCTTGCTTTTTCAATTTGCAGCAATTCTCCTTCACTCATTTCGCGAACTGCAACTGAGATAATTCGCAATAAATCGAAATCACCATTATCTATAGAAAGTAACAAGCCTTTTGAAAGCAAATAATCTCCGACTAAAACGGCAATTTTATTCTTCCATAAAGCATTAATAGAGAAAAAACCACGCCTTTTGTTACTATCGTCAACAACGTCATCATGTACCAATGTTGCCGTATGAATTAATTCAATAACCGCTGCTCCACGATATGTACGCTCGTTAACCAATCCATTGTTCAATAGTTTTGCTGTCAAAAAAACAAACATTGGTCGCATTTGTTTTCCTTTTCGATTAACGATGTAATGCGTAATTCGATTAAATAAAGCAACTTTAGAAGACATTGAATCGCGAAATTTGGACTCAAAGAGTTCCATTTCAGGGCGAATAGGGTCTTTTATTTGTGATACTATTTTCAATAGAATATTCTGTATTAATTGTTATGTGACTGCTCGTATAAAATTAGGGAAAAGGAGGGAGTATTCAGTAATCAGTTCTCAGTAATCAGTTGGAAGTTGGAAGTTGGAAGTTGGAAGTTGGAAGTTGGAAGTTGGAAGTTTAAAATAAGCCTATAAATAACTTGGCTTATAATCTTTGCGTTGCTTAAATCTGTTTTAAGGTTACCTTAATACCTTGTAGCTTTCTTTTTTAACAGCGAACTGCCTATGATTTATTAGCCAATTGTCCGCAAGCAGCATCAATATCCTTACCACGAGAGCGTCTTACTGTCACCACTATGCGATTACGCTCTAAGGTATTCACATACATATCAATGGCTTTATTAGATGCTTGCTGAAATTCCCCGTCATCAATAGGGTTATATTCTATCAAATTAACTTTTGAAGGTGCGAATCGACAAAATTCTACTAAAGCGTCAACATCTTTTTGGCTGTCGTTTATGCCTTTCCAAACCACATATTCATAGCTAATTCTACTTTTAGTCTTCGAGTACCAATAGACTAAAGCTTCTCTTAATGCCGCTAAAGTAAAGTTTGCGTTAAAAGGCATAATTGCGGTACGGATTTCATCAATAGCCGAGTGTAATGAAACTGCTAGTTTAAATTTTACCTCATCATCAGCCAATTTTCTGATCATTTTAGGCACCCCTGAAGTAGAAACAATTATACGTTTTGGAGACATACCCAAACCATCAGGAGCAGTTATTTTTTCGATCGCCTTTAAAACATTGCTATAGTTCATTAACGGTTCACCCATCCCCATAAAAACAATGTTGCTCAATGGTCTTTCAAAATACAAACGACTTTCATTATCTATGGCAACGACTTGATCATAAATTTCATCCGCATTCAAATTACGCATACGTTTCAAGCGAGCAGTAGCACAAAATTTACAATCTAAACTGCAACCAACCTGACTCGAAACGCAAGCGGTTGTTCTTGTTTTAGTAGGAATAAGTACAGATTCAACCACCAAATCATCATGCAAACGCACCGCATTTTTAATGGTACCATCAGAGCTGCGTTGCATCACATCAACTTTGATATGATTAATGACAAAATTTGCTTCGAGCATTTCTCTTGTCTCCTTTGAGAGATTGGTCATGACCTCAAAAGAATGTGCGCCCTTTTGCCAAAGCCATTCATAGACCTGATTGCCACGAAAAGCTTTATCTCCATTGTTAACAAAGAAATCTCTTAGTTGCTCTCGGGTCAAAGCGCGTATATCTTTCTTTTCAATCTCCACGTTTTACATTGTATAAAAAATCCCTCTTATCGTACTACTACTAAAGAGGGATTGATATGTATTAAAAACTCAGGTTTTTATCATAACGAAATTCTCACCTGAGCTTATACAGAAGTTAAATAATTAACATCGCGTCGCCATAAGAATAAAACTTATAGCTTTCAAGAATTGCTTCTTTATACGTTTTTTTCATCAAATCATGACCCATAAATGCTGATACCATCATCAACAATGTTGATTTGGGCAAATGAAAATTAGTAACCATCGCATTTGCAATACTAAATTCATAAGGTGGAAAAATAAATTTATTTGTCCAACCATCATGTACATTCAAAGTGCCATGAGAAGAAACTGCACTTTCAAGACCTCGCATTGCAGTAGTGCCTACTGCACAAATTCTACGTTTGTTAGCTTTAGCGTTATTTACAATTTCTGTTGCCTTTTCATCAATGATTAGTTCTTCGCTATCCATTTTATGTTTCGAAAGATCTTCTACCTCAACCGGATTAAATGTACCTAAACCTACGTGAAGTGTTAGCTCAGCAAAATCAATACCCTTGATTTCTAATCTTTTCAACAAGTGTCTAGAAAAATGCAAACCTGCAGTTGGAGCAGCTACTGCGCCTTCATGTTTAGCGTAAATAGTTTGGTACCGATCTTCATCTTCTGGCTCCACATCTCTTTTAATATATTTTGGTAACGGCGTTTGGCCCAACTCTTTTAATTTTCTTCTGAAATCACCATAAGAACCGTCATATAAAAAACGAAGTGTTCTACCTCTTGAAGTAGTATTATCTATGACCTCAGCAACTAATGATTCATCATCACCAAAATACAGTTTGTTACCAATTCTGATTTTTCTTGCTGGATCTACTAATACATCCCAAAGGCGCTGTTCTTCATTCAACTCTCGCAATAAAAACACTTCAATACGAGCACCAGTTTTTTCTTTGTTTCCGTATAGTCTTGCAGGAAACACCTTGGTGTTATTTATTACCATGATATCACCTTCATCAAAATAATCAATCATATCTTTGAACATCTTATGCTCAATTTTTCCCGTTTCACGGTGAATAACCATTAATTTTGATTCATCTCTATTTTCCGAAGGGTATTCTGCGAGTAAATTTTCTGGCAGTTCAAAACCAAAGTGTGATAATTTCATTTAAGGTATTTTAATTAGAAATTTTTAGCGGCTGCAAATATACGATTCCCAAATAGGCGTTGTCAAGTAAAACGATGATTAAATGCAGATTATAATTCTTTTACTTCAATTTGCAGTTTTTTCATGTCGTTCCAAAAATCAGGATATGATTTCGAAACCACTTCAGCCTCATTAATTAGCAGCTGTGTTTTTAAAGCTAATGGAGCAAAGGCCATAGCCATTCTATGGTCATTATACGTATCGATGTCTACCCCTGAATTGAGTTCTTTAGAAGCTTTTAGCGTCAAGTCTTTATCAGAAACTGAAATATCAGCACCTAATTTAGAAAGTTCTTTGTGTAAGGCCTCTAACCGATCTGTTTCTTTTATTTTTAAGGTATGCAAACCGGTTAAGTGGCACCCTATTGCTAGTCCGAAACAAGTTACTGCAATGGTTTGAGCGATATCAGGGGCATTAACCAAGTCATAATTAACCGTGGATACTTGACAATTCTTCACTTTTTTTAATACGATTGTATTTTTCTGAAAAACAGTTTCCACTCCAAAATCAGTATAAATTTCAGCTAAGACGCTATCGCCTTGCAAGCTATTTTTTTTATAAGAAGATAAAGTTATTTCAGTATGTATGTCAGATAAAGCGACAAGGCTATAAAAATAAGAAGCTGAGCTCCAATCTGATTCTACAATTAAGTTTTTATCTGTTACTGCTTTCTTTGAAGACACTTTAATCAAGTTGCTTTTAAAAGAATGGTCAACTCCTATTTCACCTAAAAGGGCCAAGGTCATTTTAATATAAGGTACCGAGGTGATTTCACCAATTAATTCTAACTCAATGCCATTTTCTAGACTTGGAGCTATTAGCAAAAGCGAAGAGATGTACTGACTGCTAATATTTGCAGGTAAACTGACTTTATTTTCATTCAGTTTTTTTCCTTTAATTCGAATGGGTGGATAGCCCTCGTTTTTAAGGTAATCAATTTCAGCACCTAAACTGCGAAGGGCATCTACCAGAACTTTCACGGGTCTTTCAGTCATACGTTTCGAACCTGTAAGTGTTACTTCTTTACCTACTTGAGACGCAAAAAAACTAGTTAAAAAACGCATTGCTGTGCCCGCATGGTGAATATCAACTTCTCCATTCGAAATTTGAAGTCCGCGCTGCATTACCCTTGCATCATCAGAATTTGAAACGTTTGAGATTTTCAAATTTTGAAATAAGGCTTGTAAAAGTAGAGATCGATTAGACTCGCTTTTTGAGCCTGTAATTTTTATGGTCGCTTTTAAAAAATTGCTCGGAGGGCCAGATAATTGTAATTTCAAGGTGGTTTTATATTTAAGTGATTATCATAAGGTAGAAAATGAATATAGCAAACTACTTTCGCGTAATAAATAGTACGTTAGAGTCCCTACAAGGGCGCCAACCTTAATAAAAATAAAGCCTCAAAGATAACACTATTTCAACTTTTTATTGTTGTGGTGTCGGTCATGATCACGTTTAGATTTCAGCTCTAATTTTTGATCAAAAGCCTCTTGTAGATTTACACCAGTTTGATTGGCTAAACAAAGCACTACGAAAAGCACATCAGCTAATTCTTCACCTAAGTCTTTGTTTTTATCTGATTCTTTTTCACTTTGCTCACCATACCTTCGGGCTATTTTTCGTGCCACCTCACCCACTTCTTCTGTAAGTTGAGCCATGTTCGTTAACTCGTTAAAGTAGCGTACGCCATGTTCTTTAATCCAGTTATCGACCTTTTTCTGGGCTTTTTGCAGTTCCATTAGAATCAATTTTTAGATAAAACTACTTTTTCTGTTTGTTTTTCAACAACCTTTTTGAATAATTCTTTCACATGTTCATAATATTCAGTTGACATAACAGCATTATTGATTTTTAGATCAACCATTACCTGCAGACTATTACCCTTATCTATAATTTTATATTGAAACCCTCCCATTTTATCAGCAAGAACTAAGTTCATGTCTTCAGGTTTAGATTCGACCGTATAACCTTCAGGAAGAACAACATTCAACACCTGACGATCTTGCCAAGGGAATGTAAAATCAATAGGGTAATTTCTTTCTTCTAACTTAAAAGGGTTCTCTTTCATTGCCAAATGAAATAATGGTGAAAAATAAATTTTATCGCCAATAACATCTGCTTGATTTTCAAGATTAAAAGCATAACTTTCTTGTATTGATTTTTCGATAGAATTTTTATTTTTTACTATAAAATCTGATATTTCCATACCATCATTCTTATTTTCAAGTTTATCTAAATAATCATCTTCGTTGACTGAACCATAATTATTTCGATGAACATAAGCGTTATACTCACTATACGTTTTACGAAGCTTGCCATCAATTTCACCACTTGGCTTTAATTGAATACTCATATTTGTATTTTCTTTTGACGTTTTTTCTGGAATAAGATTAAGTGTGCTGAATGTTCCATCACTTTTGATCAACTTTCCGTACCAATTTAAAGCTCTGGTTGGCAACAAATTTGGCTTCGTGTATTTGTTTGTAGCATCTAACAAAATTGTTGCACCATCTAATTGAACAGCGGCCACTACATAATTAAAACCCTCTCTTGTTGGAAAAAGTGGCACCCCATGGTCTCGAGTGCTTACCAATACAGGGTTTGCATCAAGCCCCGCAGACTGCAACATAGATGTAAGCATTAGATTTATATCAGCAATATTGCCCGATTGTTCTTTGTAAGCATTTTTGACTCCTTTTTCCGAATAATACCCATACCGATTATTCCAAGTCATTCGATTTTTTACATGTTCGAATATGGCCTTAATTAATTCAGCTTTCAAGCTGTTATTTTTAACAAGTACTTCAAGATCATCTTTGTAATACTTATCTATTTTTAATTGATCTCCGAAACTTCCGCTTTCATAAATCTTTTTAACTACAGCCTCCCAAGTAGTTGCGTAATTCTCTCGAACCGCTTGAGGATATTGTACAAATTGAAGTTCATATTTAACCGCACTTCGGTAATTATTCATACTATTTACAAAAGGTTCTTCCTTTAAAGCAGGAACATCGGCCATCTCGTAATCAGCTGTGTTGATTTGATAATCAACTTGATCTTGACTAAAGCTTGTTCCTCCAACACCTTGCGATCTACTTTTTGAAGTGAAAATTATCTTTCCTGTTTTAGAACTATACTCAGGTTTAACGAACAGATATCCTTTTACTAATGGAGAAAATGTAAAATACTCAGGGGTTGAAATTGATATTTCTTGTTTCTTTATTGGAATATCATATTGAAGAACAATTTCATCAATATTATATCTAAACGGAGAGTTTATTTTATACTCATATTCAATTACACTTCCTTCTTTTAAATTTGGTAGTGTAAATTTTTCCTCGTTTCTATAGTCACTTAACGAAGTGGAAAACACACCCGCCTTTTCCATTTTTTGTTTTTTAATACTGCCATTTTCTAAATTAAAGGTAAATGCCTTCAAACCAGAAATTGTTTCTTTCGTACCCCCATTTTTATAAAGCCGTTCTGAAATGGTAGCGTAATTAAAACCTTCTTTTTTATAAATCTTAATGCGTTCATGTACCTCAGTGATTATTCTAAACCCCGATCCGGTGACATAGTCATACTTTATTTTTCTGCTTTTATAGAGTACGGCTGCTGGAGCAGACTCGTCTTTTTCATACACTTTTTCTTGGAGTTCTTCTTTGGAAACTTTTCCAAATTTGTAATCTTGTGCATTTAAAATAAAGGCTGTTGAAATAAAAATCAACACTAAAAATTGTTTTAATTTGAACATAATCTAATGGTTGGTTTATTTTTTTACGAGTACAACTTGTGCATCATCTGCCCTAGCAGTTTGTTTTCTAAAATCTCGATACGATGCGTACTGCTCTTTTGGATAATATCCTTTATTAATTTGCATTTTTCTCTTGTACATAATTGCATTTGCTTCAAGGTCTTTTACAAAGGATATACTATAACTTCCAAAGTTAGAATAGATGGTTTTGTCTTCAGGAATAGCTTCTATGATATAACCTTTGGGCAACTGCACTCTAATCTCATCTTCATCTAAAAAACCCCGCTGTATTTCAAAAGGAAGCTTTCTATTTCGGTATCGATTTGGTACATAACCATTATTGTTAAACGTATTAACGGTAAAAAGAATACGATTACCACTTATGGAAGCATAACTCGTTGCACTAAGCTCATTTTTTTCGGTAAAAACTATTTCGTCTCGGTCATTCTCAAAACTATAGGTATCAATTTTCAAATTATTTATGTTATTCCAATAACTTTTATAATGCTTAATAACATCCTCTTTAGTTTCTTGTTCAAGTTTAAAGCGATTGTCATATTGAATTCCTTTGGTAACAATTGTTGTATTACCGATAATATTACCAGCTATATCTAAAGCATACTTGGCTTTTGTAAATTGGTAATTTTCTTCGTTAATATAAGCTACCGTTCGTATAATTTCTCCTCCTTCAGGTTTAACTACCAAAGCCTTTCTATCATCAGTAAAATTTCCAACAAAGCCAAAAGGGTTGATTTGAGAGGTACAATCAACCCAATAATATTTATCATTATAGGGAATCGCCAAAATTGCATGATTTCCTTGTAGCGCTGGGAAATCATCGTCAAAATCAACCTTTTCATTTCCTGCATGTATCACCGTGTAAAATGCTTGAACACCAACCGCTTTTAGCAAAGCATAAGTGTAATTTGACAAACCCTTACAATCGCCATATTTTACCCGATCGACATCGATAGCGCTTATGGGTTTCCAGCCTCCAATTCCAATCTGAACACTAATATATCGTGTATTGTCTTGAACGTACTTATAAATAATTTTTGCTTTTTCAAGATCATCTGCCACCCCAGAAACAAGGTTTTTTGCTATCGCGATAGTACCTTCATTTAATACATCTCTATCTTTTAATAAATTATTATTCATCCAAGCA
>Ga0114956_1003767_pt1 | contig 11688 bp, 11 predicted proteins | sample MaitaG_FD_87304 | JGI IMG/M metagenome (GOLD analysis project Ga0114956, IMG submission 87304) | Marine algal microbial communities from Maine, USA - Maine_Asex2 metaG | ecosystem: Host-associated > Algae > Red algae > Unclassified | place: Maine, USA | collected 2015-01-05 | reverse complement strand
TTGAAATAAGCTTGCGTCAGAATTCTCCCAAATAGCTTATGCTATTCTGTCAAATTCGTTCCTGATCTTATTTCAAAATAACTTGTTAAAAACCGTTAGTTATTTAGTTTACGGTGTACTAAGTGATATACTTGGCTCAAAAAACCGTTTGCTTAAGATTTAATCACAACATTTTTAGACCGTAAGTCCTTCATTTTAAGCATAAAATACTCGTTAAAAAAGGCTATCAGACTTAACCTCCAATATATTTTAAAGATGAAAGCAAGCTTTGAGAAGTTTTATAAAAAACAGCTAGACAGTTTTACGAAAAAATCAAGGCTCGTAAATTAAAGTAGCAGGCGCACTCATATAAATTAAAAATCCTTCGGTAGGCATCATAGGTCCTAAATTACCTGTTGCATTCATAAGTTCATAACTGCCATCAAGATCCTTAATTTGAATTACCTCATTTGCTATAGGCGCAAAGACATCTGTTGGATTTGCGTTAACATCCAAATAATAAGCAAGAAGATTCCAACCTGTTTCAAGAAAAATAGGAGTTGTTGAAGCATCAATGACCGAACCTGATATAACTAAAGTATCTTGTTGTATGACCTTTACAAGATAGCCAGAAGTTACATCCCAGTTTCCAATATTGTTGTAATTAAACAAAGGAACAAAACTGTTTTCCAAGTCTTTTACTTCCACTACATTATTTGAAATATTAGAAAATACAGCGGATATATCTAAATTGGCAGGTTCACAATTAGACGAAACCAAATTCCATCCAGGATTCAATATAATTTCATCCAAACACCCAGAAAAAGTACCACTACAATTGCAATTACCATCAACTATGTCACCAGTTGTATTGGCATCTCCATCATCACAAACTTGCCCAGGGTCTGGTCCACCGCTACAAACATCATGAGAATTACAAACACCGTCGTTGTCGGCATCTGGGAAAACACCACCGAATAGTGTGATTACCTGATCTTTATAGCATTCATTTTCACCATTATACACCCTAACAGTATATACCAAAGGAGTAGAAGGATTTGCAATATTGTCTTCAAGTATGATTGGATATGACAGTCCACTCGCTTGGGTTGCTAAAGCATAATCGGGTCCTGTATAAGTATTTCCCGTAGAATAGCCAAAACGATCGCCAATGCTAATGCTGTTGATTCTAATAAAAGCAGAGTTTAAATCTACGAGTCCATTTACACAAGAAGCTGGAATGGCACTGGCAGTAAAAATAGGATCTATACTGCATAATTCATCTATGTAAAAATCGGCAAAAAGGACTTCCTCATCTTGTAGTTCAGATGAGCTGTTCAGACTTCTATAAATACCCCATTTTGGTCGCATAAACTCGGCATCTGTATTCCACATACGAACGTTGCTATCGTTTTGAAAATACAGCAAACTACTTCCATCGCTTACTTTGGTAATAGAAATTTCATAAGCACCTGTTCCTATTTCACCATAAGTAATGGTTTCTTCTACTTCTACCCATATGCCTCTTAGAGAATCAAGATGGACTACTGCAATGTCTATTTGATTCGTATTTTTAGCATATTGTAATTCCAAATATTCGGGATTACCCGATCTTGCCGTAAGTGTAATTTTAGGCATCACAGCCTCTGGTCCTCCAACAGCTTTAATTTGGTGTAAATGAGTAAAGTTAGAAGAAGCTTGGAAATCTGCAGCCAGTTTGAATTTCCATTTATACACCACTGTTTCACCAATAATTCCTTGTAAGCTATCGGCAGATTGATTGTAGGTTTTAATTTCATTTCGCTGTCTATCAAAATTGATACAACGATCATCATCGGGAGAAACATGAATGTGAAATCGAAAAACAAATTCGCCCAATATGGGATCCCAGACCTCATCTATATGACGACCAAAAGAAGTATGCGAACAATCAGGTGTTTCTATTGGATTTTGGCCTGGAGCCAAAACACTTGTAATCAATTCATAGGTGTTGCCAGGACCATCAGCACTTAATTGAGTTTGTGCATTTGAATTAGAAAAAATTAAAAGTGTAAGTATTAATGAAAAATATAGTGATTTCATCAGAATAAAATTTTGGTTAACCAATTACAAATATGGTACAAATTAGCCAACCAAAATTTTAATTCTCCTTTTTTACCAGAAAATGTAAAGTACATAACCAATTAATGCTACTAGCAAGACCATATACACACGATAATCTTTGTACCAAGGTAAATCTTCGGTGCCCATACTGATCAAACCAGGTTGATAAGTGTAATCTTCGACTTGTTCTCTTGTAGGTGGTTCTGTAGCCAAGCTGACGCCAATAAAAATCAAGGTAGAAACAAAGACCATCAATCCAACATTAATAGTATAGTGTAAATTCCACAATTCCATTTCACCCAAAATAAACAATAAAATACCTAAGGCTGTTCCGCCCAGTAACGTAGCAAAAGAACCATGTCCGTTTCCTCTTTTAAAGAAAACACCCACAAAAAAGATGACGACAATCGGTGGAACAATGATGGAGAACATTTGTTGTAGGTAATCCCAAAGATTAGAGAAATTCGCTATTTGAGGTGCCCAAAGTGCGGCAATAACCATAAAAGTAATGGTGGCTATTCTTCCGTACTTTGCCATCGCTTCTCCTGTAATTCCAGGATTCATTGGCTTGATAAAATCAATCACCACTAAGGTAGAGGAAGAGTTCAATGCAGAATCCACACTGGACATAATTGCCGAAATCAAACCAGCCAAGACCAAACCAACCAAACCTGTTGGCAATACTTCGGTTACCAAGAATGGGAATACCGCATCGCCATTTTCCAAACCAGGATACAGAGCCAATGCCATAGCACCAGGTAATACCATAATAAACAATGGAATAACTTTAAGGAAACCTGCTAAAATTACTCCCCAACGAGCATGGTTGATGCTTCGCCCACCCAACACTCGCTGTACAATATATTGATTTGTTGACCAATACCAGAAGCCTAAAAATGGTACGCCCATTAATAATCCAGGCCAAGGAATACCTTTATCGTCCAATGGTCGAACAACCGAAAAATGCTCTGGATTTGGTGCAGATGCCAAGACTTTATCCCAAGAGAAATCTAATTCACTAAACATTATCCAAGACAAAATACTACACCCAACTATCAAGATGACTGCTTGAATGGCGTCGGTGTAAACCACCGCTTTTAATCCACCAAAAGCAGTATATACTCCTGCAATCAGTGCCAACACCATACAGGTTTGCCACAAAACCAAGCTGGGAAAAAATGCTTGTAACACCAGTGAACCAGCATACAAACCACCCGCAGTTTCAATTAAAATCGTACTAAAAATGGTAATAGCCGAAAAGAAAAGCTGGGAACGCCTATCGAATCGTCTTTCTAAAAATTCGGGAATGGTTGTAATGCGTGACCGCAAATAAAGCGGTACAAAAATAAGTGCAGCAATGATTAAAGGCAAACCAGACATCCATTCATAAACAGAATTTACGATGCCTGTTGTGTAGGCTGCGCCTGTGAGTCCAATAATCGTAGAACTAGAAATATTGGAGGCGAACAGAGAGAGTCCTATCAATCCAAATCCAAAAGTACGCCCACCCAAAAAAAGGTCCTCCCCCGTTTTGGTTCGTCGAGCGATGATCAGTCCAATGGTCAGTACCACCACAAAATAAGCGAGTACAATACCAATGTCTATCGAGCTAATACCCGAGTTCATCTCATTCATAAACAATATAATTTGTGTTCCTTCTATTGTCGTTTTATTAAAATAGAAGAAAGTGTTTCAAGACATAAATTAAGTATTTTTTTACGTTTAGATAAATGGGATGAACAAATATAGTAAATAGATTCAATAAATATAGATGTGAGATGCTAGATGTGAGATATGAGACGAATTAATTGTTATAAAGAGGTATTTTTGTATCAAAAAAAGTGGACAACAAAGAGCTCATCGTTCAGCAAACCCAGAAATGGATAAAAGAAGTCGTTATTGGATTGAATTTTTGTCCTTTTGCGGCAAAAGAAATGCGGCTCAATACCATTCGATATACTGTTTTAGAAGAAGAAGGTTTTCAAATAATACTTGAGCAGCTTATACAAGAGTGTGTTTTTTTGGATAAAAACGAACAAATTGAGACGTCTCTACTTATATTATCAAACGGTTTCAAGAATTTTCAAGAATACCTCGATTTGCTCAGTTTTGCAGAAAACCTAATAGAAGATCAACGGTATGGTGGAATTTATCAGTTGGCAAGTTTTCACCCAAATTATCTTTTTGCCGACGCCAAGGAATCCGATCCCAGCAATTTTACCAATAGGTCGGTCTATCCGATGTTGCATCTTTTGAGGGAAAAAAGCGTTGCCAAGGCCATTGAAAACCATCCCAATGTAGACGGTATTCCACTGCGAAACATCGAACTCACCAATAAAAAAGGATTGACTTTTATGAAACAATTGTTGGAACAATGTAAACATATTTGACGGTGAACAGTGGACAGTGGACGGTGAACGGTAGACGTAGACCTTTCACCGTCCACTGTCCACCGTCCACCGTCCACCGTCTACCGTCTACCGTCTACCGTCTACCGTCCACCGTCTACCATCTAAAATCTAAATATTATGAACGCCACCATCGAAATCAGTTTGTATCCTTTGTCGGAGGATTATGTGAAAATCGTGACAGATTTTATCCTCAATGTCAAAAAAAACAAAGATATTGAGGTCGTAACCAATGGGATGAGTACCCAGTTATTTGGGGATTTTACAAAAATTATGAATATTTTAACCATTGAAATCCCCCAAGTATGGAATGAATTGCCTGCTATTTTTGTTGTTAAAATTGGAAACGGTTTGCTAAAAAGCGAAGAATTGCCTAGTGAGTTGAAATGAATTGGAGTTCGGGAGTTCGGGACTAAGGAATCAGTGAATAATAAGTTACCGATTTGGAGATAAATATTTTTGATTCATTATAGGCATTTTTCAAGCTAATAGTAGCACTATTGCCGAAAAAAATAACGACGAATGCATCAAAAAGATTATCGGTGAAATTGGAAAGTTATTATTTACTGATTCTTAAAGGAGTTTGAAAGTTTTAGTACTAATAAATCTTCCATCTTCCCACTTAGAGCTTCCAACAAAATTAAACCTTTAGCAATTTAGTTTCTCAAAACACAGAGACCAATGCGTTACGACGGTTACCCGTCTAAAGTTGCCAAACTGCTTCCTCGCATGTACCCCTCGACCGCAGCGGCGGACCGTTACGCTCGGGGTACGATTATACCGAACCCCGAGCGTAACGGTCCGCCGCTGCGGTCGAGGGGTGGTTTAGAAAAAATAATCAGCAACTTTAGACGGGTAGCCAGTTTGGAATAGATTTACCTCAAAATTAGGGCAATTTGTGTTGAAAACCTTTAAAAAAACGGAATGAATCTTACATTTATGACTGTTGAAATATGTTTACGACAAATGAGCGCCAATAATTAATCAGATTAATAACATTTGGTGGTTAAATTTCAGGTTTTTAGCCTAGTACTTACATCTAAATTTAATATTTTACAATCATCCAACAAATTTTTGCAATGCGACCCAAAACGCTCTTTTTTGAGTTTGGTCGGTTAGTTGATCTAAAGGAATGGCCAGCAACATATTGTGGTGTTGTATCGTAAAAGGTATGTTGACCAATGGTTTTATTTGGAGGTTTAAATCATTTGGGTGATAACCAAAAATGAGTATGTTTAGGGGTTTTAAAGGAGCCAAATGATGTGAAAAAGCAATGTCCTCCTCTTCAGACAGTACCCATCTGAAAATAAGTTTTTCATCCATTTTCGTAGCCTTTAAAATATTATCCAGCAACAATTGGTCGTTTTCATTGAGTGGTTGGTGTAAAACCAACAATTTTATATCGGCATCAAGCTTTGGAGAAGGAGTCTTTATTTGTAAATTTGACGTAATTTTGTATATTCCTTTTTCAAACAGTTGTGGTAATGGCATCATTCAGTTTTTAAAATAACAGGAATAAAAGCTCATAAACCCTTCATTTTTAACAACAAAAAAAACGAATTTATGGAGACTTTAACTCAAAATCTAAAGATAAAAAAAATAGCTCAAACTCGCATCCATGAGGTTGATTTTGATAATTTGAAATTTGGAAGAACTTTTTCTGATCATATGGTGGTCATAACCTATGAAAACGGCGCTTGGAGCAATGGAGAGGTTGTTCCATTTGATTACCTTCCTATGAACCCAGCTACTTTGGTTTTACACTACGGTCAAGCTATTTTTGAAGGGATGAAGGCAGAAAAAACGGCAGATGGTAAGGTTGTTATGTTCCGTCCAGAATTGAACGCTCGACGATTCAATCGTTCGGCAATTCGCATGGCAATGCCAGAGATTCCAGAAGAAGTATATGTCAATAGCTTAATGACCTTGTTGGACATTGATCGTGATTGGATTCCAACCAAAGAGGGAAGCTCTTTATATATGCGTCCTTTTATGTATGCTGCCGACGAATTCATCGGTGTACAGCCTTCTTCGACTTATAAATTCATCATTTTTACTTGTCCTGTTGGTGCTTATTACAGCAAACCTGTAAATGTTTTTATTGAAGAACACTATTCTAGAGCAGCTTCTGGTGGAACAGGTTTTGCCAAAGCGGCGGGCAATTATGCAGGCTCATTGTATCCAGCACAATTGGCAAAAGCCAATGGATATGATCAGATTATGTGGACCGATTCGGAAGAGCACAAATACATCCAAGAAGCAGGTACTATGAATCTGTTTTTTGTAATTGACGATAAAGTGATAACACCAGAATTGAACGACTGTATTCTACCAGGAACGACTCGTCAAACCATTATTGAATTATATAAAGAAGACGGTATTGTTGTGGAGGAGCGAAAAATATCGGTAGATGAGGTCTTTGCTGCTTCTGAAAATGGAACTTTGCAAGATGTTTTTGGTGCTGGAACGGCTGCTGTTGTCACCTATGTTGCTTCTATTGGAAAAGAGGGTATGAAAATAGAATTGCCTCCTATTGGGGAACGTACTTATTCTACAAATATGAAGAAGAAGTTAACGGATATCAAGAAGGGGATTACACCTGATACAAGAGATTGGTTGCTTAAGTTTTAAGCGTTTGGGAATTATAATCAGGTATTTTGGTTTCTCGGCTTCTATATTTTATTAAAATAACAACCAATTTAAATATTGGTTCTTAAAATTAAAAAAGGCACTACTGTTTTCGAAAACAATAGTGCCTTTTTTTGCTAGTGCGTTTGCCCTAATCTTAGTGAAGCATTAGCAACTATATTTTAAACTTCACTGGAATATCGACCGATACTTTGACCAGTTTTCCTTGTTTGCGTCCAGGTTCCCAATTGGGCATCGCCTTGATGAGGCGCATTGCTTCTCTATCCAATTGAGGATTGACTTTTCTTCTCAAGCGAATGTTGGTAATTTCTCCTTCTTCGTTGATCACACAATTAACCACCACCACACCACTGATGTTCTTTTCACGAGCCGAATCTGGGAATTTCATATTTTTAGTGATGTAGGCAAACATCGCTTTTTTACCTCCAGGATATTCAGGCATTTTGTCCACCAAAACATGCACATCTTCTGCAAATTGTAAATCAATGATTTCGGAATCGGTGGGTTTGTTATTTTGTGCCGTTAAGGCTACAGAAAACAACAGACATAGAAGTAGGCTAACTCGCTTCATTTTTTTAGTGTTTAGTTTACAGTAAATGGTTTTAACTATACTTTTTTGAACTTAAATTCTTATTCCAATATTACGCCCCTTTTAAAATCCCCTCTTGCTTAGAAGCCCTATCGGCAGGGAACCAAGCTGCAACAATGGATATGACGACAATGGTTAGCAATACCAATAGAAAGTCACTCAAACGCATTTCAATAGGATAGGCGTCTATTAAAAGAGAATCGCCTTGTATCTTGAGTACCTCAAATTTTTGTTGGATAAAACAAACCACAAAGGCTATCGCCATACCTATGACTCCGCCAATGAAAGAAAGTAAAAAGCCTTCGATTAAAAAGATTCTTTTGATCAGACCACTATCGGCGCCCATTGATCTTAAAATAGCAATGTCCTTGGTTTTTTCAATAACCAACATACTCAACGAACCAATAATATTGAAGGCAGCGACGCATAAAATAAGGGTAAGAATAAGGAAGACCACCAGTTTTTCGGACTTCATGATTTTGTATAAAAATTCATCTTGCTCAAAACGAGTTTTTACCTCAAAATCATTACCCAAAACCGCCAATAGCCCTTTTTTGACTACATTTGGATCGGCTTCCGCCTTTATTTTTACTTCTAATTGCGACAAATAATTTTCATCGTATTCGAGTAATTCTCTTAGAAGTGGAAGCGCAATGAAAACAAACTCACGATCGAATTCTTCTTGAATACTAAAGACACCACTCGGATATACAGACTTAAAATTAAAGGCACGCTCTGGATTGCTAGAGGTCATTTTTCCTTTTCGCTTAGGCATTAGAATCTCTAATTTCTCGAATTCATTCAATAGGCTGATACGTAAAGCACGTTGAATGCCCAAACCCACAACTGCTTTATAAGAACCATTTTCGTTTGTTGTAAATTCCCCATCTAACATTGCCAAATCATCGACCCCAGCAACCTGTAAAAAGTTTTCATCGACACCTTTTAAGCGACAAGGAGTGATTTTATTGTCGTAGCGCAACACACCCATTTCTTCTAAGACAAAAGCCACGGTCTCTACGCCATCAACTTCTTTTAAAGCCGCCATTTGTTCATCGTTGCTCAAAAAAACCTTGCCTTGTTTGGGGGTGATTTTCAAATCTGGATTGAAGGTGTTGTATAAGGAAGTAACCAGACTCTCTAAGCCATTAAAGACCGACAATATTAGAATCAATGCTCCGACGGCTACGCACATACCCAAAGCAGAAACCATCGAAATGATGTTGATGGCATTGGTCGATTTCTTGGCAAATAAATACCGCTTGGCTATTTTTAATGGAAGGTTCAAAGGAGGTTCAATGATGAATGTTGGATGAGTAAATGTATTTTGTTTTGTATTTGTAGTTAGTAGATTGGTTTTTTTAGTAAAGTTTAAAACCAGTCTAAGTTTGACTAATATTGATTAAAAGATGATTACAGTTTTTTTGCACGATGTTTGATGTACGAAGAAAACATAGGACCAATAGAGACATTAGCTTGCCCCATACTACGATAGGGGGAGCTTCGTGCAAAATATAATCAGTAATTCTTAATCTGAAAAATAATTATAGAATTTAAATTACTAATAGGCAACTATTGACAGGTAGCTCAAAATTCTTTTATTGCTCTCTACTTCTTCTTATCCCCAATTTTAAACAAAAAAGCTTTTTCATCCTTAGTTAGACTGTCGTAACCCGAAGCACCAATTTTATCCAAAATAGCATCAATTTTACTCTGTGTATCCGAAGGCGCAGCGGTATTGTCTGATTTTGCAGCAGCAGTCGCTCTTGACGTAGTTTTTACAGTTGGCTTTTTAGACATGTTTTTTGCTTTAGGGCTTACGTGAACTGCACGAGGTTTTCTTTTTTGTTTGCTTTGTACATTGGTAACTCTATTCCACAATCTATCGAAAGGAGCAGCCAAGTCGTTGCCTTTTCTAAGTTGACTCAGCATCAACCACCCCATAGTACCACCTGCAATGTGCGCAATGTGTCCACCTGTATTGTCCATACTTGCCAATCCTACTAGGTCAAATATGACAAAAACCAACAGCATATATTTGAGTTTTACATTACCAAAAAACAACAATCTCATTTGGTAATCGGGGCTGGTGGTTGCACAATAAAAACCAACAGCCATTACGCCAGCAGAAGCACCCAACATGGCTGTACCAGGAATAAAGTGGGGCAGTAGTTGATGGATGACCAAAACGGTTATGGCGCCTACAACGCTACCATATATATAGATGGGAAGTATCTTGGAATCATTGGAATAAAAGATGCGGTAAATTTGACCAAACCAATAGAGCCAAAGCATATTGAATATAAAATGGAAGACACCTGAATGTGAGAACATAAAGGTGAAAATGGTCCAGGGTCTTTTAATGAATTCCAATATGGGAATGGGCATCGAAAAAATGTAGCTTGCTATGGTATCATACAAAGCAGGTTGCTGCATGATGCCTTTTACCACAATCATTAAAAGTAAACCAAAAACAAATACAAAAGCATTAACCAATATGATTCTATTGGTCATATTTCCATGTCGAAATTGGTTTCGGATATCGTCTATTATTGAATTGTTTGCCATTATATCTACAAATGTATCATAAAATATTTAGAGTCGGTGGTTCAACAGTGCAATGGTTTACTTTTTACCAATTGCAAACTTTGTCTTCATTGCATCATTGACTATTAGATGCGCCACTTCTTGTCCAACACTGCTGCCAATCGCCACGCCCATACCACCCAAACGTACACCTATAACAATACGTTCGCCTAGTTGTTTGATTATAGGTTTTTTAACCAATCCAAAGCCCATAATACCTGCCCATTTGTGGTCTATGGTAAAATGCTGATTGGGAATAATGAACGCTTTGAGGTCTTCTTCTAGCTTTTGCTGAATTTTATCGTTTAAGGCTATGTCTGTCGTTGTTTCTGTATCGAAATCAACATTTCTGGCGCCTCCAAAAATAATTCTATTACCGATGTTTCTAAAATAATAATAACCAGCATCATAATGAAAAGTACCCTTTATTTTTAGGTTGGCTATGGGATTGGTTACCAAAACTTGTCCTCTTCCTGGATTTAGGTCTAGTTTAGGAAACCAGTCATGGATAAAAGCATTGGTGCAAATGGCTAATTTTTGTCCTTTAATATTTATATTTTGACTCAAGCTTTCTACCGATAGTTCAACTCCCTCATTTTTTTCTTGATACTTTGTAACCGTCGCTCCTGTCAATAGTGTTGCGCCCATCAATTGTGCTTTTTTTAATAGGGCTTTCATCATTTTGCCCGTATCTATTTGTCCTTCTATTTTATTAAAAATCAAATGCTTTACCTTGTCGGGGTTAAATCCTAGTGCCTCAATTTTATCGTCGGCTAAGTGATAGACGTTTTCGCCAAAAAGAGGAAATAAGAGTTTATTTAGCTTGTCTAAAGCATCAATTTCAACAGGTGCATCATCGAACAACAACTCATAACCGCCGTATTGTTGAAAATCTATAGAGTCATCTCCCAAACGTCTCCTTAGCAAGCTCAGTCCTTCCCAGCGTTGTTTGACCAACTCAACCACCGCCTGTTCTTCCATTTTATCCAAATCCTCTAACAATTCAGAGACACTTCCAAAGCATGCAAAACCAGCATTTTTGGTACTGGCACCAGAAGGGAAGAGCCCTCTTTCCAATATCAAAACGTTTAAATCTGGATTAAATTCTAAAGCTGTAATCGCTGTAGAAAGTCCTACAATTCCAGATCCGATGACAATAAAATCGTAGTTGGTAAAATGTTCTTTTTCCCAAAAACTGATGTTGGATGTTTGATTCATTAATTTGTTTCTGAAGTTTGAAAAAGGTTAAAGCCAAAAGTTATAATGCTAGACATTAGATATGAGACGCTAGACGTGAGACTTTTATAAGTTATTCAAGTTATTGGTTTTCAATAATTTGAAAATGCTGTTTTAGTCTCAAATCTCACATCTCAT
>Ga0114956_1003764_pt1 | contig 11690 bp, 11 predicted proteins | sample MaitaG_FD_87304 | JGI IMG/M metagenome (GOLD analysis project Ga0114956, IMG submission 87304) | Marine algal microbial communities from Maine, USA - Maine_Asex2 metaG | ecosystem: Host-associated > Algae > Red algae > Unclassified | place: Maine, USA | collected 2015-01-05 | reverse complement strand
TACATGACTCACACATGGGTTTCAATCGTGCTCACGATCTGCTTATAATCAGGGCGTCCAACAGGCATCTTCAGATGCCTCGGTCTTGCACAGGCATCGGGGTTCACCACAGATCCACCCGATGCAATTGATGCTACGAAATGATAGGAGAGTCATGAGTCGCGCGATCGCAGCCCACCACGGCAAATTTGGTCGAGCCTGTCTGTATGAACTTGATCGCTCGATGGCTATGCATGCTCATCGAGAAGGCCACCTGATATTTCTGTTAGAAGGTCCTGAACCTCAGATGCACATTGCGGGAAAACCGTATACAAGCAGCAGCTCTGTAGCCATTGCGATAAATCCGTTACAACCGCATGATCTTCGTGTCAAAGACGATGGGGCAGTGACGTTAATGTTAGTACTGTACATCAATCCCCTTTGGTTTCTAGAGGCAGGGGACGATACCGAAAGTGCGTTGCGCTTTGGCCAGAGCGTTATGGTTGTGTCACCGTTGATGAAGAAGCTGGTGCAATGTGTGGCAGAGTTGTTGATAAGCGGTGACCATCGTGTTCTCTTTGATACTGTTCTGTTTGACCTTACACAACTGTGCCGCGACCAGTCCTGGCATGATGCACCAGAAGAGCGCCGAAGATGCAACACGCTAGGTGGCATAAGGGATCACCGGGTCAGAAAAGCAACTCGTCTAATGAAAGAACGTCTGGGCAATGAACTATTACTCGACGACATCGCGAATGATTCTGCGCTTTCGAGGCCGCATTTTTACAAGCTGTTTCGGGAGAACGTCGGGATAACACCTAACGTTTACTTGAACACACTTCGGATGGAGTGCGCTATAGACCGGCTGGTGAGCACGAATCAGGCTGTCACATCAATCGGTCTTGATCTGGGCTTTGCCTCACAAGCCAGCTTCTCACGTTTCTTCGTATCCAATGTGGGTATTCCCCCCACCGATTATCGGCGCGTAGCCCACCACTAATGAGCCAGGCTACACGGCATTTCTAAGCGCTCACTACTGACAGTAAGCAATCCTTAAGACTAACGGGTACGCGACTGACACACTGCCACCTTATAGTCGGGGTATGAGAAGCAGACGGCCAAGCATGACTAATGGGTAGGTTTATCGGTCGACACCCGTTATGGTCGCTTGTTATTCTGATCATAGTTTCAGTATTTATCTGGGCCATTTTTGCACCGTGGCCAAAAGAGTTCACTGCCATATTCGGCAAGAAGAAAGTATTTCTCAGTGCGCTATTCAATGGAATCACGCTGGGAGGGCTCTATTTTCTTGTAGCCAGTGGGTTTACCCTGATTTTCGGATTGATGAAAAACGTCAATCTGGCGCACGGATCCCTGTATTTACTGGGCGGTTATATCGGTTATGAAGTCGCCAATGCAACGGGCTGGTGGCTGTTGAGCTTTGTGGTGGCTTTTCTTGTTGTCGGGTTCGTGGGAATACTGTTGCAGTATTTCGTTTTCCGGCGCATGGAGGGTGAAGACCTGCGGCAAACGCTGGTTACTATTGGTATCTCAATTGTACTTGCCGATCTGATGTTGTGGATCTGGGGTGGAGACTATTATCAGATATTAGCGCCAGACTGGTTGTCGGGCCCTGTTCAGCTACCGTTGATCACTGCTATTAAAAGTGACGGTACTGCGGTTTATCTTAAATACCCTGTTGTACGTTTGGCTATTTTCGTTGCCTCGGTGGTTGTGGGTATTCTGATGTGGCTTGCATTGAACAAGACGCGCATCGGAATGTTTATACGGGCCGGTGTAGACGATAGAGACATGCTCAGCGCAACGGGTGTTAACGTCCAGCGCATCTTCATCCTCGTGTTCGCCTTCGGTGCGGGCCTGGCCGGTATGGCAGGTGTTGTGGGTGGTACGTTTCAGTCCATGGCACCCGGTGAAGACATTCGATTTTTGCTGGCCTCATTGGTCGTGGTCATAGTGGGTGGCATGGGCTCTATTCCAGGTGCTGCACTAGGGGCATTATTGATCGGCCTGGCTGAGCAATTCGGTTCAGTGTATTTTCCAACTTATGCGGTAGTGCTGACGTTTCTCATCATGGTAGTTGTCATTGCTTTCCGGCCTCAGGGTCTGATATCGGGAAGCAACTAAAATGACTGACACGCCTGAGAAACAGGTAAGTGAGGATAACTCAGGGCCATTGGCACAACGCGGTGGTGTCGCACATACGCGACGGGAAAACAATCTCGGCTTCTATGGCTGGGTGTCTGAAATTCCAGCCAGTTATGGTCTATTCGCATTTGCATTGTTACTGTTGCCGGCAGTCGTCAGTTCGTTTGTACTGTCTCAAATTTTCAGCTGGGCATTGATTCTTGGCATGATTGCTTTAAGTCTCATGTTCCTAGGCGGCTATGGCGGCATGGTAAGCCTGTCGCAGATGTCTGTGGCCGGGATGGCTGGCTACATGCTGGCTATCCTGGGCAACAGCGCAATAACCGATATCAGCATTGGCTGGCCCTGGTGGTTAGCCGTACCGGTCGCCATTGTCATTGCCACAATATTCTGTACGCTAACAGGGCTTCTGGCAGTGCGCACTGAAGGCATCTACACCATCATGATCACGCTTGCCATAGCCGCAGCGTTTTTCTACTTTACTCGACAGAACTACGTCTTGTTCAATGGCTTTAGTGGTTTTAATGGATTAGCACCACCACAGCTGTTTGGTATCAACTGGAAGAGCTCCGTACCGTTCTACTATCTGACGTTGTTCTGGGCAGCGGCAGCCTACCTAGCTGTTCTTTATGTGTCCAGAGCGCCTTTTGGTCTCGCCTTGCAAGGCGTTCGGGATAATTCACGACGCATGGCCGCACTGGGCTTTAACGTGACAGCGCACCGGGTTGCAGCGTTCACGTTTGCCGGCGTCATAGCGGCCATTGGGGGGATACTACTAGTGTGGCTCAACGGCCAGATTTCACCCGGTACCATCGCCATCAATCCCGCAATAGATATTCTGATCATTGCCATAGTGGGAGGATTGCGTCGCCCTATCGGTCCGTTTGTAGGGGCGCTTATCTACGTCATATTGCGCACGTTCTCGCTGGATATTCTGACCTCTATGGGGCTGGCGGGAGAACGTTTTCAACTGCTGATCGGGTTGGTTTTTCTGATCATTGTCTACTGGTCCCCTGATGGCGTTCTGGGTTTGTGGGACAGATGGCGCGAACGTGCAAGACAAAGAGATCCGTGGAAGCGATCATCCAACGAATTGTCGGATCGGGACGAGCTCTCGTGAGCACTACGATGACATCAGTGGCAGACCGGCTGCAGGCTGCAGGCACTGCGAACGCTCTGGAGCTAAGGGGGGTGTCCAAACTGTTTGGCGCTTTGGCAGCCATTTCGGATGTCACTCTAACCGTAAAGCCGGGTGAGCGCCGGGCGGTGCTGGGTTCTAACGGGGCAGGCAAAACGACCCTGTTCAATTGCATAACCGGCGATTTCCTACCCACAACAGGCACCATTCGACTGTTCGGTGAAGACGTCACTGATTTCCCTGCTTACGAACGAATCAGGCGTGGCCTGCGACGTACCTATCAGATATCGCTGTTGTTCAATGCTCTGTCGGTCGTGGACAACATTTATCTGGCGTGCCGTGGGGTGTCGCGCGGACGCTTCTCACTATTGAGACCGCGTACAAATGATGCCTTGATGAACAGCGCGGTCGATCTTGCCACAGCGGTGCATTTACTGGACTTCAAAGATACGCTGGTGTCCAGTTTGTCTTACGGCCAGCAACGGCAGCTTGAGATTGCCCTGGCTCTGGCTGGTGCTCCGCGATTCGTTCTGCTTGATGAACCCGCAGCAGGGCTGTCGCCTTCGGAAAGATCAGAGCTCATTGAGATATTGAACAATCTTCCGTCACATATCGGGTACATCATTATTGAACACGACATGGATGTTGCGCTACGTGTATCTGAAAGTGTCACGATGATGCACAACGGGCTCATCTTTAAAGAAGGCAGCCCACTGGAGATAGAGTCAGATCCTGAAGTACAGGAGTTGTATTTAGGAAGCGGGCATGAGTGACAAGCCTCGCACCGTCTCATCCCCTACAGGCACTGTACTGGAAATCAGTGGGCTTAACGTCTACTACGGTGCATCACACGCGCTGCAGGGTGTCGACCTGACACTAGAATCAGGTGTGTTGTCGGTTGTTGGTCGAAACGGCATGGGCAAAACCACGCTGTGCAATGCCATCATGGGGTTGGTGCCTGCATCCAGCGGCTCTGTCCGTTTCATGGGGCAGGAGCTTATCGGGCGTGCACCTTCGGAAATCGCGTTGCTGGGCATTGGCTACGTGCCGCAGGGCCGTCGGTTGTGGCGTTCGTTGTCCGTTGATGAACATCTGCGCATGATGGGTAGTCACGGCAGCTGGACGCCTGAACGAATCTACTCAACATTCCCCAGACTGGCCGAACGAAAGAATAACGGTGGTGCTCAATTGTCGGGCGGTGAACAGCAGATGCTGGCTATTGGCCGAGCATTGTTGCTCAACCCGCGTTTGCTGGTCATGGACGAACCCACGGAAGGTCTGGCACCCGTTATTGTTAATCAGGTGCAGGAAATGCTGATTGCCCTGGCAGAGTCTGGCGAGGTAGATGTTCTAGTCATTGAACAGAATATCGGTGTTGCCACATCAGTATCCGGCAACGTAGCCATTATGGTCAACGGGGCTGTTAATCGCATTGTTGAATCCAGTCGCCTTGCATCGGATCGGGATTTACAGCAGCGCATGCTGGGTGTGGGTCGGCACGGCGATGCTGCGCAAGACAGTGAGCTTATCGACGCCTCATCGACGCTCGATGATACGCGTTCAATGCCTACCACGAGCACCGTGGTGTTTCAATCCAATCCAACGATACCCAATCGCTGGTCGAAGCCCGTGTCTGCTGCGCTGATAGAACAATCTGCACGCACACGCACTGCTGTTTCGCGGGATTATCAACACGGACTTTCCGACAATCTGTTACCCATGGCACCGGCCGGACGGGCGCAGGTGATTGTTGCAGGCACCCTGGATACCAAAGGGGTAGAGCTTCGATATGTGTGCGACTTACTGCGGCTCCATGACGTACCGGTACAACTGGTCGACCTGTCAACGTCATCGAACCATTCGGGTGCGGATGTTCCCGCCCATCAGGTCGCAGCGTTTCACCCGCGTGGTTCCAGTGGTGTATTTACGGGTGATCGTGGTCAGTCGGTGGGTGGCATGGCGCTGGCGTTTGAACGCTGGATAACCCAGCAGACGCAGGTACTGGGGATAATTGGCGCAGGCGGTTCGGGCGGTACGGCCATGATCGCTCCAGCGATGCGTTCTCTGCCATTCGGGATTCCCAAAATTCTGATATCTACCGTGGCCTCGGGCGAGGTTCGTCAGTACGTGGGTGCTGCAGACATCATGATGATGCATTCTGTGGCTGATGTTCAAGGGCTTAATTCCATCACCCGCGAAGTGCTGAGTAATGGTGCACAGGCAATGGCAGGGATGGTTATTGCGCGGCGATCGGATAATACCGCGCAGACAGCATCCGTATCTGCGCCGCAGCGTGCTCAGTCCACAGTAACCGATGACCTTCCAGCGGTGGGCATCACTATGTTTGGAGTCACAACCGACTGCGTACAACAACTTGTGCAGGCCCTGGATACTCGCTATGACTGTCTGGTCTTTCATGCGACTGGCATTGGTGGTCAGTCCATGGAAAGCCTGATAGACAACGGTCGTATATCGGCTGTGCTCGATATTACAACGACTGAAGTTTGCGATCATCTTATGGGAGGCGTATTTGCAGCCACAGAAGATCGTTTTGGCGCACCTATTCGCACGCGAATACCTTACATAGGTTCCTGCGGTGCGCTTGATATGGTGAATTTCGGTTCCATGGAGACGGTGCCTGAGCAGTATCGTGACAGGAACCTGTATGAGCACAATCCGCAAGTTACTTTGATGAGAACGAGTGCCGTCGAGAACGAAATGATTGGTCAATGGATTGGTAAACGGCTCAATCAGATGGATGGTCCGGTTCGATTTTTCTTGCCACTTCAAGGGGTATCAGCTCTGGATGCACCCGGTATGGCTTTTCATGACCCTGCTGCGGATAAGGCTCTGTTTGATGCCTTGCAACAGAGCGTAAGACAAACCTCCCAGCGCCAGATTATTCGCTCGCCGCACCACATCAATGATGTTGGTTTTGTGGCCGAGGTGCTGAGCGCGTTCGACTCTCTGTCGGGTTCTCGTACCCCGTTATCAAACCATAGACAAAGACGTCACAGATGAGCAAAGCAATCAACATTATCTGCCACTCGGATCTGACCACTGGTGGATCGGTTAGCGCTGAGTCGTCCCTGACTCTTGAGGTTTGCCCGTCCGTGATGCATGCCCGGTCAGTGGCTGCGCCAGCGGTTAACCCTGAGGCTATTGTGCGGGTGCACGGCAACTCTTTTGCGCAGCAAGAAAATGCGCAGTGCATATTGGTCAATACCCGTAAAAGACACAACGTGAGGACTATCCGATGAACGGTCAATTCATAGGTCAGCTGATACTTTTTATCATTCCGCTGGTCATTATCGTTGCCATCATCTATTGGGTGATGAACTGGCTGTACCGACGATCTACCAAAGAGGTTGCGTTTGTGCGAACCGGCTTTCTGGGTGAAAAGGTGGTTATAGATGCCGGTGCGTTCGTCTGGCCCATCGTGCATGACATCACGCCAGTGAATATGAACACGTTACCGTTGGGTGTGATACGCGAAAAACAAGAAGCACTGACTACCAAGGATCGTATGCGAGTGGATGTCGATGCCGAGTTTTATGTTCGTGTCCGACCCACAGCCGAAGCTGTATCCGTAGCCGCATCCACACTGGGTCGTCGAACGTTACAGCCAGAGAACCTGCACGCGTTGCTGGCTGGTAAGTTCGAGTCCGCCCTACGTGCCATAGCGGGCGACATGACACTGGGTGAATTGCATCAGAACCGGAATGATTACGTAGCGCGCGTTGCCGAGCTGGTACAGAGTGCGTTGACTCAGAACGGTTTGGAGCTGGAATCCGTTGCCATACGCGACATTGATCAGACCAGCCTCGAATTTTTTAATCCGTCCAACCGGTTTGATGCAGAGGGTCTTACAACACTGATCGCTGACATTGAAGCCAAGCGCAAACTGCGTAACGACATTGAACAGGATTCGATGATTCAGATTCGCACCAGAAATCTGGAAGCTGAAAAGCAGTCGTTGGAAATTGAGCGTGAAAGTGAAGAAGCACGCCTTGAGCAACAGCGGGCTGTAGAGTTCCAGCGAGCACATCAGAGTGCCGAACTGGTGCGCGAACGTGCTGAACAGGACACCGCATCTGAACGAGCGCAGATCACCTCAAGAGAAGAAATCGAACGTGCCCGGTTGCTGCATGAACAATCATTGACCGAGGTGCGTATCGCCATGCAGCGCAGCACCCGCGAGAAAGAGATAGAGCAGCTTCGTTTTATCGAATCAGCAGAAATTGCCAGCCGTGAACAAGTCGAGAAGGCCAGGATAGAGCAGGAAAGACACATCAACGAGACACGTATTGCGAACGAGCAGGATATTCAGCATCGTGAAATCGAACGCAAGCTGCAGATAGATGAGGCTGAAATAGCAGCACGTGAAAGCACTGATCACAAACGTATCGAACAAGAGCATGCAATCGAACAGATACGCATTGCAAAAGAACAGGCGATTCGGCAGCGTGAAATAACGCGCCAGCTGGCTATCGATACTGCCGACATAGATGCCCGTGAGCAGGTAGAGCAGGCACAGATCAACCAGGAGCGTACGCTGGCAGAATCCCGCATAGCCTATGAAGAGGAGGTGCGGCAACGCGATATTGCTCGTGAGAGAACCATTGAGGCTGCTGAAATATCCGCTCGTGAATACACTGAGAAACTCAGAATCACTCAAGATGCCGAGGTAAATTTTGAACGTATAGGCGTCAATCGGAAAATTCGCGAAAAGGAAATCGAGCGTCAGGCGTTTCTCGAGACAGCACAGATTGAAGCTCTGCTGATAACAGAAGCTGCCCAAATCGATCAGCAAGAGCAATTGTCTGAAAAACGGATAGCCACGGAACAACACACAAGATCGCTGGAAATCGAAAAACAGCGGGTACTTGACGAGACCGCATTGGTTGCGGGTGAGCAGACGCAATTTGCACGCATTAATCAGGAAGAGCGTATACGTTCCAAAGAAATTGAACGTAACCAGAGCATCGAGAAAATCCAGATAGCGTCTGCTGAAGAGATTGAAACGGCGCGTATCGAGCAGGAAGCCAGGGTGTCTGCCGAGAGAATTACCAACGAAGAGGCGGTCAAGGATCGTGAAATTCTCAGGGATGGAAACCTTGAATCAGCGGAGATTGAACGGCGCGATAGCGTTGAGCGAAAACGCGTGTCGACAGAGCTTCAACTGGACAAGCTTCGTATTGCATCATCCTCTGAGCGTGAGATACACAGCATCGATGGCAAACGCGTTATTGAAGAAGCTGAAGAAAATCGGGTGATCGAATTGTCTGCAGTGAAATCGCAGCGTACTGAGGCTGAAGCCAAAGTTGAGCAAGCCGCCATCCTGGCAAAAGGCGCCGTTGAGAAATCAGATATAGAACGCGAACGTCTGATAGATGCTGCTAGAACAGAGCGCAGCCGAGCCAGTGAACAACTTGAAATCGCACGTCAGAGAGCGTTACGAGAGGCTGAAATCGGTTCACGTGAGGAGATTGAGCGATTACGTATCGGGTCTGAACGTGGTCTTGATCAGGAAAGAATCAGCCACGAAACAGATCGACGCAAACTCGAAGTGGCGCGTGAACGTGATGTGGAAACCGCCAATATCGACAAGGCGATTGTCCTGTATCAAAAATCTCTGGAAGAGTCAGCTGCACTGGCAGAGTCTGAAATTGCCCGCATGGCCGCTACCGAGGCGGAGGAGGAATTGTTGACCGCCAAGGAGACGTTTACCGCCAAGCGCCGTCTGGGTGTGGATTCGATCATGGCGCAACGTGATGCTGAGAGAACCAAGATTGCAGCCAACGCGGACAAGGTTCGTCAGGCTGTGGAGGCCGAAGCGCAGCGACTGCTTAACGAGGCAGAGAATGTATTGACCGATGAAGCTCGCTTCTCTTTGTTCCGTCGTAAATTACTGGAGCATGTTGAAGGCATCATTGCAGCATCGGTGAAGCCGATGGAGAAAATCAACGACATTCGTATCATGCAGCTTGACGGCATGGGTAGTGGATCGGGTGATGGTCGCTCCGGGCGCAATGCAACAGACGAAGTCATCGACTCTGCTTTGCGTTACCGCGTGCAGGCACCGATGGTAGACAGCCTGCTGGCTGATATCGGTATCGACGGCGCAAACATTTCGAAGATGGGTGGATTGGTGCGTGAAGCACGCGATATTAGTTCCATCACCAAGGATGCTGAACGTAGCGGTGGAAAGTCGTCTGGTGGCAACGAGAACAGCGGTAATGATGCCGCAGTGAGTACCGAAGAACCTGCAGGTAAGCAGTAGCAACGAACGATATACCGTGTGCAAGCACGTTGTTTTCTTAGCAGAATAAAGCCCAGGAACAGTTATGGCTCGTGTGTATATTTCAAGTGTTATCCCATCCAGTGTGGAGCTGGTCTGGGAGCGGATACGTGATTTCAACGGCATGCCGAAGTGGCATCCTCGTATTCGTGAGAGCCGCATCGAGAACGCAGAGCCCTCAGACAAGATTGGTTGTATCCGGAACTTCCAGTTGCAAAGTGGCGATACGATACGAGAGCAGTTGTTGGGTATGAGCGATTACGACATGTTCTATACCTACGCAATTCTGGAGAGCCCAATGCCACTGGAAAACTATGTGGCAACCATCAGGCTAACCAAGGTCACCGATGGAGCTCAGACGTTTGCGGAGTGGAGCGCAGAGTTCGATTGCGCTCTCGATGCGGAAGACGATCTGATCACCGGTGTCGGTACGAATGTGTTTCAGGGCGGTTTTGACGCATTGAAGCGACATTTCGGCGAAATGTAACAGACGCTTATCAACATGCTCAAAGTTCATCGCAGCACCATTTTGGAAACACCGGTCGATGTACTGTGGGATGTGCTGCGCGATTTCAATTCACATTCTCAGTGGCATCCGGCGATCAGCCACAGCGCTGTTGAGCATGAGCAATCATCCCGATCGATTGGATGTGTCCGGCGCTTTACGCTCAATGATGGTCAGGAGCTGCGTGAGCAACTACTCTCGTTATCGGACTTGGAAATGTCCTACAGTTATTGCCTGCTGGATACCCCAGTGCCATTGTTCAACTATGTTGCCCACAGCCGGCTTGTGCCCGTGACAGACACGGACAATACATTTTGGGAGTGGGAGGCCAGTTTCAATACCCGATCGGGCCACGAGGAGAGTATGAAGAGACTCGTAGGCGACACGATTTTCAGTGCAGGTTTCAGTGCGATGCGAACCTTTCTTCAATTGCCTCAATCGGCCAGGGCTTGAGCTGACACGGAGACCAAACAACTATGGCCATTCAATCCCTTTTTTATAATAGTGCCAGCGAAGCTGCTCGTGTGTTGAGCGCCAATCCGCAGGCGCGTTTTTATGGTGGTGGAACGCTGGTAATGCGTGCCATCAATGAAGGTGATCAAACGTTCGATACTATCGTCAGAATAAATGACCCTGTCATGACGCAGTTGCAAAGCTCAGGCAATCGTCTTGTGATTGGCGCCGGGGTTACCATGGCAGCGGTATTGCAAAATCGTGATGCACAGTTTTTGCATGCTGCTGCCAGAAGTGTGGGTGGGCCAGCCATTCGTAACATGGCCACCGTCGGTGGTAATCTTTTTGCCCAGTCACCCTACGGTGACTTTACAACCGCGCTGCTAGCCCTGGATGGTGAAGTGGTATTTGCCGACGGCAATCAGGTGGCATTGGCTGAGCTTCTAGTGCAGAGGGTGAATTCGACCGGGCGATTAGGTGTGGTCACTCACGTATCAGTAACTCGCCCTGCATCGGCAGATGATTTCCGGTATCTGAAAATCAGTCGTGTCAAACCCAAAGGCATCTCGGTGATGACGTTTGCGGCTCACTTGCCTCGTCACGGATCTCAATTGCAGCAGGTACGGCTGGCTGCTGGCGCTATGGGTACTACGCCGTTACGTATGTTGTCTGCCGAGCGTGAACTTGAGGGTCGGGCACTGGATGGTGCATCCATTGAAGCTGCTGCAAGAGTAGTTCTGGATGGCCTGAGCCCTCCAACCGATCCTATTGCAACCAGCTGGTACCGCGCCGAAGTGGCGCCGGTTCATTTCAAGCGCCTGCTCAACGGGTCATAGCCATAATGAAAGCATCTAAGGGCTCCAATACTAATAGCATTGCTTCAAGATCGTCATCCTCGCGAATGCCGTCATCCCCGCGCATGCCGTCATCCCCGCGAATGCGGGGATCCATCTCACGCCTTGCATGGATTCCCGGCTGCGCGGGAATGAGAAAATTGCCTCTAATCGCCTTATTGCAGTGCCATTCGATTTCAACACGTTTTTGCCGAGGATTACTTGATCATGTCTAAAGTACCGGTACAGCTGACACTCAATGGTTCAGATAGATCCGTGTTCGTGGATCAGGGACAGAACCTGCTGGATGTATTG
>Ga0114956_1003762_pt1 | contig 11698 bp, 8 predicted proteins | sample MaitaG_FD_87304 | JGI IMG/M metagenome (GOLD analysis project Ga0114956, IMG submission 87304) | Marine algal microbial communities from Maine, USA - Maine_Asex2 metaG | ecosystem: Host-associated > Algae > Red algae > Unclassified | place: Maine, USA | collected 2015-01-05 | reverse complement strand
GGACCCATATTGACTGGCAAACAACGTGGGCGGGATGCACATTAGCTGGAATGAAGCTTCTGCAATCGACTCTGTTCCCCCTCGCCGCCGTTCTCCTGCTCACCTCGGTGGTTGCTGCCGACGACCGGCCGAACGTGGTCATTATGATGACCGATGACCAAGGCATCGGCGACTTTGGTGTGATGGGCAACTCCTTGATCGACACACCGAATATCGACAAACTCGCCGCCGGATCCGCGTCGATGACGACGTTCTATGTCAGCCCGGTTTGTTCCCCCACGCGTGCCTCTTTGATGACCGGCCGGTACAATCAACGAACCCGTTGCATCGACACCTGGATCGGTCGGTCGATGATGGACACCGATGAGGATACCATCGCCGAAGCGCTCAAGCGGGCGGGTTACGCCACCGGCCTGTTTGGCAAGTGGCATCTTGGCGACTGCTATCCGATGCGCCCGCAGGATCAGGGCTTTGACGAAGTGTTAATGCATCTCGGCGGTGGACTTGCCCAACCGTCCGAGCCGTTGGAAAATGCGCGCCGCTACACCGATCCGATATTGTTCCACAACGGCGAACCGGTGCAGACCAATGGCTTTTGCACCGACGTCTATTTCGACGCGGGACTGAAGTTCATCGAAGAGCAGGGGGCTGCCAAGAAACCGTTCTTTGTGTATCTGCCGACTAACGCGCCGCACGGGCCGTATCACGATGTGCCCGAAGAACTGCGGCTCAAATACATGGAACGCGATCTGCTCGAACTCGAGGTCCACAAGCCGAAGGACGAGAAGCGCCGCGCGCAGAAACAGGACCAACTCGCGCGCATCGCCGCCATGATCGAGAACGAGGATCAGAACGTGGGCCGATTGATGGCCAAACTCGCCGAACTCGGCCTGCTCGACAACACCTTGGTCATCCGCATGAACGACAACGGCCCGAACACCATGCGCTACGTCGGCGAGATGCGCGGCATGAAAACGCACACCCACGAAGGCGGGATTCGTTCGCCACTGTGGATGCACTGGCCGGCCAAACTCAGGCCGGGAACGGAACGCTCCGAACTCGCGGCGCACATCGACATCATGCCGACGCTGCTCGAAGCCTGCAGCGCCAGCTCCGACGCCAAGCTCGACGGGATCAGCTTCCTGCCGCTGCTGCTCGACCCGGAGGCCAAAGCCAAGCCGCGCCAGATCGTCATTCAGTCGCACCGGGGCAACGAGGTGGTTCGCTACCACCACTTTATGATTCGCAACAAACGTTGGAAGCTGGTGCATCCGTCCGGGTTCGGCAAACTGAATTTTGAGGGTGAGCCGGAGTTCGAACTCTACGACCTCATGAACGACCCGACCGAGCAGAACAACCTCGTTGGAGAAAATGAAAAGGTCTTCAAGCGTCTCAAAAAGGCTTACGACAAATGGTTCGACGACGTTTCAAGCACCCGTCCGGACAACTACGCCGCGCCGCGGATTATCATCGGCACCCCGCACGAAAACCCCACCGCGCTTACCCGTCAGGACTGGCGCGGCGAAAGCTGGCGTCCGAAGTCGATCGGCAACTGGCAGCTCGAGGTCGCCAAGGCCGGCCTCGCCGACATCGAAGTCATCTTCGAACCCGGCGTGATTCCGGCGGCCCCGTTCGAACTCGCTCTAAAGGTGCAAGATCACGCCGCCAGCCAAGCAGTACCGGGCGGCACCGAACGCCTTATCCTCACGGATGTTCCGCTTACCGCCGGTCCGGCCACGCTCGATCTGGAGGTAATTGCGGACAATGAAAAGCAGGGCGTGTATCAGGCGATTGTGACGTTTAAATAGCTTGAACAAATGAAGGTCTTTCTCACGCCGGTTTCAGCCATTGTCCTCTGCCTCTGCCTCGCTGCCTGCGGCGCGAAGGACAATATTTTGCCGGAAAAATCCGGCGTCGCCCAAGCTGCGTCAGGTGTGAACGAGCTGTTCGAAAAACTCGGCGACGAAGACTTCAAGGTTCGCCAGCAGGCCACCAAGGACCTCGACGCCCTCGTCCAAGAGAACCCTAGCTTGGCTCCCCGGTTGCGCAGCCTTTGGCAAGCGTCGACGGACCCGGAGGTCCGGACGCGACTTGGGAAAGTGCTGAAGAATCTACCGATCAAAGAATGGCGCTTCAGCAAAACGGCCGTGGCGAATAAGGAATGGGAATGGGACCAGAGAGGTGCGCCGAAATTCGAGTACCTCGACGAACATACCCTGCGGATCGACACGGCAGGGACGCCGGCAGATTTTTTGCGGCTGCGGCTGCGCCTGCCGGTGACCAACGCGGTCCACCGGATGGTCATGGCGTTCGATTTAAAGGTCGAGAAGCAACAAGGAGACCACCCAACGCATTCTGGCGTGATGGCCAATATCGAGGATGACAACCATCAGGCTTGGGCATTTTTCTGGCAACAGCGGGTCGGCACCTTGATCCGGCCGCAAACGATAAAGCATGATTTCACCGATTTCACCAAAGCATTTGTGCCGGTCCGTTTGAAAACCTCGGGCGAGAATTATCGTGTCTTTATCGACGGCAAGAAGGTGCTGGAGACCCTCTTCGGAAATTACCGCAACCCGGATGGCCCGTGCAGTTGGGCGGTGTTTGGGGATTCCACCCGTGGGTCCAGCGGGCGTTCGGTCTGGCGCAATGTCCGGGTGCAGCTCTACGAACGCTAAAAAAAATCGGCGAAGACCGTGGGCGCACAACTTTGATCTCCTCGGATACTGACAAGCGCCCGCGAAGTGTTAAGCCATCCGCGACCATGAAAATTCAACGCGCCATCCTCTCTGTTTCCGATAAAACCGGCATCGCCGATTTTGCCCGCGGCCTCCACGAACTGGGCATCGAGCTCCTGTCGACCGGCGGCACCGCCCGGGCTCTGCGCGGGGCCGGCTTGCCGGTGATCGACATCAAGGACTACACCGGTTCGCCGGAGATGCTCGATGGGCGGGTGAAAACGCTGCACCCGACGGTGCACGCCGGCATCCTTTACCGCCGCGACCTGCCGGAACACCAAGCCACCATGGACGAACACGGACTGGGGCCGATCGATCTGGTCGCGGTCAATCTCTACCCCTTCGAACAAACCATCGCCAAACCCGGCAGCACTTTTGCCGACGCGATCGAGAATATCGACATCGGCGGGCCGACCATGATCCGCGCCGCCGCCAAGAACGTCGCCCACGTGACCACCGTGATTGATCCCGCCGACTACGCCGACGTGCTCGACGAACTGCGTCACAACGCGGGTGCGACGACCGAGGTGCTGCGTCTTCGACTGTCGCAAAAAGCCTTCGCGCGCGTGGCCATGTACAACAGCGCCATCGCCAACTATCTCGCCGCCAATGTCGACGGCACCCGTCCCCTCGTGTTCGCCTACCCGACGGGCGAAAAACTCGCCAAGGGAGAGAACGGGCACCAGCGCGGCTGGCTCTACAAAGATGCGGTCTGTGGCGAACCCTCGGTCGCGCACGCGACCGTGCTGCACGGCAAGCCGATGTCGTTCAACAACTACGTGGACGGCAACGCCGCGCTCGAAGTGGTCAAAGAATTTCCCGACACCCCCGCCGTGTCGATTATCAAGCACACCAATCCCTGCGGATTTGCCACGGGCCAAACGGTGGCGCAGGCCTTCGAGGCCGCGTGGGCGGGCGACCCGGTTTCCGCGTTCGGCAGTGTGATCGCGGTCAGCTGCGAAGTCGATTTGGCGGCGGCCGAGTTCTTGCAAGGCAAGTTCGTCGAGGTGGTGATTGCACCTGCTTACTCCGAGGAGGCCTTGGCCTTTCTGCAGGCCAAGAGTAAACAGCTGCGCCTGCTCCAGCTCGACCATCCGATGAGCGGTCCGGCCGACAAAACCGAGGTCAAGCAAGTGACCGGCGGCTTGTTGGTGCAGGACGCCGATACCAAGGTGATCGAGGCGTGGTCGGTGCCGTCAACCACCGCCTTCCCGGACGACAAACGCGCCTTGGCCGAGTTCGGGGTGAAGGTGTGCAAGCACGTGAAGTCGAACGCGATCCTGTTGGTTCGCGAATACGCGCCCGGCCAGTTCGCGGTGCTCGGCATGGGCGCCGGTCAGCCCAACCGCGTCGACGCCGTGCGCAAACTCGCGGTCACCAAAGCCAAGGAAAACATCATCGAACTCGGCCTCGACGAGTCCGATACCATGGCCAACGCGGTGCTGATCTCCGATGCCTTCTTCCCGTTCCCGGACAACATCCACAACGCCGCCGCCGCCGGCATCAAGTTTATCGTCGAACCCGGCGGGTCCAAGCGCGACGACGAAGTGATCGCCGCCGCTAACGAATACGGCATCGCGCTCGCGTTCACGGGCATGCGGCACTTTAAGCATTAAGAAGTAGCCGGTAGGCAGGGAGGTTAGCCGCTTTCTTTTCGAGCTATTCTTCCGGGAGAGTGTGGCCCTCTGGCTCTGGCCGATTTGTTTCGTTCACTTCCTCAAGAAGCTGAAAGAAATCAACACCGTCGAACATATCGGCGAACACCACTTCCAGTAGAAACAGCCAGATTCCGACGCCTAGGGCGAGGAGTGCGCAGCCCGCCCCCAGCACCAGCAAGACAAGTCGGCGACGGCGGGGTTCACGGATCACTGATGTCCAAGAACCCCGGCAGGACCGGATTGGTGAGTTGGTCTTGAACCCGTTCGCCCTCGAGATCCGGACGGGTTTCCTCGGGGCTGATCAGCAGGTCGTAGACCTGACCCACCTGCTTGGTCACCGGCAGTGGTTTACGATCGAGAATGCTCCAGTGGTAGATTTTGATTTCGTCCTCGTCGAGTGTGCCGGCGAGCACTTGTTCGACTTCGTAGGCGTAGGCGACCAAGTCGCGTCGGTAAGAAGCGAGATCCCTGACATCCCGCTGCGGACTCATCTCGACCAGTTTGGCCCGAACGCGCACCACCGGCGCCCCCTGTTTGTCGGCGAGCCCTTTCTGGTAGAACTTGGCGTGGGCGATGATCTCCTCGGGGGCGAGCGCCCGCGAGTACACCGCCACGTTTTCGAGCATGCCCGGCCAATTTTCCGAGTGGTCCATCAACGAACCGAACACCAGCGGGTGCGCGTCCCATTTTAGTTTTCCGTTGAAGTGGTTCGACTGCTCGCGCGGCACGCCGTCCACATACAGACTGGTGGTGCCGTTGTCGTAAGTGATGGCGAGGTGGACCGGCCGGTTGACCGACAGGCCGACCAGTTCGAGCAGCGGGGTCTCCTTGAGACTGGACTCGGTGGTGCGGATCTTAAGCTGGAGTTGCGGGTGGCCGAACAGTTCGGACTGGATCAGCACGAAGTTGCCCTCGTCCATCGAGCTGAGTTGGCCGGCGACCACGGCGGATTTCGCGTACTGTTCGCGCTTCAACATAAAGCAGGAAAACTCGAGCGTGAACGCGTTCGAGGCGCGCACCGCCTTGGCGATTTTCTCGTCCATTTGCAGTCCGGTGAGGCCGCCGTTGTGCAAAATGGCCTGGCCGAACTCGCCGTAGCGCGCCCGACCCAGCAGTCGCGCGAAGCATTTCTCGAAGCCCTCGGCGCCACGGTCGATCGCGTTCTGCTCCTTCGAGTTTTTCCACAGATATTCGAGCCCGTCAGTTGTGGCCGGCCATGCACCGGCGGCGGCGACGGCACCACCAACAGTTGCGGCGACCTGGGTTTTAGCCACGGCAACGCCTTCGGTTTCGGCGCCTTGAACCCACACGTCGGGAAAGTGATCGATCTCGCCCTCGGTGATGCGCGCCCAGGCTTCGACGCCGGTGAAGTCCTCGTTGAAGCGGCCGACATAAATTCCGGTACTGCCACCGCCGCCGATCGCGTTGCCGATGCCCATGACCTTGTAGGGTCCGGTCATGGCGAGGATACGCGGGTGGTTGCTCCAGCGCGGGTGGTAGACTTCGAAGTTGTCGATGCCGGGCGCGCCGCTGATGTACACTTTGCGCGGGAAGCGTTCGCCGGGCAGGCGCACCACGAGGTTTTTGTGCGGCCCGTCGAACACCCACATGTTGTAACTGTTGTCCGGCGACATGGCGACCCAGCAGCCCCGGCCGACCATGTCGATGGTGCCGTCCTCGAGGTTCATCATGCTGGCGTCCGGCCAGGGCGTCAAGCAGGCGGCGCGTTTGCCGTCGGCGGAGACTTGAAAGGTGTCGAGGGTGATTTGGGTTTTGTCCCAGATCAGCTTTTTTTGTCCGGGCTGGTCGAGCGGAGAGCGAACCAGGGGTTTGCCGGCGGCGAGAATGTTGACGTCGGGTTCGTCGTCGATCGAATACAGGTGCAGCGTGCCGTCGGCCGGATCGGTCCACAGTTCCATGGCGATGCCGCGGCCGAGCGAACGCAGGCCGGTGCCGTCCCAGTTGACGATTTTCATCTCGGTCTTGGGGAAGTCGGTGAACACAATCCGTTGGCCGTCCGGCGTGAGCATTGGTTTGCGGTAGCTGCCGGGTGTCGACAAAATCTCGAACGCGCCCCGCTCATCGGCGCTGTCGTAGCCCATCAGTTTGAAGCCGCCTTTGTAGGCGAAGGGATCGTGTCCCTTGTTGGCCACATCACGGACCCAGACTACCCGGAACGGTGCGTTGGCCAGTTTTTGGACGGACACTTCCTTGCCCACCGGACCCGCTTCGCCGCCGCCAATGGCGGAGGTGGACGGATTGCGCAGCACGACGAACACCAGGCAGGCTGCCGGTACGGCGAGAAACAGCAAGGACTTCCACACGAGCGAGAACCACGGGTTCCGCGCGGGTCCGGACGAAGCGGAGGCGGAGGAAGGGTCGGACGCGGCGGCTTGGGATGGGTTCGGAGAGGTCTTCATGTGTGACTGCGTTGACTCGCCAAAACGGATTCTTACGCTTGGGTCGAGCTTTCTCCAAGGAAGCCTGCTTTTTTCCGATTCGCCAGCTTTGCCCTACAATGAACGCAAATAGCCGAGCAGCCCTTTCCGTTCTTTGGCGTTCAGCGGGGGCCGAAATTGTGCTGGTGGTCTTCGAACAAGGCCCGAAGCGACTCCGCGCGTCCGTCGTGGAGCAGGCGGCCACGCTGGTGGACCCCGCGCAGGCTCGGCGGATTGAAGCGCGTGTTGCCGGTCTCGTCGATCAAGCCGATCATCATAGGTCTCGGGCGAGGTGAAGCGGCGCGCTTTGTGGCAACGAGCACACTTGTGTTTTATAAACACCTCTTTGCCGAAGACGATCCGCTCCGCGTTTTTTTTCCGGGGGCGGGGGGCCGAGCTGTTCTCCGCTGGTTTGGGTGGATCCTGCGAAGCCCAAGTTTTGGAACCGTTGCAGGTCGTGGTTTGGCGCCTGATGGAACCGTGGGCTCTTTTCATTAAAGATCTGAGGCGCTTGTCGCGCTTTTTGGCCGAAGGCACAACGCAGCGGAACGAGGAGAAGCAAGGTGAGGGCGGGACGCGAATGGATGCGCTTGCATAGCATCGCTTGGCGCTGACGACCAAGCGATGTTCTCCCGGTTTTACCGCGTTGTTCATCTCCGGGCCGTCCTCTTCACTCGTCGGATGTGCTGCTTCTTGTTTGAACCCGCGGGTTGCATCCTCTTTGACAAGAGGCGCTACGTTTCCTTTGGCGTCACCTCGGCACGAATCGACGCCAGCTTCGAACGCTTGACGAAAAACGCCCGGTCTTCGAGCAGTTCGGCAATGGTTCGAATGTGTTTGGCCATGCGGTCGTGGAGTTGCAACACGTCTTTGTAGCGCAGGCCGGCGAGCGGGTGCATGCGCTTGTGTTCCATCTCGTTCGCGAACCAGGCGTGCACCTCTTCGGCGGTTTCAGTGTAGGCGGCCACGTGTTGGTCGAGCCCGGCGCCGACGGGGGTGAAATCCGCGTGGTCGGGGTCGAGGGCGTGTACCAGGTCGGCCAGCAAATCGTTGGTTGCCGCGGCCAGATGTTCGAGCAGTTCGCGGGCCATCGGACTCATCTGCGACTCGCGGAACAGCCGGTCGTTGTAGGTCACCCGGTTAAGTTTTTCGATGTGGTCGCCGATGCGTTCGAGGTCGATCATCGCATCGTCGAGATGCTGAATGAAAATGCCCTGCCGGCGTGACAATTGGGTGCGGGCGACTTGGTTGAGATAGTGTTGGCTGGCGGCGCGGGTCTCGTTGCTGATGCCTTCGAGCCGTTCGATGCGGCGGCGCAGCTTGCGGTCCGGAGCGAACATGGTGTCGGCGGTGATGCCGTAGGCTCGGTGGCAGAGCTGGGCCATACGCCCGAGTTCGCGCAGGACGGCGACCAGCGCGTTCTCGGGGTTGCCGATCAAGCTCTCGTCGAGAAAGGAGGCCTCGGGTTCGGTCGCACCTCGGAATAGACGTTTTAGCACGGTCAAATATAGCGGCAGGAGAATCAGCGCAAACAACGCCGCGACCAGGTGGACCATCGTGTGCAAGTTTGCGGTTTGCCGGACCGGGTCTGTCGTGCTCGCCAGCGCCGCGCGCAAGAACAAGGGGGCGGCGATGACGGCGAGGGTCACGTTGAACAGGTTGAATCCAAGATTGGCAAAGGCCACCCGGCGCGCGTCCGGGGCGGTGCCCATGCTGCCGAGGATCGCGGTGATGCAGGTGCCGATGTGCGCGCCGAGCACGATCGGCATCGCCTGCTCCACGCCACTCAACGCGCCACCGGTAAGCAGCGCAAAGCACATGCCGATCACCGCGCCGCTACTTTGAATCACCGCCGTCAACGCGGCCGCAATCAGGATCCCGACCAACAGGCCGCCGAGGGTGCTGCCGTCGATGCGTGCAAGAATGGGCTCCAGCGTTTCGCGGAACGGTTTGATCGCATCCGACATCAACTGCAGGCCGAGAAACATCAAGCCGAAGCCGAGCAGGAAGCGTCCGATGTTCCGCGCGTGTTGGTCTTTGCGCACGACCGTGATGAGGTAGCCGATGCCGATGGCGAAGTAGGCGAGGTTGGTCAGCTTGAACGAGACCAGCTGCATCGACAGCGTTGCGCCCACGTTCGATCCGATGACAATCGGCACGGCGGCCGCGAGCGAGAGCAGGCCGGCGTTGGTCACGCCGACCGTCATCAAGGTGGTCGCGGTACCGCGGATCAGCGTGCCGAGTCCGGTGCCGAGCAACGCGCCGAACCAGCGGTTGCGGGTCGCTTTGCCGACCACGCGCCGAAAGCCCGCCCCGGCGGCGGCCTTGAGGCTGCCGGACATTTGGTCCATTCCGTAAAGGAACAGCCCCAATCCACCGAGGACGATCCCCGCGCTGAGCAGTGCTTCCATGAAGCGCACAACCTACCCGCAGCGGGGCTTGTTATTCAAGCTTAGGGATGGGGAGATAGCGGAGAGCTGTTAGGCAAAGAGGCCGAGGTCTTGATTTTGTTGAAGCGATGCAGGTTGGGGAATACATTGTGGAGCTGCGTTTTGATTAGTCCGAACCATGAGGCCAAGGTGGCAGCGAATTCATCCACCGCAACCGTTGGCACCCAGCTGGCGCGCCACCGAACGGGGATTTGTCCGGCCCCTGAAAATCGAGGATGGGCATGCGTCCGTCAAAGCGGCCGCCGTTCACGGCGCCACCCAGAACCATGGCGTGGCCACCCCAGCCATGGTCGGACCCCGAATAAAGATGCCGGTCTCGGGGCCTCCCGTTCCGCAGCGTTGCGGTTTCGGTGGGAACACAGGTTTACAGATACAGGCAGAGGTAGCTGGTTTGCTGTTCGACCTTCACGCCGAACTTCAGGTCTTTCTCCACTTCGAACGAATCGCCCGGACCGTACGAGGTCCACTCGTCGCTGCCGGGCAGTTGAATGGTCAGGCCGCCGGTGACCACTTTCATGATCTCCTTGGTGGCCGTGCCGAACTCGTAGTCGCCAGGCGCCATTACGCCCACAGTTGCAGGTCCGTCCGAAGTCTCAAAGGCGATCGATTTCACCTTGCCGTCAAAATATTCATTGGTCTTAAACATGGCCGCGTTCTGCGCGAGCGACCGGCGGTGCGGCAAGGAAAAAGTCCGCGACTTGCGGTCGGGGGGGATCTCAAATTTCGAATTTCAAATTTAAAACCTGAAGGGGCGAGGGGCCTCCCGAGAGCCAGTGTTCAGTACTCAGTGATCAGTGGTTTCGGCCCCGCGGGCGGTTGATCGCACATTTCGAATTTCAAATTTAAAACCTGGAGAGCGAGGGGCCTCCCGAGCCGATTGCCAGTAATCAGTGTTCAGTGCTCTCAATCCCAACCGACTTCTGCTTTATGGCAGAAGCTTGCCATAAGGTGGCAGACCTTTGCCATACTATGGCAAGACCTTGCCACCTCGTTGAAATCAGAAATTTGATAAGCGATTGATTTATAATGATCACGAACGACACGGAGTCCGGAACTCAGCCGCCACGAACCTCCGGTTTGAGATCCCTCCGTGCCCTCACCGACACGCAACAAGTCCCAGCCATCAAGGGAGACATCAAACGCCCGGCTCGGGAGGCCCCTCGCCCTCCAGTTACCGCCTCCTTCTTGAACCGCGGAACGCGGAATCTCATGTCTAAAATTCCGCGTACTTCGCGTTTTTCCGCGATTCACGAAAAACCGCCTCCGACTCAGCCGACCGCCACGATCTGTCCCGGCGGCTGGCGGATCAACGTGCCCTTCTTCTTTCCGAGGAGCTGTCCGGCGAGCGGCGAGGAACGCGACAGCACGGTGATCTCGGCCCCCTCCACTTCAACATCGAACCCACCAGAGTCCAAGCCGATGAAAAATTGTTCTTTGCGGGTGCCGAGTCGCAGGGTCACCACGCTGCCGGTGCGGATCACGCCGGCGTTTTCATCATCCTCCGGTTCCGCGTCGCCCCGCTCGGCCGCCTCGGTGAGTTCGGACAGGAAAATTCGGTATTCGCGCAAGGAGTCCGCCGTCGCCTCCGCCTGCATGGCTTGACCGTTGGCGAGGTAGCCGGCTTCCAGACTGCGCGTGTCGTACTTCGACTCGGCGCGGTTGTCTTGGTCGGTCGCTTCTTCGCGCGCGGTTTGCGAGGCGCGGTACAGGCGTTCGTAGCGCTCTTCGAGGTGGGCCACGACGGCGGCCAGGACGGTCTCTCGGGTGATGTTCATGGTTGCTGTATTCGTTGTTCCAGTGCGCCGCTCGGAAGCTTGCTTGCGGCATTCTTCTTAAGCGCTTCTTGGAGGAACTCGAAAGTTTTCGGGTCTACTTCGTTGAAAATTTTCTCTCCGCTCGCGGCTTTGCGGATCGTCGCCTGGGCGGGGCCGGCCGCCCACTTTTTTCTTTGTTTAACGGTTCTGAACCGCATCGAAAACCAGCCCGAACTTGGCCAGATACTTGCGTAAGCGGTCGGCATCGTTGGGACGCACTTTGCGGGTTCGGGACACGGCAAACAGCCGCCGTCCGGCTTCGCTCATGTTCTTCGAACCACGACAGACTTCGATCACGTAGGCGAGTTGAACCTGGTCGAAGGGATCGAGTTCGGTGAGGGCTTCTTCGGTCATAACGGACCTGAGCACCGACGTCGCGTCGCGGGCTGCACTAGCGCCTGTGGTTGCGTCCGCACCCGCGGTCGCGGCCCACTGACGGCGCAGACGTTCCAGTTCGGCGGCCACATCGGCGCTGCCGATCCGGCCACGTTCGGCGAGCGTCGCCATGCGTTCGATCGCGCCGTTGAGATCGCGGAAATTTCCCTGCCACGAACTCTCGTTCGACTCGCCGAACTTCAGGAAAGCCGCCAGCGCCTCCTT
>Ga0114956_1003759_pt1 | contig 11703 bp, 8 predicted proteins | sample MaitaG_FD_87304 | JGI IMG/M metagenome (GOLD analysis project Ga0114956, IMG submission 87304) | Marine algal microbial communities from Maine, USA - Maine_Asex2 metaG | ecosystem: Host-associated > Algae > Red algae > Unclassified | place: Maine, USA | collected 2015-01-05 | reverse complement strand
CTGATAAAATCTCCGTTTCTCTCCGATTTTTCTGCGATGACGGTTGGGGTATTTAAAGTATCTTTATGCGTAAGTACTTCTAAGCCTTAAACGCAATGTTTCATTAAATTCGTAGTAGAACCATTATATTTATGCCAACATTTTGAAATTACACCTAATGAAAGCATTTGCCCATTAAATTTATCATTAAAAAATTGATGAAATAATTTCAATTCGTTTGCTGCTAAAGGTTTTCCAATGTTCTTCATTTTTTAGTTTTCCATTCATCATATTCTAAATTTAAACCTTTGTCCCAATGATCTCCTCTTATTAATACTTTTTCTTCAATTATGGTAAACTTTCCAAATACTTCCGCTATTACAATAAAAACAGTATTTTTATCAAATTCTTTGCAAGAAAAAATATCAATGAAAGCTTCTTTTTGATTTACATAAGTGTGAATAGCTGCGTGAGATTCATACAGCAAAATTAACCCTGAGCATCCTTCTTTTGATTTTTCGCCGCTTTCATACCCAACTAACGGACCTGCCAAAACTCGCATTCCAATTCTATTAACCAGTAATTCTAAGAAATCAGAAATTGTTTTTTCATTTTTTAGACTAATTGTTTTTTCAATATCTCCTATTCTTAACATTAAATGTTTTCCATAAATCATTTAGTTACCCTATTTTTATCAATTAGTGATTTAAGATCGTTTTTTTTAGATATATTAAATTACAAATATAAGCCTTTTGGGTGTAACTCTTTTATATTCGCATTTGTTTTACCGCGCAACTGGCTTGCTTATATTTATAATAAGTACAGTTTTGGTAGGCACTTTAAGCGCAACTGTTTGGGTTCTGTAACTGCCCATAAAGGTTAATGTTTTATATATTTGAAGATCAAAAAAAAAGTGGAAATTTGTTTTTTAAGTTTTGAAAATAGCCTAGTTGTGTTGAGCGTTGCTAAGTCAATATCAATGCCTTTAAATTAATTAGTATACAATTTGCTAAAAACATTAAACAGTAAATATAATACGCTGTTGCTTATTTAATTTACCAATTTTGATAATGTTTTTTATCGTAAATATTTATTTAACAGCGCAGAAAGAAGCTTATCGCATTCGTCTGGATGTAAAGTTTTTGGCTTTCCCCTTTTGCCCCAACCCTCTTTTCTTCATTTCATTTTTCTTTCTATTAGCAAAAAATTCTTGCTTTTTTCTTGCTTTCTCTTTGTTGGCTTCTTTCTTTTCAGCTGCCGTAAGTGGTTTGTCGGTTTGAGGGTATGGGTGATTTTTAATTTCTTTAATCTTTTTATTTATTAAACGCTCAATATCTCTTACATAAGCTATTTCTTCTGGTTCACATAAAGAGATAGCAACTCCTGTTTCACCTGCCCTGCCCGATCTGCCAATTCTATGAACATATATTTCTGGCTCATTTGGAATATCATAATTTATAACATATTGTAATTTTTCTATATCAATTCCTCTTGATGCTATATCTGTTGCTACCAAAACGGTTAGGTTACCTTCTTTAAAATCTCGCAATGCTTTTTGGCGTTGGCTTTGCGATCTATCACCATGTATAGCGGCGGCAGAAACATTTTTCTTTTTCAAATCTCTACTTATTCTGTTTGCACCGTGTTTAGTTCTAGAAAAGAGTAATACTTGTTTTATTTCTCTTTCTTTTAAAATGTGCAGCAGCAGGTCTTTTTTTAAATTTTTATTTGTTAAATATTTATATTGATCAATTGTTTCGGCTGTAGAAGAAATAGGAGCTACTTCAATTTTTACCGGTTTAATAAGTATTGTATTGGCAAGTTCAATTATATTTTTAGGCATAGTAGCAGAAAAAAATAATGATTGCCTTTTTTGTGGAAGTAGTTTTATAATTTTCTTAATATCATTTATAAAACCCATATCGAGCATACGGTCGGCTTCATCTAAAATAAATACTTTTATTTTGCTAAGCTGTATGTAGCCCTGATTACATAAATCGAGCAAGCGGCCTGGTGTGGCAACTAAAATATCAACACCCTTTTTTAGTTCTGCAACTTGTGCTCCTTGTTTTACGCCGCCAAAAATTACAGCATGTGTAAGCTTTGTGTAACGGCCATAATCACTAATGCTTTCATTTATTTGTATAGCCAACTCTCTGGTTGGTGTAACAATAAGGCAGCTAATTTCTTTTTGTAAATTATTTTGTTGCGATAAGCGTTGGATAACAGGTATTGAAAATGCGGCGGTTTTTCCAGTACCGGTTTGCGCACAACCTAACACATCTTTACCTTGCAAAGTAACTGGTATTGCTTTTTGTTGTATTGGAGTTGGTGTGGTGTAATTTTTATCTTTCAGCGCATTTAAAATAGGGCTTATTAGTTCAAGATCTTCAAATGTCATCAATATATTGTATTGCTATAAATTAATTTGCAAAGCTACAACAATAGACTGAAAAATAGGGCTTTAGTTGACTTAAAGATAAGTTTAGTTATTAGGATACAGCTTGTTGAAGCGCAAGTTTAGATTTATAAGTTTAATAGTTAACGCTTAGCTATTATTATGAATGAGCAATTTTGTATTTTTTACAACAAATCATTTATATATTTACCTTCTTTGCTATTAGCGTAATTACACGGTTTGTATATGAAAAGTAGGCGATTTCGAAGTCCTAAATTCGGTTAAGTACAAAGTTGAATTCGAGCTAAAAGCCTTGATTTTACTACTATTTTGCCTATTTTTTATATACATTGTTCAAGTAAAATTAGCTACAAAAGTCCACAAAATAAAAGCAACTCAACCTTTAAAAGTGTATATATTAATAGCTTAATAATCAGAAACTTATAAAAAATAAGTTCTCCGAAAAAAATCCGGTTCCGTGTAACTAAGGAGTAAAAGTATAGGTCGTAAACGACTACTTTTACTCCTTAATTATTAGGTTCAGTTTTACTTGCGTTCTATTGTTACCCAAGTTTTATCAAATCCGATTGCATCAAGTATTTTTGCTTTATCAAGTTTTTCAGGTTGCTTGATTTTCAGTATCAGAGTTTTTTCAGGTACAGTTTCAGTTATTGTGAATTGAGAACCGTGAGGTTGCCAAGTGAAACGCTTATTTGCGCTTTTATGTTCAGCACCTTTGTCGTAACCTTCCAAATTTCCATTCTTGTTCCAAATAAAATCGTATAAATCAGAATCATACCTCACAGTATCAAATTCAAAAACGGCTACTTGTGATAAATCATTTGATTTGACAAGTACAACTGTTCGAAGATGTTTAAATTTTTCTCGAATTGCTGATACTCTTTCGTTCCAAATCTCTAAAACTTGCTCTCCGATAATATTTGGATCAGCATTTGTGTCTATCGTTCCTCCATATGAATATACAGGCGAATTTCGTCCTGAAATGAGACGAATTTGTTTTAATTTCTTAAAGTCTTTTATGTTTGACTTAACAGTTTTTGCACCCCAAGCGGTATTACCCATTACAACATCATCTAAACCAACATTAGATGGTTTCCAATCCGCTCCTACACATTTAGCAAATATCTGTTCCCATTCATCTCCTTGTAAATCTGGCCTGCCTTTACTTGCAAGTAAATAGACAATTTCTTGACCTAAAACATATGGAAAATCAGAAGTGAATTGATTCAATGGATAAGCTGAAACCGACTTTGTTACAGTTCTTAATTTTGGTGATTGTTTTGCCATTAACTTGGGTTGTATTGTAAGTCATATTCTCTTAGAACTGTGGCTTGGTCTAAACTTGTAGCAACATATGGCAGTAGTTTTTCCACAACTGCTTTTATCATATTTACAGGGACAGCGTTTCCAGCTTGTTTTTTTGCTTGAGCATCACTAACTATGATTTTGTACCAATCAGGAAACCCTTGCAGTCTAAACATCTCTCTTGGTGTTAGTCTTCTTTCTCCATTCACTAAAAGGTAATTATGTGAAGCACCTGAACGAAGTGCACAAGAGTATGGGTAAGAACAAATGTTGCCTGATTTGTTTTCGTGCCAAATAGATGGATAATAAGAAGATTTGTGCTTATTTTTTCTCTTTTCTCTTATGTATTCAGACGCAAAGTATTTGTCGCCGACTTTTTTTTCTAAAATCTTTTTTAAAGATTTATATGGCTTTTCTGGTGTTGGAAAAGTAAACATTATTGGTTCACGATGACCAACTATTACAACTCTTTCACGTTTTTGTGGTAATCCATAATCCAAAGCGTTTAAGACACTATATTGAACGTGATAACCTATGTCTTTTAATGCTTGAACGATTACTTTTAAAGTTTTTCCACCATCGTGTCCGACAAGTTGTTTTACATTTTCTAAAACAAATGCTTTTGGTTTTTTTTCTTTAATTATACGTGCAATGTCAAAAAACAAAGTTCCTCTTGTGTCATCCATTCCTTTCATTTGTCCAATGATGCTAAATGGTTGACAAGGAAATCCTCCAAAAAGAATGTCGTGATCCGGAATATCTTTTTCGTCAATTAAAGTGATGTCGCCAGCAGGTCTTTCTCCAAAGTTAGCTTCATAACTGTCTTGGGCATATTTATCTATATCGGAAGAAAATACGCATTCAGATTGAACATCATTTTCTTCACAAGCATCTTCAAAAGCTACTCTGAAACCTCCAATTCCGCAAAAAAGGTCTATGAATTTTAGTTTTTCGTTGTACATTTTGTAAAGATAATTATCTATTTAAATGATTTAATTAATTCCGAAATTTTAATTAACAAAAGAGTGTTAATCAAATTGGACACAACGATTTCGCTAAACACTATGCGGATTGTCGTAGCATTAAACCCGGCAGACCCACCGACTTGAACCAAAATTTTATTTCACAATTTAGTTTATTTCTACCAAATTGTGAAATAAAATTTTGCCGACTTTAGTTGTTGGTCGCCTAAAATCCCGAGTGAGCCCGCATGGTGTTTTAGCTCTTGTTAGCAATTTTTTCTCCTTAGTCATCAATTAATTTTTTTCTTTTTTAGTTTGTCAAGATAGGTTTTGTCACAAGGAGAAATTGTCGAACTAGGTTTTTGTCGTAAGAGGAAATGGTCAACCTGCTTTTGTCGCAAGAGGAAATTGTTGAACTGGATTTTGTCACAAGGGAAATAATCGAACGGGTTATTATCAAAATGGTTTTTTGTTAAGCAGGGAATTTGGTTCTAAATTATTGCTAACAAGAATATATTCATACTTATTTATGAAATCTGCTGTGGCATAATTTGTTAACCAACTTATTCTTTATAATTTATAAATATTATTATAAATTTGTAACCAATGTATAAGGTTGTGCAATATGGTTACTAAAGATTATTATTCGTTAAACGAAGTTTCAGAAATTTTAGGAAAAAGCAAAGAAACTCTTAGGCGTTGGGATAGAGATGGCAAATTTACTGCTGTTAGAGAGCCTATTAGCAAATATAGAATTTATAAAAAAGAACAAGTTAACTCATTATTAGAACAATTAGATATTGATTATGAAGATACGGTAGATAATTCTGTTATTCCAATTAAAGAATTTAATGTTTTAGAATTATTTGCGGGAGCAGGAGGTTTAGCTGTTGGTTTAGAAAAAGCAGGAATTAAATGTGTTGCTCTAAATGAGATAGACAAGTGGGCCTGTAAGACTTTGAGAGAGAATAGACCAAATTGGAGTGTTTTAGAAGGAGATATTAAATCATATGATTTCTCTAAATATAATAACCAAGTCGAAATTGTTACGGGTGGCTTTCCCTGCCAGGCATTTAGTTATGCAGGAAAAAAATTAGGCCTAAAAGATGCCAGAGGAACACTTTTTTATGAATTTGCAAGAGTTGTAAAAGAAGTAAATCCGCTAATATGCATCGGAGAAAATGTAAAAGGTTTATTGTCTCACGAAAAAGGAAAAACAATAGAAGGAATGATTTCTATTTTGGATGAAATAGGATATAAGGTTGTTCCCGTAAAAGTATTAAAAGCTATTAATTATAAAGTTCCTCAAAAAAGAGAGCGAGTAATTTTAGTAGGAATTAGAAAGGATGTAAATGTGAAATATAAATACCCAAAACCTCATAATAAAATATACAACTTAATTGATGCGCTTAAAAAAGGAGAACTATATGATTCTGACGTTCCAAAATCTGATGGTTCAAAATATCCGGAACATAAAAAAACCGTATTAGATTTAGTTCCTCAGAAAGGATATTGGAGAAACTTACCCTTAGAAATTCAAAAAGAATATATGGGTAAGAGCTTTTATTTAGGAGGAGGAAAAACTGGAATTGCTCGCAGAATTGGTTGGGACGAACCTAGTTTAACACTTACTTGCAGCCCTGCCCAAAAACAGACAGAAAGATGCCACCCCGAAGAAACACGTCCATTTACTGTAAGAGAATACGCCAGAATTCAAACCTTTCCTGATGATTGGAAATTTATGGGTTCGGTTTCTCAACGCTACAAACAAATAGGTAATGCAGTACCGTGTAATTTAGGGCAAGAAATAGGATATTCTATTATTAAGTTTTTGAATGAATATTATTCTAGCATATCAAAACCTAAATAATAGCTGTAGTTTTCAAAAGTAATCTCGTCCATAATACTTCTTTTAGATTTTTCGGAGCTTGATGAGATTTCTTCGAGAGCAGAATTAGTATGAGTGTTTTCATTTTTTTGTTTACTCAAGTAATCTGATATAGCTTTTGGTAAAATTTGATATAATTCAAAAAGCGCATCTTCCTTTCCTGATAGTAATTTATAAAATTGATCCCCCGATATTTTGTAAACCCTACTATGGCTATATTCTTTTCCGTTAATTTCTCCGAACCATTTTTCATTGAAACTATTTTTTGCTAAAATTTGTACCCAATAACAATTCGCTTTTTTATAAGTGTCTGCGTATTTTGCTAATTTTTGAAACAAACTTTCAGCAGAACTACTATTCATTGTATTGTGTTTGTTTTTAATATCAGCAAATAAAGTGTCATCTGTAGCTTTAATATCAAAACCACTTAAATTCCCAATTTCAAAACCAGTAATTCCTCCTAAAATTTGTTCGTTAAATGTTCCAATAGAATTATTAATAGCTTTGTCAATCTGACGATTTATTTCAGTTTTAATAAGTGTTTCTTCATCCAAATCATTAAATTTGGCATCGAAAGTAAGTTTAATTGTATCAATTTTATTTTTATAGAACTTCTTTTTACTCACATTAGCTTTTGCTTTCAAATATGATTTATGAAGATTTTCAATACAACTTAAAAGATGCTCGTCTGATATAAAGCTTACATATATATTAGCCATTTTTTAACTCTATTTTTAGGTGTCACGAATGTAAAAAATATTATAAGAATTGTGTTTGATAAAGATGCAACCTTACATCTTAAAAAGAATATTAAATTAATATACCGGTGAAAAAATATGTCATTTGCTCAAAACCATTCTCAATTCTTACTGGCAAAAATCAAAAAAAAGACCGAGCTATGCTGCCCAGTCTTTTCAATATTATTTTTGAGAAATTTAAATTTCTTATTTCATCATTGACTTTATGCCTGGTCCAATTTTATTTTGTTTAAGGCACTACCGGCTTTAAACCATTCTATTTGTAAATGGTTGTAGGTATGGTTCACTTCAAAAGTATCAATGCTGCCATCGTTGTGGGTTAGCTCCATTGTTAAAGGTTTGCCAGGTGCAAATTCTGCTAAACCTTTAATGGCAACGTTATCATTCTCTTGAACTTTATCGTAATCGGCAGGGTTTGCAAAAGTTAAACCTAACATGCCTTGTTTTTTTAGGTTGGTTTCGTGTATTCGCGCAAAAGATCTTACAATAACAGCACGCACCCCTAAAAAGCGTGGTTCCATTGCGGCGTGTTCACGGCTACTTCCTTCCCCATAATTTTCGTCGCCAAAAATTACCGAACCAATTCCTGCTGCTTTGTAAGCACGTGCAGCATCGGGCGTTTTTACACTTTCGCCTGTTAATTGGTTTTTAACAATGCCTACCTCGTCGGTAAAATAGTTTACACCACCAATTAGCATGTTGTTACTAATGTTGTCTAAATGTCCTCTATATTTTAACCACGGCCCGGCCATACTAATATGGTCGGTTGTACATTTTCCTTTAGCTTTCATCAACACTTTCATGCCTTCCAAATCTGTACCTTCCCAAGGGGCAAATGGTGTAAGTAATTGTAATCGATCGCTAGTTTCGCTCACAGCAACTACTACATTACTTCCATCTTCTGCCGGAGCCTGATAGCCTCTGTCTTTTACGTCAAAACCTAATGGTGGTAATTCTAAACCTGTTGGCGCATCTAACTTAACTTCTTTACCATTTTTATTTGTTAAACTATCGGTTAATGGGTTAAAACCTAAATCACCCGCCATTGCCATTGCGGTTACTATTTCGGGCGAGGCAACAAAAGAGTGTGTTTTTGGGTTACCATCGTTACGTTTACTAAAGTTACGGTTAAATGATGTGATGATGCTATTGGCTTCATCCGGATTATCGTTGTGCCTTGCCCATTGGCCAATACACGGGCCGCAAGCATTTGCTAATACAACGCCTCCTATGGTTTCTAGCTTACCCAATTGCCCATCTCGCTCGGCGGTAAAACGCACTTGCTCGCTGCCAGGTGTTATAGTAAATTCTGATTTTAACTCTATATTTTTATCAATGGCTTGTTGTGCTATTGAGGCGGCACGCTCTAAATCTTCGTAACTTGAGTTGGTACACGAACCAATTAAACCTACTTCTAATTTTTGTGGCCAGCCATTTTCTTGTACTGCTTTTTTAAACTCACTTATTGGCCAGGCCAAATCTGGTGAATATGGTCCATTAATATGTGGCTCTAATTCATCAAGATTAATATGAATAACTTGATCAAAATATTTTTCCGGATCTGCATATACTTCAGCATCACCATTTAAGTGTTCTTCTATTTGGTTGGCCATATCTGCTATATCTGCTCTTTCGGTATTGCGCAGGTAACGAGCCATTGCCTCTCCATAACCAAACAATGAGGTAGTGGCACCAATTTCTGCACCCATATTACAAATAGTGCCTTTGCCTGTACAACTCAGGCTTTGTGCTCCTTCGCCAAAATATTCTAAAATAGCACCTGTACCGCCTTTGGCAGAAACGATACCGGCTACTTTTAGTATGACATCTTTACTGGCCGTCCAGCCGTTTAATTTACCAGTTAAATGTACTCCAATTATTTTGGGCATCGCTAACTCCCAAGGCATACCTGCCATTACATCAACAGCATCTGCCCCGCCAACACCTATAGCTACCATACCCAAACCACCTGCATTTACGGTATGGCTATCTGTACCAATCATCATACCACCGGGGAAAGCATAGTTTTCTAACACTACTTGGTGAATAATACCTGCTCCGGGTTTCCAAAAACCTACGCCATATTTATTACTTACCGATTCTAAAAAGTCGTATACTTCTTTGTTAACATCTATTGCTGTTTTTAAATCTTCAACAGCACCTGTTTCTGCTTGTATTAAATGATCGCAATGTACTGTGCTAGGTACGGCAACTTTTGCTTTACCAGCTTGCATAAATTGAAGTAGTGCCATTTGTGCGGTTGCATCTTGCATAGCTACTCTATCCGGATCAAAATCTACGTAGGCTTTTCCGCGCTCGTATGGTGTTGCTGGAAAATCATTATCAAATAAATGCGTATATAATATTTTTTCGGTAAGTGTTAGTGGTTTGTTTAATAGTTTACGTGCTTGAGCTACGCGTTCGGGGTAACGGGCATAAACCGCCTTAATCATATCTATATCAAAAGCCATAGGCAAAAAATGTTTGGTTCATTATTATCAACTAATGAGGGGTGAAATAAGTTTGCAAAGATAAGGATTTTTTGAAAGAATTAAATATATACAATTTTTAGAATTTTTTTGAACAAGTTTACAAATTTCAATCGCCTTATATTGGTATAGTAAACTTAACAATTGTGCCTGCTGGTTTGTTATTTTCTATCCAAATTTTACCGTTTTGATTGTTAATTATAGTTTTGGTTATTGATAAGCCTAAACCCGACAAGGTCTTTTCTGTTTTGTTATGTAATGATTTAAAGGGTTCAAAAATAGTTTGCTTAAAATTATCAGGAATACCAATGCCATTGTCGGAAATTGATACAATAATTTCACCTTGTTTTTGTAACGCATTGATGTTAATTTGTTTTAGTTTGTTGTTATTATACAGAATACTGTTTAGTATTATATTTTGAAAAACAATTGATAGGTTCTGTTTGCTAAATTTTATTTTTTGAAGGGAATCGGAGATGTTATTTTGAATAGTAGCATTATTATCTGAAATAATATTTTCAAGTTTATGTTTTACAATTTCGATAATTTCTTTTAAATGAAAAGTTTCATTTTTTGGTGAGTCAAAATTAACTTCTATAAATAATTTTAAGTCAGCAACCATTTTTACTAAAGTATCAGATCCTGAGTTAATAAATTTTAGATATTCGTCAATAGATTCATCTTTAATATTATTTTCATTTAAATGTAAGTGCAATAACTCTGTAAATGCTTTAATGTTTCTTATCGGTTCTTTTAAATCGTGCGAAGTTATGTAGGCGTATTGTTTAAGTATACTGTTTCTGTAATCAAGCGATTTGTTTAAAGAAAGCAACTTTTTATTGTTGTTTTGCTGAATTAAAAAGATGATAGCAAGTATTAAAAATAAAATTATACCTCCTGTTATTAAGGCAAAATTTCTTACTCTGTTTACAGCATTTTTTTTCTCACTTTCTAAGCTTACTAATCTTTGGTTAACAAAGCCCGATGCTAAATCGTTTAAAGGAAAATTATCACGTTCTTCTTTATATCGTTGAGCTGTATATTTTAATAATTCAAATGCTTTTGTATAAAGTTGGCGGTTAAAGTATGCTTGAGCTAACAATTGGTTTAACTCAAAATCAAATTCAAAATTGTTTTGTTTTGATAGTTGCAGATATTGAAATGCTTTTTCTTTTTCATTTTTTGCCAAGGCTATTTTTGCCAAACCTTTGTAGCTGCTACAAATTTCATTTAGTCTGTTATCTGATATTGATTCTGTTAAAGCCAGGTTAAATTCTTGCTCAGCGTTTGCTATATTTTGTTCGGCTAAATAACAGTTTCCTTTATAAATATGTGCTATCGATTTAAAAAACCCTGTAGCATCAGTAATAGTATCATTTAAGTTTAAAATATCGTTGGCAATGCTTTTAGTTTTTGTATAATCTTTAAAATGAAAGTGTGTTTTCATTTCACCTATAGAAAAGTAGGCATAATCCATAATGCGATTATCCTTTAATGCAAGTGGTTTATTATGTTGATATAATTTTAAAGCAGCTTTGTGGTCATTAATCCATTTATAAAATATACCTATATGATATTCAATGTAATAGTGCTTTGGGTTTGTTCTGTTAGAGTGTTTCCTGGCATTTAACATTGCATCAAAAGCTTGTTTAAATTGCTTTTTATGTAAATAAAAATCATATTCTAAAAAATGAAAGAAAGACAATAATGAGTCTGTTGGATTTTTTAAAATATCTTGCTGAAGTGTGTTAAGGCTATGCTTGGCAACGTCAAAATTAGGTGGGTTTAATCTTATAAAACCATTTACTAACAAATCTGTTAGTTTAGATTTTTCACCTAAATCAGTTGTATTATTGTATTGCTTCTTTAACCTATTTTCTGCATCTATTAATAAAAACAATTG
>Ga0114956_1003756_pt1 | contig 11705 bp, 7 predicted proteins | sample MaitaG_FD_87304 | JGI IMG/M metagenome (GOLD analysis project Ga0114956, IMG submission 87304) | Marine algal microbial communities from Maine, USA - Maine_Asex2 metaG | ecosystem: Host-associated > Algae > Red algae > Unclassified | place: Maine, USA | collected 2015-01-05 | reverse complement strand
CACGCTCTAGGTCCTGGCCGTTGGCGGCAATCTGGTTCAGTCGAACTTGTGTGGCGGGCAGAACCTGGTCTCGGGTGCCATCGACGATACCGACGGCGTTGGTGCTGCACCCTGAGTAGTACCCGACCTGGGGAGATGCGCCCGTAAGAAGAACGCAGTCTTCTCCAAGTTCTTCGCCGGCGGCTCTCGACCCGTCCCGCAGGACTCCATAGCTACCATCTAACCAATCGTGCATTTCGGTAGCGGTGGTGTAGGAACTCGCCATCGGTGGCACAAGTAAAAGCAGAGCTACCACGACTCCGGCTGCACTTGGAACTCTTGCGAGGCCGGGTAGGTCGAGCAGGTTGCGTCGAAGCAAATCAAGCCCAGCAGCTATCACAGCTGCCAGAAAAAACGAGCCAAGCATTGCGTAGTTTGCGACCATCACCGGCAGCGAGTAGTTCATGACGCCGGCCCAAGCAATCCATGCAACCGTAGCCATTGCAATGAGATGCAGGTGGCGCGCATCTACGCCTCGTCTAAGGATCTCAACTGCAATGCCCATAAGTGCGAGCGCGACCAAGATTGTGAGGGGCCACGACATGACTCCGTAGGTCACTGGCTGACCTGGCCAGTGCAGGTCAATGAAGCTCTGTAACGTCGCCCATCTTCCGGTCGCGTCAAATTTTGGGCCGACAAGGGCGGCATTCGCCTTACTCGGGGAAATTGAGGTGCGCGACACAAACGTGGTGCTGTAGACCAGCAACATTCCGAGCAGGGAGATGAACATCGTTACAGCAAACCGAACCGTTGTTCTCCAGCGATGAGGTGAGAGAAAAACAGGTCGGGCAAGTGCGGCAGTCAAACCTGCAACCCCGGCCGCGATTACTACCGGGCTACCAAATCGCATAGTAGTGGCGATGGTCGCAAGGATCGGGACCAGCAAGATCCCACGTGTTTCAAAGTGAAAGTCGTCCGTGATCGACCACACGAGAGCAGCCAGGCAGCAAAGGGATACAGCGAGGCCAGGGACATCGACGAGCAATGTCGTCGAAAAACCAAAGAAGCCTGAGACGCCGAGCATTACCAGCGGGGTGAGTGCGCTTGTGACCCGGTCCTTCGTGAATCGATAGACGATCGAGAAAGCAGCAAAGAGCGCTAGCAGTCCAAAGAATGAGACCATCAGCCGGTCCAGCCCCGGACGAGCGCCGAAAATTCGATTGGCAATGCCAAGAAGGAAGGGCACGCCAGGAGAGCGATAGGCGACCCAATATCCCGAAGTAGGTTCACCAGTCGCAAAATAGCGGCCGCGAAGGCCATAGACCGCCTCGTCGTGGCCAAGGGCTGAATCGCGTTGGATAAGGGTTACACACACCAGGATGAAGCCGGTCGCTCCCGCCAGGGCGAGGCCTATGTCACGCTTGTTTGAAAGCACGCTCTCCCCTTCTGCTTTCACCCTTTCCCAGCGGGAAAGGGTGAGCCGACGGATCACGACTGTAGCCCTGTGATGAGGTGGTGCAGCGAGATTTGCGGCTAGTTCGGCCCTGCACGGCGAATTCGTTTAGCGCGCCTGCCGTCACTTCGACGAATCGGGCCGCGCGCCATGCGCCTTGGTGAAATTTGCGTGCTCAATCCCACGACGCGTTCTCGAGTTGGAGGAGCAACGTATTCTTGACGCCGAGGCGGTGCTGCAGCTCCTGCGAACGCGCATTGCGGAGTGCAAGCTGCAACCGCAACCGGTCTGAGCGAATCGCAGCCTTCGAATTTTGCTGACGGTGCCTGTCGACTGTGGCCCGCAGTTCCCGAATGCGGGCAGTGTTGGTTTCACGATTTTCACGATGCCGCTGATTCGCAGTCTCCAGCTTCGTCCGTAATTCCAAAATGCGGTCATTGTTGGCTTCACGATTCTCACGATGCCGCTGATTTGTAGTCTCCAGCTTGGCGCGCAATTCTTGAATACGGGCATTGCTCAAATCGCGGTTCTCCTCAAGTTTGGCGCGTAGTGCTTTAGTGCGAGCGTCGCTGACATCACGACTTTCACGATGCCGCTGATTTGCAGTCTCCAGCTTGGCGCGCAATTCTTGAATACGGGCATTGCTCAAATCGCGGTTCTCCTCAAGTTTGGCGCGTAGTGCTTGAGTGCGAGCGTCGCTGACATCACGACTTTCACGATGCCGCTGATTTGCAGCCTCCAGCTTGGCTCGCAGCGCGTCGACCTGGGTCGACTTCTCGCGGAGCTGGCCCCTCATAGCGCCTAGGCTCTGCGGGCCATGATGGTTGTCGTCCTTATTCGAGGCGTTGTATTGACTGGTCCAAGTCTGAAGTGCAGCGGCCTTATCTCCCTGCGCTCCCACGAACGACCACAGATTCTCAAAGTCTTCGATTGCATTTTCCAACTCAAAGACCATCGTCTTCGGCTTGTCCCGCAAGAACTGCCGGATGTTCGCATTCACCGTCCGGCAGTAGTCAACGCAAACCTGTAGCCGGTCATCGTCAGTGAGTCTGGTGTCATCCAGCTTCTGCAACATGCCACCGTGGTAGGCGAGCATGATCCCAGACTCCCAGCGTCGCAGATAGCTTCGTGCCGTTGCCTCCTCGTCTCTGACAAGATGGACATAAGCAGCTCGTTCGCCATATCGTTCTCCGAGGCGGCCCAGGAACCAACTGAGGCGATTGTCAGCCTCAATGTGGTCCACGGGATAGTTCAACCTTGACTCGCCAAACTTGCTGGAGAGAGTCTCGTGCCCGGCTGAATAATTTGTCATGTGCTTGCACGCCTCGATCAGCGTGGTCGAGCCGTTCCGCCCGGTGCAGAGCACGAATACGTTCATGCAATGAACCTAGTTTGCTCGGTCGCGCTTTCGCACACGCTCACAGCACTGCGATATTAGGTCCTGTCAACACGCCGCGCGTGTCGAACACTTTCACGTGTGCGTTCGTGAAGTCATAGTCAAGAAACTCGGCGTGAGCCTGCAACAGAACGACGAGATCGTATTGGTCTAGGCCACTATCCAGCGTGGTGCGCTGAATGCTCTGGCCATCGACCACCCATTCCTCAACGTATGGATCAACGTAGGTGACTTCGGCCCCCAGATTGAGGAACCTCATTGCGATCGGAAGCGAGGGTGACTCCCGTTCGTCAGCGACGTTTGCCTTGTAGGTAACACCGGCCAACAAGATGCGCGAACCGCGAACGGACAATGAGGCGTCATTCAGTAGTGCCTGCGACCGCGAAACCACGTACGCGGGCATTCGTTCGGAGATTTCCTGTGCAAGCTCGACGAATCGGAACGGATAGCCGAGCGTCCGCACCTTGAACGAGAGATAGTTTGGATCGATCGGTATGCAGTGGCCCCCAACTCCCGGACCGGGCCAAAACGCTTGGAAGCCGAATGGTTTGGATGAAGCCGCCCGGATCGAGTCCCACAGGTCGATGTCGAGATCGTTACAGAACACTGCCATCTCGTTGACGAGCGCAATATTCACGTGCCGGTACGTGTTCTCGAGCAACTTGGCCATCTCGGCCTCGCGGGTCGACTTCGTTAGGACGATGTCGTCGATGAAGCGAGAGTAAAAGTCACTCGCTCGCCGTGCACATTCGGGTGTAAGGCCTCCGACGACCTTTGGTGTGTTTGTGATGCCGAAGACCTCATTGCCCGGATCAATACGTTCTGGTGAGAAGGCAAGGTGGAAGTCCGTTCCAGCGATGTATCCAGTCGACTCAAGTTCCGGCCGAAGAACTTCTTCGGTGGTTCCCGGGTAGGTCGTGGACTCGAGGACGACGAGCGCGCTCGGCTGCAAGTGGCGCACGATCTGTTGCGCCGCGCCGAGGACTGCAGAAAGGTCAGGTCCGCCATTGTCATCCAAGGGAGTAGGAACGCAGATCACGATGACATCGCAGTCGGCGATAACGCCAAAGTCGGCATGTGCTGCGAACCCCGCATCACGGGCGCTCGCTATCTGAGCATTCGTGACATCTCCGATATGACTGCGACCGTCGTTGAGAGAGGCGACAACGGATGTGTTCAAGTCAACGCCGCTAACTCGGATCCCGGCCTCCGCTGCGGCTACAGCAAGTGGCAGACCGACGTAACCCAATCCCACAACCGCGACTCGGAGATGACTTGCCTGTTGAACCTCTTGCACGTTGCACTCCATCGTGGCTCGCGTGCACGCCCAATGTAGGTCGTGTCATCAGACCGCTGAGCATTGCGACTTACTCGAAGATATCAGGGATCACCGAGCTTCGACCGAGAGACCGATGTTTCGAGCTGTCCGTAACGCTGCTGCATCTCAAGCGATCGCTTGCGATGTATCTCAATCTGGGTCGTCAAGGCTGCGACGTCTCCTGCGATACGGTCGATATCGTTCAAGACAGCGACCTTGATTAGCTCCGACTTCGGGCGGGCCGCTTCTACTCGAAGAGCGCCGATTGCCGCGTTGAGTCGACGGATCTGTTCGTTGCGCTCGAAGGACTCACGGTCGATCTTGTAAGGAAAGAACACCCCGACCACGATGACGAGCGCAACCACAGCGAGCGTCGTGTAACCAAGCGATGCGGCGAGCCCTACTGCTGCCAAGGCAATCGCCAACATGAAGCCTGCCGGCGTTCCGTACCACTTAACAAGACGGAAGAGCCATTGTGTGATCCTTGACACAACGTAACCTTACCTCTGCAGCAGTTCAAGCTGAACCACTAAGCCGAAATGCATACGATGCCAACACAGCTAGAACAGGTTAGTGACCTTATTGACCACGGGCGTTGGCACGACGCCTTTGTTGCGGCGAGTCAGCTGTCCGAAACGCATCCAAAAAAGCCGCGAGTCCAAGCCCTGCTTGCCCAGATCGGTCTCGGTCTCGGGCGGCCGGACATCACGGTTGCTGCAAGTCGCAATTTGGCTGCACTCACCGAACCAAGTTACTGGCAGCTCCGGCGATGGGCCGTCGCAGCGGCCCGACTCGACGATGCCAGCGAGGTTCGGGCTGCGCTCAGTCGGCTACTCCGGCGACAGGGTACGACCGCCGAGCAGCTATGCGAGCACTTTGAACTAGCTGCCAGGTTCCATGACGAGCGTGCCATGGAGGCGATTCGTCAACGCGCCAACGGGCCAGATCGGGCGGTACTTGAAGCAATGGCGCTGCGGGCCCATGGCGATAGCAGCGGCGCCCTTCAACAGCTAACAAAGGACCTCGTCGCTCACCCAGAGCATGGTCCCCTGTGGGTCGAAAGAGGACGGCTTCGTCTCGCCAAGGGTGACGCAGAGGGCGCACAGCAAGACTTTGGTGTAGCGCTCAAGCTTGATCCAATGACCCCCCGGGTAAGACAGCTCTACAACCAGGCAAGCCTCAGCTGCGGGTCAACCGATGATCTCGCGCAACATCTCCTTACCGAGCTAGAAGGTGACCAGCCCCTTGCGTCAGTGTTTTCGCTTCGGGCCGAACAACTATTGGCTGGCAGCGACGACGCCGCAGCGCTGAAAGTCATCAACCGTGGTCTAGTCGTGTATCCGACAAACGTAGCGCTGCGCCGAAGCAGGCCACTAGCGCTCGCTGGGGCTGGCGATCTAGTCGCCGCAATTTCCGCAGCAGCCGATCTTGCTAGCGTCGACGCAACCGATGCTGAGGCCCTGTTGGTCGAGGCACAAGTACACAGGTCCGCTGGCACCCCGGGTCGCCAGCTCAAGAAGCTGAACCAGGTCTTTGCCCTCCATGATTTGGTCCCGCTCGCGACTTCTGCACCCGACGCCAACCTTTCCCCCCAATTCTTGCGTCCAGCCACAAAGCCGGCCATCTCAACGATGACGGACCAGATCTCCGTGATCATGACCGCCTTTGGGATGAACGATCTACTCCCCGGAGCCATCGACTCGATCCTTGCGCAAACTCACGAGTCCCTAGAGCTCATCGTCGTAGACGATTGCTCTCCCGACGGGACGTTCGACTATCTACAAGAACGCGCTAGGGCCGATGAGCGTTTACGCCCGTTGCAGACGGCGAAGAACGGTGGAACCTACCGCGCAAAGAATCTTGGCCTGCTACACAGCCAGGGCGCCTATATCGGATTCATGGATAGCGACGACTATTCAGTGCCGCAGCGGATTGAGGCCCAACTGCGCGAGTTCAAGAAACATCCGAATCTCGCCATTGTTTCTCATGGACATCTGCGAGTCGACGAAAACTCAAACATACTGTTCAAACGTGCTCGGGCGCTGCGGATGGCTCATATTTCGCCGCTGGTCCCAAGAAGAGTCGTCGACGCTGTTGGCTTCTTTGACCGCGTGCGAGTTGGCGCCGATTCTGAGTACATCAAGCGCATCGAGACGTTGTTCGGTTCAAAGAATCACCTTGAGTTGGAGAGCCCACTGATGGTTGTGGCATCCCATGCGGAGTCGCTCACGGGCGGCGGACCGTTTCAAATGTCATGGCGAGGTTCAGGCCAGGTTCGGATGCAATACAGCTCGCTGTTCACTGATTGGCACCAGAAGATTCGTTTAGGCAACGCACTGGGCTACATGCCGTATGACCCGCCTAACCGGCTATTTCCAGCGCCTGATCTGATGTTGTCCTAACCCCTACGGCATTGGCTAGGGCACGCTGCGCTGAGTCGTACTAGTCCGGAGAATCGAAGCCTTCTCTGTGTCTAATGCTGTACGGTCGCATGCCCATCGTGCGGAAGTGGATCTCACCGATGTACTCGCCAAGCACACCAATGGCAAAGAGTTGAACGCCCGCAAATAGCGAGACGGCCGAAGCGAGAAAAGTAAATCCTGGTGGCCGACCTTGGAGAGTCGCAGTGAGAAGCGAGAATCCGAGCAAACCGAAGCCGACCATGCCCGCGATTACTCCAACAGCAGATACGAGCCTCAGTGGAACCGTCGAGTAGCCAGTCACCATCGTGAGTACGTGACGCGTCAGCTTCCGAAACGAGTAGTTGGACGCTCCGCTCCCGCGTTCGTCGAACCGCACGGGGACAGCCACCGTGCGATGCGCACCCCAAGTCAGTGCTGCATCGATCGAGATGTGTGGGCCCGATAGAGACTCAAGGGCATCAACGAGCGACCTGCGGAATAGCCGGAACGCACTGTGATTTGCATGGAGTTTTCCTCCAAACAACCTGCTCAGCGTTCGCTTTACTAGTCGCGAACTCAAGTTTCGGATCCTCGTTTGGCGTTCAGCTACCGGGTACCCATAGACGACGTCGACCCCTGGAATGCACGCGTCGAGCAGCATCGATATCTGGTCCGGGGGATTCTGAAGATCATCGTCAATCGTCAGCACAAGGTCGAACTGTGAGTTACGTATTCCACATAACGTTGCGTTGTGTTGACCGTAATTGCGATGCAAGCGAATAGCTCGCACTTCTGGCCGAGTGCGGGCTAGTTCTTCGGCAACTGAACCTGACTCGTCGCCACTCCCATCATCAACAAGGATGATCTCAAAGGCGACGTCGAGCTGTTCGAGCTCATTGGTAAGAGTGTCAACGGTTATCGGCAGGATCTGCGCCGAATTGAACACTGGCACGACAACGGATATCTCAGGCTTCGGCGCTCCCACCCACAAATCATGTCACCCTTGTCGAGGCGAACCAGGCGATACCCTTCCTGGGACAGCCACCATCGTATGATGGCGCTGATGAAGGGTATTCTGCTCGCTGGAGGCACCGGGTCGCGATTGCACCCGATTACCAAGGGCGTGTCCAAGCAGCTACTGCCTGTGTATGACAAGCCAATGATCTTTTATCCCTTGTCGGTGCTCATGCTGGCGGGCATTCGCGAAGTACTGATTATTACTACGGCTGAGGAACAAGCTGGGTTCGTCCGGCTACTGGGCGATGGTTCTCAGTGGGGAATCGAGATCGAGTGGGCCGTACAGCCGTCGCCAGATGGGCTGGCACAAGCGTTTCTCATTGGGCGAAAGTTCTTGTCCGGAGAAGGAGCCTGTCTTGTCCTCGGTGACAACCTCTTTTACGGCGCTGGACTCCCAGCCCTTCTATCTGGTGCGATCGAAAGGCCGAGCGGTGCGACCATTTTCGGCTATCACGTTCGAGAACCACAGCGTTACGGCGTCGTAGAACTCGCTACCGACGGAAGCCCCATCTCGATTCAAGAGAAGCCGGCGCATCCAAAGGGCAACTGGGCAGTAACGGGGCTGTACTTCTTCGATGGAGACGTGGTCGAGGCCGCCGAGTCGGTGACCCCATCCGATCGCGGCGAACTAGAAATTACCGGAGTTATCGACTACTACCTGCGCAGGGGTGATCTCGAAGTAGTCACGTTGAGTCGCGGCGTAGCGTGGCTTGACACCGGAACATTCGACTCGTTAGTTGAAGCATCGGAATTCGTTCGCGTCGTGCAGGGCCGCCAGAACACGCAAATAGCCTGCCTCGAGGAGATCGCTCTCCTTAACTCCTGGATTACTAAAGAGGATGTTCATGCGGCTGGCCTATCGATGGCTCGAAACAGCTATGGCGACTACCTCCTCACACTTGCAAAGGGCATGTAATGCGGATCCTCGTTACGGGCGGTTCTGGCTTCATCGGGTCAGCTCTCATCCGAAGGGTGCTTGCGACTACCGGTCATAGCGTTCTCAACCTTGATTGTTTGACGTATGCCTCAACTGCTGGCTCAGTAGAAGATGCACAAGCGAGCGGGCGATACTCGTTCGCCAAGGTTGACATCTGCGACCGATCGGCACTCGAAGCTGCCTTCGCAGAGTACAAGCCAGACGTCGTTGCTCATCTCGCTGCCGAGTCACACGTAGACCGCTCGATTGACGGCCCGGATGATTTCGTTCAAACGAACGTTCTCGGCACGTTCAATCTGCTTGAGAGCGCGCGATTGGTCGGCGTTTCCAAGTTTCTCCACGTCAGCACCGACGAGGTCTACGGTTCCCTTGCGCTAACGGACACGCCAGCCACAGAAGACACGCCCTATGACCCTCGATCCCCTTATTCGGCCACAAAGGCAGCGAGCGATCATCTCGTTCGGGCCTGGGGGGAGACCTACGGTTTACCCACCGTTACAACAAACTGTTCCAACAACTACGGCCCCTACCACTTCCCTGAGAAGCTCATTCCGCTGATGATTATCAACGCGATGGGCGGCCTGCCATTGCCGGTCTACGGCAATGGAGCAAATGTCCGCGACTGGCTATTCGTCGAGGACCATGCCGATGCGCTAATCGCAGTACTCGAGCGCGGTCGAACCGGCGAAACCTACAACATTGGCGGAGACGAGGAGCGAACCAATCTTCAAGTTGTCGAGCTGGTTTGTGACCTTGTAGATGAGGTTGTTGGATCACAAGCTGGTGACGCTCCACGACAGAATCTCATCCAATTCGTTGACGATCGGCCCGGCCATGACCTGCGATATGCAATTGATGCCTCGAAAATCGGTCACGAACTTGGCTGGGCGCCAACCAGAACCTTCGAAGCTGGTTTGCGCGAGACCGTCGAGTGGTATGTGGGCAACGCTGATTGGTGGCGTCCGCTAACGGATAAGCGGGCCACAGATCGTCGCGGGCTAATGAATCGTTGATGCAGTAGTTTCGCAGCCTCAAGCCTGCGGCTGAGTAAATGCTACTGTCGCCACAATCATGAAGACCCTTGGCTCCGACTCAGAGCACGTCATGGTTTCGCTCGTCGTAGACGAGAAGAGCTACTCATCAGCGGCTCTAGAATGCACGCTCGACAGCGTGCATCGGCAGACTCACAACAACTGGAGTTTGGTACTCGTATTCGATGACATGGACCAAGGACGTGTCACCGATGCAGCAACGATCCTTGCAAGGCCGTGGTACGCAAATGCGCTTGCCTTGCACCCAGGCCAAGTCCTTTCCGAAGCCCAATCCCGCCAGGCTGCCTCAGTTCTGGTCACCAGAGTCGGAACGCAGCTGATCGACTCAACACTCGAGAGGTGCATCTTCTTGGCGGGTTGGCGGAAGGCCTCTTTCCTCGCCATGCCAATTTGGCGAACTTGGAACGATGCTCATGACCCTTACTTCCAGGCGCCCACGGTAGAACCCCTCCTATCAGACTCTTTGGCCGATGACATCGACACGGCGATAGTCCGCTCAAAGTTCGAGCTGACGACGTTTCGGCGCCTCGACCAGAGCCGACCAAGCCAAGGTGTCATGGTTCACGACTATCTTGTTCAGGAGATGCCGCCTTGGCCGGATTCAAGCGCCGCTTCTAGAGAGCTCGGCAAGCCGCCTGAACCCCGCGTGCATCGATGCCCCCTATCAGAGGACGGCGATGTTTGGCTCTTTGCTGAAAGAGCCGGAACAGCAACCGACGACAACGCCTGGGCAATGTTCAAATGGATGTGTCGCAACCAACCGTCCGTCCAGTCCTACTTTGTACTCAACCCACATGTCAACTACGACGGGCCAGCCGAATTTGCTGAGCGAATCGTGCGAAAGGGCACATTGAAATGGAGTTCATTGTTGGCGCGCTGCAAGGTCGCGCTATTCAACGACTCTGCTCGCGACCTTTTGTATGACTGGCACGATTTTGAAAACTATCCAGAAATCTATTGGGTGTATCTCACCCACGGAGCCCTAGGGGCCTTACCCGGCGTCTATCAAGCGGGTCATCCGTACTTTGACTTGGTTTGCACCGAATCGAGTCATGCCTCGAATCAGGCGGCCGAGGTTTGGGGACATAGCCGTGGAATTTTCGCTGCGACCGGGCTGGCCCGGTGGGATGATCTTCAAGATACGCCCGATGACGGAGACCTTCTGTTCATACCCACCTGGCGAAAATCGCTAGACGATGCCGAGGCTGATGCATTGTCGAGCGAGTTGATGCAGTTCGCAACGCAATTTTTGGGGAGCCAGCGTCTGCGCAACTTGCTTCTCCGTACGAACCGCAAGTTGCGGGTCAGCATGCACTTTCGAGCCGAACATCTGCTCAACGAGTTAGCGACCTACGCAAGCGAACACATTGAGATTATCGATCCTGCCGACGCAACAACATCGGTGTCGCATGAGCTAGCAAGCTGTGGCGCTGTCATATCGGACTACTCCAGCGTCTCCTGGGATGTCTTGGTTCAAGGTAAGGCAACTTTCCTCTGTCAGTTCGACAAGCTGAGTTGGATTCGCGAGAGGGGCTATCGACACCTACTTGCCCCCCATGCGGCAGCTCTATTTGAGCTCTCTTACGGGGTCGATGAACTCCTTGACCAACTCGAAGAACGAGTACTTGCCGACAAAGTTGTCTCCGCCGATCTGCCAAACCACGTTCGCGAGCGCTATTTGCCATTCCCCGGGGGCTCCAACTGCCAAGCGATCTTCAATCAAATAGTCACGCGATTCAGAGATAGATCGGTTCCTACAGCAGCCCGTTCTTTCACAGAGGCCTACGACCTTTCGTCGTTAGGTAACTCAGCTTTCGATCCATCAGCCATCTTCATCGGTAGCGACCGGTTGCTCGCATGTTTGAGCTCCCAAGTCACGCCAACCGACATGAACGAAGTGAAAGAACATCTCCGGGCAGGGTCTACGCAGATCATCCTCCAACCGTGCCTGGACGGCGAGTCGGTCTGGGCGGACCAACTGTTCTCGATAGAAGGGACCCGCGATCTGATCAGAGCATTGGCCGAAGAAGCCACCGCCTACGGAGCACAACTCACGGTAGCCACGATGCCCGATTACCCGTTTCGCTCCGAACTCGGTGCCCTTACCGACCAGACCATGCTCGAAGTTCAACTAAAAGAACCACGACCGTT